>Ga0193726_1000774_pt1 | contig 29596 bp, 22 predicted proteins | sample H2c1metaG_FD_144928 | JGI IMG/M metagenome (GOLD analysis project Ga0193726, IMG submission 144928) | Soil microbial communities from a riparian zone of the East river system, Colorado, United States - H2c1 | ecosystem: Environmental > Terrestrial > Soil > Riparian zone | place: USA: East River... | reverse complement strand
GCAAGTCGCAGAGCTTGCGCGGGAGCGCGGTCTGCATTTGATGTATGCGCCTTTTGTGCAACTCGCGCCCACCTTCCGCGCGCTTTGGGGGCGGATCGAAGAGGGAACAATCGGCAGAGTGCACTCGGCTCGCGGCCTGTACGGCAATGCCGGTTCCACCTGGGCACATTGGTACCACGACGGCAGCATCGGTCCGCTGGCCGAAGTTGGAATTTACAACCTCCAGAGCCTGACTGCGGTTCTAGGTCCGGTGGTGGAAGTCCAGGCGGCCGAGTCGCGCGCCGTGACCCAAAGGGAAATTTGTGGCGACGCGGTGGGAGTGGTGGGTGCAGATGTCTCGCACGTACTTTTAAAGCATCGGGATGGTGCGTTGTCATCGCTGATCTCCAGTCATTGCATTCAGCGTTACCGGCGCCCGGCGCTCGAGTTCTACGGCACGGAGGGCACGGCAAACTTGCTGGGCGACGACTGGGATCCGCGAGGCTTCGAGATCTGGCGAAATCGCGCAGGCTGCTGGGAAGAGTTCGAGCCGATCGACCCCACCTGGTCATGGGCAGACGGTCTGGCGGAGATGGTGAACGCGCTGTGCGAAGAGCGTCCGCCGATTCACAACCTGGAACAGGATCTTCATTTGCTCGAAGTCATCGAAGCTTGTGGCAGGGCCGCGAGGGAGAAACGGGCCGTCGCGGTGCAATCGACATTTTGCCGGCTGGATCTTCGGTTGCAGGAACGACAGGACCGGCATCATCTTCACGATCACACGCGGCCGGCAGATGAGCAATAAGCAACAGCTCGGGGCGATCGGCCTGGACGTCGGCGGTACGAAGATCGCGGCGGGCGTGGTGTTATGGCCCTCCGGCGAAATTCTCAGCCGGACGGTCATCCCCACCAGTCCTGCGCGGGGCGGCGAGGCGGTTCTGAAGGACACTTTAGATCTTGCCAGGCAGCTGAACGACTCGGCGCAACGAGACGGGATTGAAGTGGCGGGCGTGGGTGCTGGGGTTGCGGAACTGGTGGACTGCGACGGCAATGTGACCAGCAGCTGCACCATTGACTGGCGCGGCATCCCCGTACAGCAGAGGTTGTCCACGATCGCTCCGGCGCTAGTTGAATCGGACGTTCGCGCTGCCGCAGTGGCCGAAGCCATTTTCGGTGCAGGCCGGGGGAATCGTCTCTTTGTCTATGTCACGGTCGGCACCGGCATCAGTTATTGCCTGGTCCAGGACGGACGTCCATTCAGAGGCGCCAATGGCAACGCCATCACCATGGCGAGTAGTCCACTGAGCACAGTATGTACGCACTGTGGAATGAAGCTGCGTCCGGTGCTGGAAGAGTTTGCTTCGGGCCCTGCCATTGCGAAGCGTTTCGCGCTAGCCAAAAAGGCAGAGGACCGCGAAGAACCCACGGAAGCAGGCAGCGCTGAGGAGGTCTTCCGCGCGGCGTCCAGAGGAGACAAGACCGCCAGGGAAGTATTGAGGTCGTCGGGTGAGGCGTTGGGAGTGAGCGCGGCGTTTCTGGTGAACGTGCTGGATCCCGAAATGATTGTCGTCGGGGGCGGATTGGGCTTGGCCGGAGGGCTGTATTGGGATGCGTTCGAACAAGCCTGTCGTGAACACATTTTCGCCGATAACAGCCGCGGGCTTCCCATTGTTTCCGCGAAGATGGGAATCGACGCGGGGCTGATCGGGGCGGCTGCCGCAGTTTTTGTACAACAACAAACCAACAAGGGAAACTATATTCATGGGACAGTCTGAAAACATATTGGAACGGATCGCAAGGGATGGCATGGTCCTGGGTGACGGCGGATACCTTATCGAACTTGAGCGTCGGGGCTGGGTGGACAGCGGCTCGGGACGCGAGAAGGTTGGGACCGGCAAAGGAAGCGGGCAATTCACCCCCGAAGTGGCCATCGAGCATCCCGATGCCTTGCGCGAATTGCATCGCGAGTTTCTCAACGCCGGTTCGCAGGTGTTACAGGCGCTGACTTTCTTCGGAACGCGAGAAAAGTTAAATCGGGCCGGGTTCGGGGAGCAAACGGAAGCCATCAATGCCGCCGCCGTCGGTATCGCCCGCGAGGCCGCGGGAAACAGGGCATTGGTGGCTGGCTCGGTGTCGAGAACCCAGCTTTTTGAGCGGGAAGGCCCTTCCGCCGCGAGCCAGGTGCGTGACCTGATCTCCGAGCAGATTCGGCTACTCGCCGGCGCTGGAGTGGACTTCCTGATCCTGGAAACTTTCTTTCATCTGCAAGAGATGCTGATTGCGATCGAGTGTGCGCGGGAAAGCGCCTTGCCCATCGTGGCCACCATGACTTTCCGTCCCCGACTCAGCGCGTGTTCCGACGGGCACTCCCCCGCCGATTGCGCCCGGGCCATGGTCGATGCCGGTGCCAGCGTGGTGGGAGCCAATTGTGAACAGGAGCCTGAAAGAATGCTGGCGATTATCCGGGAGATGCGCAAGGCCGTGAGCATACCCATCGCCGCGCAACCTGCGACGTTTCACACCACGGACGTAACTCCCTGTTTCACCAAACTTCCCCAATTCCCGGACGAATTGGAAGCCATTCAACTTCCTCGAAGCTCGTTCGAAAACTTCGCTAAACAGGCGAAAGCGGAGGGGATACAGTTTCTAGGCGGATGCTGCGGATGCAATGCCGCATACATTCACGCCTTCGCACGCGGACTGGCTGCTTCGAACCGGCGATCCTGAACTTCGAAATGAGGAAGTAAACCCATGTCCAAGCAGGGGAAAGTCAAGGTCGGAATCATTGGCTCACAATTCGAAGCCGACATTCATGCCGCCTCCTTTAAGATTGCGCCGGAGGAGGGGGAAGTGGTTGCCGTCGCCTCGCCAACTCCTGGCAATGCGGCAGGCCTGGCCAAGAGATACGGCATTCCACGAGTATTCACCGATTACCGAGAAATGCTCAAAGAGCCCGACGTCGAGATGGTCACCATTGCGGCGCCCAATGCGCTGCACGCGCAAATGACCATAGACTGCGCCCGGGCGGGCAAGCATGTGGTGTGTGAAAAGCCGCTCGCCATGACCATCGAGGAAGGCGAGGAGATGTTGGATGCCGCCCGCCAGGCGGGTGTTCTGCTGATGTATGCCGAGGAACTCTTCTTTACGCCGAAATATTTAAAGGCCAAGGAAATCGCAGACGATGGCGGGTTCGGAAAAGTCCACCTGGTGAAGCAGAGCGAAAAGCATTTTGGGCCGCATAGCCCATGGTTCTGGGATGTCAAGCGCAGCGGCGGTGGCGCGCTTATGGATTTGGGCTGTCACGGGATTGCGTTCTGCTATTGGTTCCTGGGACGTCCTGCGATCCAATCGGTGTACTGCCAACTGGGCACGTACGTTCACGCCGACAAGACGCAGGGTGACGACGAAGTTTTTTGCATTTTGGAATTTGAGGGCGGAGCCGTGGGCATCGTCGAGGACAGTTGGGGACGGCGTGGCGGGATGGACGACAGGATCGAAGTCTACGGCTCGGGTGGCGTGACCTATGCCAATCTTCACATGGGAAACGCCCTCCCCACCTATAGCGAGAATGGATACGGCTACGCGGTGGAGAAGGCCCCAAGCACAAAGGGTTGGAGCTATCCAGTTTTCGAGGAGCTGTGGAACTATGGCTTCCCCCAAGAGATGGCCCACTTCTCGCGCTGCGTGCGGGGAAAAGAAAATCCCCAAGCCACCGGGGAAGATGGGTTGGTGGTCATGAAAGCCTTGTATGCGGGTTACGCATCGGCCGGGGAAGGACAGAAAATACAGATGCCTTTCTCGGCAACAGGCGTGGCGAAACCCATCGATTTGTGGTTTCGCGGTTCTCGGTACCGCCCACCTCAAGGACGCCGCTGAGAGCGTCTTCTCCTTTTGCCGCCAGGCCTACTGGGGCGAAGGTTTTGTGATCTCCAAGAAATGGGAGTCCTAACCCGATCCGGTTCGAATCAGCTCCGGCAATTCAAGATGCCGGGCGGGAGTGCCGGCCCTAAGCAAGCTGAAGATTGCGAAGGTAAGGCACGCTCGCTTTCATCATGTCGAGGTTCATTTCGACGAAGTAGTTTTTGATGCCGCCCGTTTTCGCCGCGGCAAAGATTTTCTTCCAATCCAGAGTGTCCTGTCCCACCGGCATGATTTTCCGGGATGCGGCCGACCACCCCTGCACGTGCATCGAAATAAAGCGGCCGGGATATTTGGTGAAATACTCAGCGGCGTCGTAGCCGTGGCTGATGGTGGAAACCTGGAATTGAAACTTGACCAGCTTGGGATCGAGCAGGCCGAACAATACGTCGTAGGTCCGCTTGCCTTCCACCATCGAAAGCTCGAAGCCCTCGTTGTGAAGACCCTGCTCGATACCGGCTTTGGCCGCCTGCTCGCCCATTTTGTTGTACTCGTCGGCTGCTCGCTTCACATCGTCCATCGTGGGCTTCTCGGGGCCGTCGAGGCTCGGTACCATCATTTGCGAAAGACCGACGTCCTTGGCCCAAGAAATCGCACGCTCCTGATTTTGCCTGAGTTCCGCGATGCCGAAGTGAGAACTCACGCAACTGACGCCGGCATCGCTCAGAATCTTGCGAAGCTCGGATCCCTTGTACTGGGAGAGGGCGGCGAAGCCCGAGTCGGCGTAACCTACCGGCGAGCAGAGTTCAATCGTCTGAAATCCTGCGGCGGCAAGCTGCTTGATCGCGCCGGGAAAGCCTTTGGCGATCACTTCCCTGACAGGCCACGTCTGGCATCCAATGGGCATACCGAGTGGATTGGCGTGAAGCTGCAGCGCACTTGCGGAAAAAAATCCGGCGGCTGTGCATGTTGCCGCACTCTTCACAAAGTCTCTTCTTGAAACCACAGACATGGATGCCTCCTGCTTGCAGGAAAGAAATTCGCTAAAGTTCCCAGCCACTTCGTCGTTCTGGAGAGACGTACTTCTGTGCGACATCGGAGTTGCTGCTCATCTTGGAACGATCCCAGTTTAGTTTTTGCCCCATGCGAGCCGCGACATTTCCCAGGAGCAGGGATTCGGTAACGACTCCTTCGAATTCGAAGTTTCCACCGGGCTTCCCTTTGCCGCCTTTGCACGCGTCGAGCCATTCCCGTTCGTTGCCCGGCGACCTGGGCAGGGTTTTCGGCGGTTGCTTGTAACTGTCCATTTTGGCTTGGGGAATGAGTTTTGGATTGCCGCCATTGAACGTGCAGAGAATCTTGCCACGGTCTCCGACAAATAGCATCCCTTCGTCTTCTTCTTCGCCCTCGGCCTTCAGAGAACGGTTCTCTTCGAGTTCATCCGGACGCGCCGGCTTCAGACCGCCGTCGTACCAGGTGAACTTCACGGGCGGCATGTCGCCACGGGCGGGGAAGTCATAGCGAACAATCGACGCCTGAGGATAAGTCTCTTCATAGCGGTCGCTGGAGCTCGCCTCCACACTCACAGGCGCATCCAGTTTCAAGACGCGGAAGATGGTATCGAAACTGTAGGACCCCATGTCGCCTAGAGCGCCGCAGCCGAAGTCGCTCCATCCGCGCCACACAAATGGCAGGTACGCGTGGTTGTACGGCCGTTCGGGCGCTGGACCCAGCCAGAGGTTCCAGTCCAAACCTTCGGGCACCGGCTCTGCTTCCTTCGGGCGCTCGAGACCTTGGGGCCAGAAAGGACGGCTCGACCAGTTTTTGACCTCTCGCACCGGTCCTATGGCGCCATCCCAAATCCATTCGCAGAGCAGGCGGGTGGATTCAGATGCCTGGTTGGCAACTGCAATCTGAGTTGCGACGCCAGTTTCCTTGGCGATTTCGGCAATCCGCCGGGCCTCGAAAACGGTGTGCGTCAAAGGTTTCTGACAAAAAACATGTTTGCGTTTTTTCATCGCCGCCGCGGATACAGACGCGTGCAGGTGATCCGCGGTACACACCACAACCGCGTCCAGGTCCTTCTGCTTTTCAAGCAACTCGCGGAAGTCGCTGTAGGCCGAACAGCCGCGATACTGGCCGGAGCGCTGCTGGGAACCGTAATAAGCGTCCACGATTTTCTGACATGGTTCGCGGCCGGCAACGCCGCTCGTGGCACTGAGAGAATGGCTCAATTGAATGGGTTGGTCAGGACTGATCCAATCCCAGCCGCTATCGACGCCGAGCAACTTTCGGACCGAATGGCAGAACTCATGCGTCTCCCACTGGGGGTAATTTGCGCCGGATTTGTTGACGTCACAAACGGCGACCCCCTGAACGTCGGGTTCAATGAAGGCGATGTTGACCTTGTCGCTGGGCGCAACATAACCTGCGCCGCCCAACACGTGGCGCGGGACGATCGTAAACCCAATCGCCGCGGCGGCAGTTTGCCCGAGGAACTTGCGGCGCGACACCGAGTCGCTCGAAAAGCTGTGAGATGGAAGCAGGTTCTTCATGTCCCTCCACGATCGCAGCTCACTGCGTTCGGATTTTCCCGCTGTCCGGACGTTGCGATGATTCATGCGCTAACGATCGACCCGGATACTCTAAACGAATCGCCGAAAAAACCAAAAGCCCCCCGCCACCACCAATTGCCAGATTCAGCAACCGACTTGGACCGGAGAACCTACTCCAATCCGCTGACTCCCACCAGGCAGGCGGCAATCCTACGGAGGCTGAGGCCCGCTAGATCGGCACACGGCAGTATTTTAGCGGATGCGTACAGCACTTGCCTCCCGGGCGGCGGAGATGATTCGCCGTGGTTCGGGGACCTCACTTAGGCATCGGCAAACCGCCCGATGTTTCGACGGTTGTGTTCGAGAACCGGGAGTTATTGGCGAATTCGCTGGAAGCTTAATTTAACCAGAAAGCTCGCAATCGCAATGATGACAATGATGCAGAGCACGACAGCAAAAACGTATCCGAGCACCACTGCAACGATGAGAACGGCGATGAGGGTCGCGCTTAACAGAACAGCTGCGGCGATCGCTTTGAGCCGCCCAAAGCGTCCGAACCGAAAAGCGGCTTCAGATTGGTCGGAGCTGCTGCGCGGTGTTGCCACTGCGATTTGAAACCGGCGCTTCACTTCACTGTTCTACGCCCCCATCCCCTGGTTGTCGAGAGTCCAGAGATGAGGTCAGAGATGACAGCTCCTGCGATCCTACAACGCTGTGACCGCCGTCGGCGGAGCGTGCGGGCGGAGCAGTGCAATCGAGTTGGCAAAGGGCCGCCAACTCATCGCGCGGCGAGTTGAAAACGAGTTGGCAAGTGATGACATGCTCCGGCGCGGCGCCGATCTGGCCATTTATGAGAAGTCTGAGGAGTGCAACAATTGACGGGAAGGGGAGCGCGAACTTGGGTTAACCCGCAACCGCGGCGCCTCTGTCGAGGAGCCTCGGCATCCAGGGCGGCCCTGACGTTCAACCCGGCTGGATCGCTTGATTGATCTTAATCCGGGAATCTGTCCTCAGTTCGAACTGCTGAGGGAACTGGTATCGTTCTGCGGGCGCTTCGATCGACGACGACGTCATCACGCCTTCCTCAAAATCCCACGCCGACCTCCGACGCGGGTTTCTGCGGAATGACGTCAACCAAAACAATCGAATTTCGATTGAACGGGATTTGAACTGGCAACGGGTCGTTTCTTCGTGACCGAATTCGAGCCGCAAGCATCCTGGGCGGCTTTCAAATCTTGGTCGGTCGACCGGGCAACTTGCAGCGTTATCGGTTCGTTTCTGATCGCAGACACGAGGGCTTGCTGGAGGAGGATCATGTCGCACCCCGCACACTGATAAGGGCTAATAAACCTGTTTATAACACGTCCGTTGGCAGGGTGCAAGATGACGAGAGGGAAATCGGTAGCGGGCTCGCTTTACAGGTCGGGTTTGGAGTTTGGAGGACCTGGTGGGATGATTGAAAGCCGAAGGCGAAGAAGTGGCGGCATGACTGTCCGAGTTCAGGCCTTTGGTTTGAACAGGCCTTTGGTTTGAACAGGCCTTTGATTTGAACAGGAAAGAGAAGACGGCGAAGAGGCCGAACTCCTCATTGGGGTTTATCGAACACACGAGGATGCCAACGCGCGATTGATGGCCCGAAAAGCGAGCCATGATTTCGCGCTTTCCCTCAAGGATTCACGTCGGTAGCCTATGAGTTGAACGAGGATCACCGGACAGACGGCTCCGCGAGGCAATATTCAAAGCAGGCCAATCCTTAAATCACCCAATCCCTAAATCAGAAGAGCTGTAAGTCGAGGGAAGTCGCATGGCTTTTAGCGCTCCCAGTTTCTGGAGTTGCTGTTCGGCCTCACCTGATGGGGCGGTACGTTAGATCGACTGCAGATCCGCACAAGGCAGAACTTGCACCTCGCTCGGTGCGCGTCCGGCGCGGAGCACCCTCCGCCCCTCGTTCCGCATCAGCTGTCTAGTCCAGCAAAACGAAGTCATCGCCGCTCACAGCTGCTTCCACAGCTTTGACCAAGGCCTCTCTTGCTTTGGTTTTCGCAACGTATGCGCCAGCACCCATCTTTCTAGCCTCCTCAATGAACTGCTTATCAGCGTTCGCCGACAAGATGACGATTGATGATTCCGGCAATTTCGCCTTGATTTCGCGGGCCGCCTCCAGGCCGTTTAAGACGGGCATGCTCACGTTCAGGATGACGACATCCGGCTTTAGTCGGCGTGCTTCCTCGACGGCTTCAGCGCCGTCTTCGGCTTCGGCGCACACTTCAAACCGGCGAGACTCTTCCAATATCAACCGCACCTGTTTTCTGATGACTGCATGGTCATCCGCAATAAGAATTCGGAGCTTCTGGTGGATTTGCTTGGATTGGACGCCGGTGCGAGGCATACCTGAAACTAGATAAGCTCGCGGGCAGAGGGAAATACCGTGGGAAGCGTATTTTGGATCATTCGATCACGGAGGGATCGCTGGGTACAGCGTGCCTTTCTGGGAGTCGGTGGCGATCAACTACCGAGCGGCTTAGCTTTCACGGCGGCCACGGAGGCTGGGCGGACGGACTCCATCAGGGCGGCAAGCTCGCGACGCAAGAGGACAATGCGGTCCCCTCGTTCCTGATATGCCTCCAGCCTCGCGGGATTCCATCCAAGGAAAGTCGCGTCCTGGAGCGCCGTCGCTTGCTGAAGGGACAATTTGAGGAGTTCAGCGGTTACTTCGGCTTGACGATTCTGACGGGCCATCGGGCTCCTTAGCGAATTAGCAGCGCCCGTCGCTTCAAGAGCGCGGCACCACGTGAGCGGGTGAAGATCGGCCCTGAGGGTTCAACGCCGGTACACCGGCGCAGCCATCATGAAGATATCCCGGTTGTCTGAGCGGGTCAATACGGTGGAAGCTGTACGAAGGACGCATGGAAGCGAGCGATTGAGCCGGCAAAGTGAAGAAAGAGCATTTTGCCGGGATCATCCCCGGGATCATCGGGTGTCGCGGTGCAGTCTACAATGTTGTTTCTGAGACAGGATCATAGCGAAGGACTTCGAATCGGAGCTTTCCCGGGAAAATACAACCATGAAGCTAAAAATCTGCAACGACAAAGTTTCCCTGGGATGGGCGGCTGCCGAGCAGGCTGCGACTGCCATACGGAATGCATCGCTGGCGAATGGTACGGCCCGCATTATTGCCGCTACCGGAGCTGCTCAGTTCGAGTTCCTCGACGCCCTCACCTCCATGCAGGATATCGACTGGCAACGCGTCGTGATGTTTCATCTTGACGAATATATTGGACTCCCTGACTCGCACCCGGCGAGTTTTTCTAAATATCTGCAGGAGCGGTTGGTTGGTAAAGTTGGCATCAAGGAGCCTTACCTGCTGGGCGGGAACGAAGATCCAGCCGCGGTGATCCGTCGCGTGGGCAAGGCGCTCAGCTCGGCACCCATCGACATTGCGTTTGTCGGCATCGGCGAGAATGGCCATCTGGCCTTCAATGATCCTCCTGCCGATTTTGAGACCGAAGAGCCTTTTCTGGTGGTGAATCTCAACGAAGCCTGTCGCCGGCAGCAACTGGGCGAAGGATGGTTTCCCACCCTTTCTGATGTGCCCCGTCAGGCGATCTCGATGAGCGTGAAACAGGTACTGAAAGCGAAGGAGATCATTTGCATTGCGCCCGACGCGCGAAAAGCGGAGGCGGTTCGAGCTTGCTTTGAAGGCGCGATAAGTCCTTTGGCCCCGGCTTCGATTCTACGAACGCATCCCCATACGACCATATATCTGGATCCTTATTCCGCGGCCCTGTTGAGTTCCAGCCACGACCAATTGGGAGTTGAGCGGATGAAGGATGACAGAACGCTTTAGCTGGGCGGGACCAACCCTGGATCGGTCGCGCGGTATTGCGAACCATCAGCAACACCGGAATCATTCCCAGCAACGGAATGATTCCGGCTACAACCATGACGGGATCGAATGCAAGTGTGGTCATCGCATGGCGGGAATCTGAGAGGCGGCCAACCCACAAGATCGCGACGACTGTCCCCGCTCCCCACGCCGTGCCGCCCAGTCCGCTGACAGTTGGCACCGAGCGGTTCGCATAGGTCTAAAGGAAGCAGGTTGGCGGGCGATGGTGCTTCTGAACCCGCCCGCCAGCACAGCATTTCTTCGCTGCTAGGGACGTGTCTGAATGCTGGCACGTTCCAGGTCGTCGGCTGCTTTATTAATTCCGGCGGCAACGTTTTCGAGGACCTGGGAAACTTGCGGCACCTGTGCTTCCGCTTCCTTCCACTTTTTCTCGTCCATATATTCACGGACTGCGGCGATCGGCTTTGCGCCATAGCCCGTGTAGGCACCCGGCGCGTAAATCTGATTCTTGAACCAGGGACGCTCCGGGAGCCCCTTTTCATTCAGAAAAAGACGAGGAATCCTGAGCAGATCGGCATTGACTAAATCGAGCGATCGTACAGATGTGGCCGCGGGGCCATTCACCTGCCAGCTTGCAAGTATTTTCGAGTAACGTTCAGAACTCTTCTTGAGGAGATCAACCGCATTCTTCATGGGGGCGAAGTTCATGTATGGGGGCACGATCTCGGCCGGTGGAGGTACGGAGGGTTTCCGTGGGTCCGCCATGGCGGTAAAGACACCTTCCGTCAGTTGCAAATTGCGTTCGGTAAATTCCTCCTGCTTATCTTTCAACAATTTTTCCAATTCGGACTCGTACTTTGCAATGGCTTCGGCTTGGGGAGAATAGTCATAGGGAATCAGATCCGCGTCGGCGATGCGCATGATGCAAGTGCCTCCGGTTTGCGCCAGCGCGCGACCGTAGACAAACTCCTTGTCAACGAAATGGGCGTACCAGTAGAAGTCATCGTAAATTGAGTGATACTGGTCTCCGTCGTCCTCGCCGCCAAACTCGATACTCAGCGTCGAGATCCCGGCAAAGTCCTGAAACGCGGTGTAGTCTGATCCGTCTCCCAGAGCCTCGACCACCAGATCACTGCGTTTCCGGATGTCGCTGCGCTTTTCGGCGTCTTTCGCCTCTGCGATGGCGGCAAGATGCGAGCGGTGCAAGACTGACATATGGGTTTCGGGATCCTGAATGTCGCGGGCGACACCGCTGATGAGACTCTGCAAATCCTGTGTCCCCCCTGGGGAAAGGAATCCCCTCTCATTGCTGTCAGAATTGATATAAGCAACCGCGTGTTTTCTTAATTCGTCCACATGGGTCTCTACCCATTCCACGGAACCCAGCAGGCCCGGCTCCTCCCCATCCCAGGCGCAATAAATGATGGTCCGCTTCGGAGTCCATCCCTGGCGATGCAATTCGCCAAGCATGTGTGCTTCTTCCATCATGGCTGCCTGACCGGAGATTGGATCCTCGGCGCCGTTGACCCATGCGTCGTGGTGATTGCCGCGGATCACCCACTGATCATCCTGAGAGCCACGCAGAGTTCCAATCACGTCATAGATTGGTTTGATGTCCCAGTTGGAAGTGACTTTGAGGTGTACTTTGGCGGGGCCGGGGCCGATGTGATAAGTGATGGGTAGCGCTCCGCGCCAATCTTCGGCGGCAACAGGTCCCTTCAGTGCGGAGAGAAGTGGAAGCGCGTCGGTGTATGAAATTGGCAAGACCGGAATTTTGGTAATGGTCTTTGCGTCTTTGATGTCGAGGCGCTTTGCGTCGGCCGTCGCCCCGACGCCCGGAGTCAAGGGATCGCCTGGATAGTCCGTATCCATGACGCTGCCTCGCTGCACGCCCTCCCGGGGACGCCATCCGCCGGATGGGTAATCGTCCCCGAGGTAATAGCCGTCGCTTTTGGGATCGGTATAGATGATGCAACCGACCGCTCCATGTTGGGCCGCAACTTTCGGTTTGATTCCACGCCAGCCGCCTCCGTAGCGTGCAATGACGATCGCGCCCTTAACGGAAATTCCGAGACGATCGAGTCGCTCGTAGTCTTCACGGCTGCCATGATTCACGTACACCAGGGGTGCGGTTACGTCGCCATCCGCGGAATAGGCGTTGTAGGCGGGAAGTTGCTCGGCCCTTTGGTTCGAGGTTGGATCAGAAGCGAGCACGGGTTCCTGCAGTTTGGCGCGGAACCTGGCCGGTTCCACTAGTTCGACCAGACGTTCCTTAGGAGTCGGAAATAGGACGTGGAAGGTTTCAATCTTTGCTTCAAACCCCCACTCCTTGAATTTGGACAGGATCCATTCGGCATTGTCCTTGTCATACGGCGATCCGACGTGGTGCGGGCGCGCACTCAGCCGGCGCATGTTCTCGCGGATATTGTCCGGGGTGATCCCGTCGCGAAACTTCTTTTCCCAATCGACCTGTGCGGAGGCGCTGTCTGCGGTGTAGCCGACGAAGGCCGGGGACCCGGTGGAAGCCACGGACGGTGATTCTTTCGACTGAGCGGAAAGTAGTTGAGCGGTTGCAACCAGAGACACACACATCCACCGCAGGTTCATGAATACCTCCCATTGAAATGTTAAGGAACATACGGAGGGTTGCAACGATTGACGTTACTCGGTTCCTCGAACTGCCCGTTCCCAGGAATGCATGATAAATGGAAACCGGCGTTTCATACCGGTGATTTGATCCGGAGCCGCCTTCTGCGCTATTTTGCCGGAGCCGTTTCCTCGAGGCCGCGATAGTTCAGCATGGCCTTCGCGTTGGGAGGTGCTCCACGCCAGCTCTCATACATCTTGCCAAGATCTTCGGTGTTGCCGCGGGAGAGAACCATCCCGCGAAGACGGTCGCCGCCTGCGCGGCTGAGACCGCCGTTTTCGAGGAACCACTGGTAGGCGTCGTCGGCCAGCATTTCAGTCCAGATGTATGCGTAATAACTGGCGCTGTAGCCACCTCCCCAAATGTGGCTGAAGTAGCTGGAGCGATAGCGGGGCGGGACATAACTGACATTGAGGTGGGTCTTTTCGAGTGCCTCCTTCTCGAACTCGTCGGGCTCATGGTGCGGGGTGTCGGGAGGAAGGGAGTGCCACTGCATGTCGAGTTCGGCAGCCGCCAGGAGTTCGGTCATGTCGTAGCCTTTGTTAAATGTAGCGGCTTTCGTGAGCCGTTCGATAATTTCCGCCGGCATGGCTGCCCCGGTTTTGTAATGCTTGGCGTAGTGGGAGAAGATCGCGGGATGGAGCGCCCAGTGTTCATTGAACTGCGAGGGGAATTCCACGAAGTCGCGAGCCGTTGCGGTCCCGGAAAGAGTGGGGTATTCGCTGTCAGCGAGCATGCCGTGCAGTGCATGTCCAAACTCGTGAAACATGGTGATGACGTCGGTAAAGCTGATGAGGGCCGGCTCTCCTTCGGCCGGCTTGGGCAGGTTGGCAACGTTGTAGACGACGGGCTGAGTTCCCAACAGGTGCGACTGGCCGACGAATTCGGACATCCAGGCTCCGCCGTTCTTATTGTCACGCTTGAAGTAGTCGCAATAGAAAAGCGCCAGATGCTTGCCGTTGGCGTCGAAGACTTCGAAGACCCGGACATCGGGGTGGTAAACGGGGATCTCGCGCCGCTCTTTGAAGGTGAGGCCATAGAGTTGATTGGCAGCGTAGAAGACACCGTTCTGCAACACATTGTCGATCTCGAAGTATGGCTTTACCTGCGAGTCGTCCAAGTCGTAGCGGGCTTTGCGAACCTGCTCGGCATAAAAGTTCCAGTCCCAAGGCTGGAGCCGGAAACCACCCTTCTGAGCATCGATTACGGCCTGCACATCTTTGGCTTCGCGAGCCGCTTTCGCGGTGGCCGCGGGGACGATCGCGTCCATAAATTGCAGGGCAGCTTCGGGCGTTTTGGCCATCTGGTCTTCCAGTTTCCAGGCGGCGAAGCTGGAATAACCCAACAGTTTTGCCTTCTGCGCGCGAAGCTGAGCCAGACGTGCGATCGTCCCGCGAGTATCGTTAGCATCGCCATGCTCGGTGCGGTTCCAGGAGCGCTCAAAGATGGCTTGACGGGTGGCACGATCGCTAAGCGAGACCAGATCAGGCTGCTGGGTGGTGTTCTGGAGGGGAATTACGAAGCCTTCGGCGCCGCGGCCTTTGGCGGCCTGGGCGGCGGCTGCGATGCGAGTCTCGGAAAGGCCAGCCAGGGCGGCTTTGTCGGTGGTGATGTAAGCGCCTTCTTTGGTTGCGGCCAGGATCTTGTTGGTGAAGGTGTTTGAGAGGGAAGACGCCTCTTCGTTGAGTTTCTTGAGTTCAATCTTGTCGGCTTCGGAAAGATTGGCGCCGGCATGCACGAATTTGTCGTAGTAATACTCCACCAAGCGGAGAGATTCGGGGTCGAGCTTGAGCGTGGCCCGTTGCTTGTAAATGGCGGATACGCGAGCGAAGAGTTTCGTGTTGAGGTAGATGAAATCCTGGTGGGCTGCGAGTTTAGGGGCTTCGATGGTCTTGACTTTCTGCAGCGCCGGGTTGGTGTTTGCCCCGGTGACTCCGTTGAAAGCTGCCGAGACGCGTTCGAGCAATTGGCCGCTTTTCTCCATGGCGGTAAAGGTGTTGTCAAAGGTGGGCGGTGCAGGATCGCCAGCAATGAGCTGAATTTCAGCTTGCTGTTGCGCCATGCCGGCCTCAATCGCGGGCTGGAAGTCTCCATCCTTGATTTTGTCGAATGGCGGCGACTGAAAAGGTAACGTGCTGGGCGCGTAAAAAGGATTCGATGGTCCAAAGTCAGCCGCTGCGGCGAGTGCGGGATTCTTGGAGCCTTGCGCGATGGCTTCGGCAGTGGACAGTGTGGTCATAAATATCAGCATAACCTTTAGTCGGCGTCGAGAGGAATTCATCATGAGGGATAGGGACTGATTGTCTCCCTGATTGTAACGGGAGACCGCCTGAGGAAAACGGCGTGGAGCGGATTGTGTCCGGGTTCCATAATTTCTCACCCTTCGCGGCCACACGAAAATGTGACCCCATGCCAGCGGAGGCATTTCCGTTGAGTCAGAAGGAACCACAATGGGTGGAGCGTAATCAGCGCGGCATCAAGGGAGACTTGGCGTGGGCCAGAGCCGCCGCGCTTCTGTGCCGTCGCGTGCGCGCCGGGGCGAAGCCATCTTGGCGGATGGCAGAGGCTCGCCTCTAGCGGTTCCGGCTTCGACAGACCGGACGCCATCGAAGCGCAACCATACCGGCCCGCGTTCCTGTCCAGAGATATCGATCCCGGGTCTGCGCCATCACGTTTGAAGTTGCCATCCCGCGATCTTCTACAGGTTTCGGCGGAGCGGCATCAGATTTGAAGGATGCCGCGCCGGACCGCAAGGGTGACTGCATGGGTCCGATCATTGGCCCCCAACTTGTCCACCAGATTCTTGATGTGGAAGTTCACCGTAGTTTCCGCAATGGCCAGCCGATCTGCGATTTGTTTGTTGCGATAGCCATCTCGAATGAGCCGCAAAACTTCGAGCTCGCGGCTGGTGAGATCGTCTTCCCCCAGATGCTCCGCCAGGCGGACCGCCACCTCCGGCGGGATGTGCCGCCGGCCAGCGTGGACGGATCGAACCACCGCCAGCAACTCATTTTTCGGCATGCTCTTGAGAATGTAAGCCGCAGCCCCTGCTCGCAACGCACGCTGGATCTCGCCTTCGCTGTCCGAGGTTGTCAGCATGATGACGCGGGCCTGGGGGAATTCTCCTCGAATTGCAATGAGAGCATCGGTGCCGTTGGTTCCCGGAAGTCCCTGATCCATCAGGGTGACGTCCGGCCGATGGCGCCGGAATTCCGCGATAGCCTCCACCGCACTGCTGGCCTGCGCAACCAGAAGCATATCTTGCTGCGACCCAATGATCGTGCTCAGTCCTTCCCGAAAAACCGGATGATCCTCAACGCTCAGGATGCGTATCGGCTTAGGTTGAACCATTGCTGACGCCCCGTTGCGGCAATTGTAATGGCGTTTGTGCCCCTGCGGAAGCTTCTGTCTGAGCAAGACCGAACGTGTTACCCCCTACCTATAGAAAAATGCAGCGCAAAAACTACTCCCTATAGGGTGGTCGCGAGTCCTGACCCGGTTCATTCTTGTAAACCAGGAAGCGCATGACAGGCTCCAGTCGAGGGGGATGAGCTCATGAGCACAAGTACCGTCAAAGAAGGCACCCAGATGGACTCCCAAGAATGGGGTAAAGGCGGGCCCATTGCCATCCGCTGCGCCCGAGACCTCGCCCCAGGTGGATTCGAGGAATTCATTGGCATCAGTGTGGCGCTTAGGACGGTGCTGAAGCGGGTGGATACCGTGGCACCGGCGGATTCGACGGTGTTGATCCTGGGTGAGACCGGCACTGGCAAGGAACTCATCGCCCGGGCCGTCCATAAGCGTTCCCGGCGGTCGTCGCGGCCCTTTGTCAGCGTCAACTGTGCCGCGATCCCGCAATCGCTGATCGCTGCGGAACTGTTCGGCCACGAAAAAGGAGCCTTCACGGGAGCCGTGCAGCGGCGACTGGGACGTTTCGAGCAGGCAGAAGGCGGCACCATTTTCCTGGATGAGGTTGGCGATCTTCCGCCGGAAGCCCAGCTGGCACTGTTGCGTGTCCTGCAAGAGCGGGTGTTTGAACGGGTGGGGGGAAACCACTCGATCCGCGCCGACGTGCGGGTGATTGCCGCCACGCATCGTGACTTGCAGGCCGCCATGGCCGCCGGCACTTTTCGCAGCGACTTGTATTACCGGCTGAATGTATTTCCCATTGACCTTCCCCCGCTGCGCGAGCGCAAAGAAGACATCCCCGCGCTGGTCGAAAACTTGATGGGTCGTTACAGCAACAGCATGGGAAAGAGAGTGGGGCCCGCCAGCGACGCGACCATAGCGGTGCTGCAGTCTTACTCTTGGCCGGGCAACATTCGTGAACTTCAGAACGTGATTGAACGCGCCGTGATTCTGTGTGAGTCCGAGAACTTTACCGTCGAGAAGGCGTGGGTCTCGCTGAGGCCTTTCGAGGCTCAGCCGCCAAGCGGGCTACTTTCCGAAAAACTGGTAGCGCACGAGAAACAGATCATCGACGCTGCCCTGGCCGAATCCGGGGGCCGGGTTGCCGGACCGCATGGTGCGGCGGCAAAGCTTGGAATTCCACCATCCACTCTCGAAAGCAAAATCAAATCATTGCAGATCAGCAAGCATCAATCTAGAGTCGTCAAGCCGCTTCTTGGGAGGTGCAAGGCGCTTTAGGTCCTGGTTTGCCTGGAGAATCCTACACAGGCGCGTGGGCGAGGCCGTAGGTCGAGCGGAGCCGGCGGGATTGCTGCCCGCATCAAGAAATACCTTCGAGACCTAACGGTGATAGGGGCGGGAGGAGCCGAGCAAGATGTTCAGCCGCCATATACCCATCGACGCCGCTCCCGATGCCTGTGACAGGTTCGATTGCCTGTGTCAGGTTCGATGAGGCACCGAAGGGCATGCAAAAACGCGGGTTTCATTCGTAGGGCAGGCGGCCCGAGGGTTAGCTGGTTCCGGCGGAATGTGTATCGTGGCTCACCCTCGCTCGGGAGAATGCCCAGCTGCCCGCCAGTCATTGGCCCGGCCAATCGCCGGGAGCGGGATCGACAGACAGGTCCTGAGCGCCTGCAGCGAGAACAGAGCACGATCGAGGGCCTGCCGCTCTTCAGCGTCTCCGGAAATGAACAATTTACGTATTTGAGTTGCAATCTCAAGCTGCGCCGCGACAATCCGGCCTGCCATCTTGGATTTGTCACTCTCGAACAAGGCGGCGACGTAAAGATTCTTCCAGGCGGGATCAGAAGCCTCACTAGACGAAGGACGATGGTCCATACTCTCCTCCAACGGCGGCGCGAATCAAGACCGCTGAAAGGCACGAAATGCGCGTCGACGCTCTGCGTGCAACGATCAATACAAGACCTGCCGGGCGCCTAACAATCGGGTAAGTGCTGCATTACTACTTTGTAACCTTGGCCCCGGGCGCAGACCTTCGAGACCAAGGACTCGCTGCCGCAGTCGACTTCAACGCTCGGCTGGCTTGCGGCATTTGCAGCACTGCCGTGATGGAGGCTCGGTTGCGAGCGCCGGCGGGGGGATCGTATCTTTGCCCGGCTGGGGGACCCGCTGACCCGAAGAGCCTTGCTGGGTTGTTTGGAGCCGCACCCGCGGTGGCTCTGGCAACTCTGGCCCGGACTGCAAGGAAGCAAGGCAACCCGTTCGCGAGCATCAAGTTCGCGAATCAAGTTCGCGAATCAAGCTCGGATCGATGCACATCGAGGAGCTGGGCAAGCAAAGCCTGGGTGAACTGAAGAAATCCTTTCTGAGCGATCACGAGTTGAGCGAAGCAGCGCGGGTGATCGACGTAAAGGGTCCGACGCGGGCGCGCAAGGAGATCGAAGACGGCGTGCATCCTCTTCGAGGGTACATCCAGTATGCGGCGGCGAAGACAGGCCGTCACCGGACATGCCTCGAACACAACCTCTCATGGGCATTTTCGCTCTAAGGAGCAGGAGAATCCCATGCCCAGCAAAAAGAGATCGCATTCCTCAAAGGAATCGGGCCGAAAGTATGGCAAGGCAGCGGGCAAAACTGTGGCCAGCGCCATGCGGCGGAAGAAAAAGGGTACGCTTCGCTCGGGCAAGGGTGGTAAAGGCGGCAAGGTTACGAGCCGGAAGCAGGCAATCGCGATCGGGCTGTCCGAAGCGCGCAAGAAAGGCGCGAAAGTGCCGAAGAAGAAAGCCAGGCGCTGAAGCCGGTCCCCGGAAGGGGCTTGGCGGCAAAACAGGTCTTGAGGCCGCTGGCCGCTAAAGTAGTCGTGATGGTGCTTCCGTCTCCCATTTTGCGAACTCGTGATGAAGGATCGCGGAACGCCATCGCTTCCTCCCGGGACTCGAATCCTGAGTCGACCAAAGTCATGCTGAGGAGCCACCGCGAATCGAGACAATCAGGCAGTTGCTGCAGGGTTGTTGCCCAGCAGGCAAAGTGCAACCGGAAAGGCGGCCAAGAGCCGCCCAACGGCAATGGTTGCGTGGCCGTTGTTTTCCTGAATCTCCAGAACCTCCCCCGTAAGAACGTTGCGACATTTCTCCGCACTGTTTGAAAAGGGAATTGCCACGCGCGTGTCCTGCCAGGCGTCAGGGGCGATGGGGGGAAGATCGGAATCGTTGAGCAAGCCAGCGATCTGACGCGGTACCACGACCATCGCGAGCCTACTTCCGGATTTCCTGGCGAACGCAACAACGTGATTCGCCCGCGCTCCTTCCACCGGGAGCGGCAAGTATTCGCCCTGCTGAAAAAGATCGGGTTGCTCTTGCCGCAAGCAGAGAGTTTTCCACGTCAGATACAACTTGAGCCGGCCATCGGCGGGAGACTCCAGCAAGTCGCGCAAGGGCTCGCCCGAAGGGGCGTTGCCCCATTCGCGCAGGCTCTTGAACATATCCTGTCGAAGGGAATAGTCCACCGGGCGGCGATTGTCCGGATCGACCAGGCTGAAATCCCACAGGTCGTTGCCTTGGTAGATGTCAGGTACGCCGGGGCAGGTTAACTTGAGAAGGGTTTGGGCAAGCCCGTTCCACAGAGCAATGCGTGCGACTCGATGCTGGAAAGGCACAAAGTCACTGAGGAAGCGGTTCTGAGCGCCCGGCTCCAGTAATGCCCTGACGAAGGACGAGACTGCGGCTTCATATTCGATGTTGTGATTGATCCAGCTGGTGCTTTCCTTGGCTTCGCGGATCGCTTTCAGCATGTAAGCTTCGATCCGCTCGGTGAAATCCTTCCCCCCCTGGGGATGGTTTACAGATTCCGCGGGCCAGGCCCCGACCAGGGTCTGATAGAGCAAATATTCATCGTTCCGTGAAGGTGCGGGCGTGTCATTCACCAAGAGCTTATGGCGGCGATTGAAACGTTTCCACTCCCGCAACCGGAGTCTCCATATCCCCGGCAACTCCGAAAGCACATTGATTCGGGCGCGCACGTCCTCCGAGCGCTTCGAGTCGTGCGTACTCGTGGCCAGCATGGTGTGAGGCCAATCGCGGAGGCGCTCCTGATTGGCAATGTGAAATTCCGGTGTGGTGGTTCCGAAACGGTGAAGATCGCCTCCAACATCGTTCAGCGATACCAAGCGGTTGTACCGGTAAAATGCAGTATCTTCCAAACCCTTGGCCATGACCGGACTGCTGAATTGCTGGAACTTCATGGCAAAGGTTGTGACCGCACGGCGGTATGCGGAATCCGGTTCTTCTTCTTCGGCAATGCGAGTCAGAAGCACTTCGCCGACGAAATCGAAGATGCTGGTGTCGGCTGCGGGGCTTCGCCACTTGGCAGTGGCGACGGCACTGCGGATGCGCTGCACGTCGGTGCCGGTGACACCGGAGGGCGTGACATAAGTCCGGTAGACGGCAAAACTGGCGACGACCTCGGTGAGCGCATCGCGAAGGCTATTGAGCGTGAAGTCACAGGTGTGCCGTTTCGCCAGAGCGATCTTGGCGATCTGATTGGCCAGTACGTTCACTTCGCTGGCCAGGGCAACCCGAACGATCAGTTTTCGGCAGCGATAGAGGAGGTCCCCAACATCGATTCCGTCTCCGAGGAAATTTCGATAAATGCGCTCCAATCGGCCGGCTGCCGACGGGTCGACGAATACGCCATTGACCAGGTTCGCAAAGTCATAGCCCGTGGTGCCGCAAACCGGCCAGTTTGCGGGGAGCCGTTCCGGTCCGGTGAGAATTTTCTCGATGGCAACGTAGTGAGGATTGGTTCCGGCGTTCTCTGAATCGCTTGCCGCAAGCGCGATGCTGGCTTGCAGGCGTTCGAAATATTCAGCGGGATCATACAGGCCATCTGGATGGTCAATGCGGAAGCCATCGACCTTGTCTTCTTTCATCAAATTCAGAATCAGGCGGTGAGTAGCCTCGAAAACCTTCTCATTTTCAACGCGGATACCGGCCAGATCGTTGGTATCGAAAAAGCGCCGGGAGTGGATGTCATCGGAGGCGACCCTCCAGTTGGCGAGGCGGAAGGTCTGCGCCTTGATCAATTGGTGGAGCCCCTCAAAGCTTGCCGGGTCGGCGGGATTGCCATTGATCCGGTCGACGTTCTGCTGAATGCAGGCAACCATCTCCGGAGATCGGCCGCACAATTCGGCCAGCCGTCGCTTGTGTATTTCCTTGTCGCGATGGCGTTCAGCGATGCGATCGCTGCTGGTCTCTTGCCGGGCCGGCAAATGGCCAAAAGCAGTAATCAGACTCTGAAATTCAAGCAAGTCAGAACTCTGCTCGCCGAGCTTTGCCGTCAAGACGGTGGTGCAGCACTGCAGGATGCGCGGGTACTCCCGGGGATCCACAGGAAAGCGGTGCTCGAAGTACGACACACTGAACTCGCCGCGCTCCGCACGAAAGACGAGCTTCAGGTCGCCGTTTTCCAGTACGGCACCGTAGTGATCAGAAAGCACGGGCACGAGGACTTTTCCGTGGAGTTCCTCTTTCAGCGGTTGCCAGTCGATGTCGAAGAAACTCGCGTAAATCGAAGACTCACCGTTCTCCAGCACATCGAGCCACCACATGTTATCGCTTCCCATCACGCCCATGTGATTGGGCACGATATCGAGAATCAATCCCATGTCGTGCTGGTGGAGAACGGATACAAAGCGGTCGAAATCCTCGGCCGTGCCGATCTCGGGGTTGAAAGCGCTGTGATCGACGATGTCATATCCGTGCATGCTGCCGGGGCGGGCTTTCAGGCAGGGCGAAAGATAGCAGTGACTGATGCCGAGCGCGGATAAATAGGGAACGATGGCGCTTGCCTGGGTAAAGGTAAACTCCCGATTGAGCTGAAGACGGTAGGTCGCGAGCGGGATGTGGGTGCGCGTCTTCATGATCCCAGGGTCCACACCACGGACCATGCCGGCAGAGTTCCTGATTTCAGCGATTCAGAGTTTGCCTCCTCGCTGGCGTACATAATCTGTAAGGCGGGGGCAGCCATTCCGGGGAGGGGTCGGTCTGAAAGATTCGCCGCCAGAGCCAGTGTCGTACGATCCGGAAACCTCCAGCGCGCGGTGAGTCCGCGAACTCCGTGGACTTCAAAGTCAGCCTCTACAGCGCATCCCGCCGAAAGGCGGGGAACAAGGTGCCGACACCTCAGCTTCAGCAGTTGCCGGTAGAAGTTGAGCCAGTCTTGATGCTGCGGCTGAGCGACGGCATCCCATGGCAGGCGTGACGCCGCAAAAGTCCCGACCGAGTTGGGATCCGGTATCCGCTCGCGTGCGGCGGGGTCATTGAACGCAGCAAAATGAGCGAACTCGTTTCGACGGCCGCCGGTGACCGCGGCAGCCAGATCCCTGGTGAAATCACAAAAGAAAAGGAACGGGGTTTCGGCGCCAAATTCTTCTCCCATGAAAAGCATGGGCGGAGAAGGTGCAAGCAGCAGGATCGCCATTGCCGCGCGCACTGCGCGGGGAACTGCAATTTTCGCGATCCTCTCTCCCAGCGCGCGATTTCCGATTTGATCGTGATTCTGAAGGAAAGTAATAAACGCAGACGGTGGCAACCCGGCGGTGGGCTCTCCGCGGATTTCGCCATTCCTGTAGGGAGATGCATCGCCCTGGTAGGCGAATCCGGCAACCAGGCAGCGGCCCAGTTGTTCGATGGGACGCTCGGAATAGTCTGCATAGTAGCCGTCTCGCTCGCCGGTTGTCAGTACATGCAGGGTGTGGTGGATGTCGTCATCCCATTGCGCGGTGTAGGTTCGGGGCTGGCACTGTGCCGTGCGTTGCAGGGGGCTTGCCTGGTTGCGTTCATTTTCCAAAATCAAATGAACGTGACGACCGGGTGCGATTGTGCTTCGAACTGCATCCGCCAATTCGGTGAGGATGTGCGGTCTCGAATCGTCGAAAATTGCGTGGACGGCGTCCAATCGAAGTCCGTCGAAGTGATATTCGTGCAGCCAATACAGGGCATTATGGATGAAGAAGTCGCGGACGGGACGGCTCTCCGTACCATCGAAGTTGATGCCGTTGCCCCACGGCGTACGGTGGCGATCCGTAAAGAATTGGGGCGCGTATGCGCCCAGATAGTTGCCCTCCGGGCCGAAATGGTTATAGACAACATCGAGCAAGACCATGAGGCCGCGGTCGTGCGCGCTTTGGATTAGAAATTTGAGATCGTGCGGGCCGCCATAGCTGCTGTCGGGAGCAAACGGGAGGACGCCGTCATACCCCCAGTTGCGTTTCCCCGGAAAATCGGCAACCGGCATGAGCTCAATCGCCGTGATTCCGAGATCGACCAGGTAGTCGAGTCGCTCGCGGGCACTGGAAAAGCTGCCTCCGGCGGTGAAGGCGCCCACGTGCAGCTCATAGATGGCGGCTTCTTCCCAGCGCCGGCCGCGCCAGCTGTGGTCGCGCCAGTCGAAGGCCTCCGGATCGACGACCACGCTTGGGCCATGCACGTCCTGGGGCTGAAATCGCGAGGCCGGATCGGGGACTTGCGCGGCGTCATCGATCTGGAATCGGTATTGGCTTTCAGGCTGGGCTTGATTGGTGACCAATTCAAACCACCCGCCGTCGCGCCGCTCCAAGGGAAGGGGAGAGGATCTGCCGCCGGTGAGGCAAAGACTGACTTTCCGAGCGGCAGGGGCCCAGAGGCGAAAGCGTACGCTGCCGTCATCGCGACACTCAGCGCCGAATGGCATACTATGCCGGCGCTTCATTCGACTCTTCTTTCTTGCCGTTTGTGTTCCAGTTTGCGCGTCGCTCCATCAACACCACGATGGATCGCGCCTGCAACGGGTACGGGGTGCCGGCGGCATGAGTATCCGCGGGACGTAATCCGCTTTCGCGAGAGGTGTCCATCCAGGCGATCCATCGAGCGCTGGGGTGAAACGCAGGCAGGGCGAATTGCACGTCTTCATGGTAAGCGTTCAGCAGCACGAGAAAGTTCTCGTCGCTGAGTTTCCGGCCGCGTTCATCGGTCTCATCCAGGCCCTGACCGGAAAGAAACATTCCCAGGCAGTGGACCGAAGGATCGCGCCAATCGTCTTCGCTCATCTCAACGCCGCCAGGATTGAGCCACAGCACGTCCTTCACATTGGCGCCCTTGATCGGCCGCCCCTGGAAGAAGCGCCGCCGCCGGAAGATGGGATGCCTCTTGCGAAGGTTGATCATGCGTTGCACGAAAGCCAGCAAGTCGCGATCGAATGACTGCGGATTCCAATTCAGCCAGCTGATCGGGTTGTCCTGGCAGTAGGCGTTGTTATTTCCCATCTGCGTGTGTCCGATCGCGTCGCCCGCATACAGCATCGGAACACCCTGCGACAACAGCAGCGTTGCTAAAATATTCCTTTTCTGCTTGGCCCGCAGAGCCTGGATGTCAGGATCGTCGGTCGGCCCTTCCACCCCACAATTCCAACTGCGATTGTCGTTGCTGCCGTCCCGATTTTCCTCGCCGTTGGCTTCATTGTGCTTTCCGTTGTAGCTCACCAGGTCTTGCAGGGTGAAGCCATCGTGAGCGGTAACGAAATTGACGCTGGCGTAGGGACTGCGGCCGCTGTGACCATACAAATCGCTGGAGCCGGTAAGACGATAGGCCAGGTCTCCCACGGTTCCGACGTCGCCTTTCCAGTAGGAGCGCACGGTGTCGCGATAGCGATCGTTCCATTCCGCCCATCCCACGGGAAAGTTTCCGACCTGATAGCCGCCCTCGCCGAGGTCCCAGGGCTCCGCAATCAGCTTCACCTGCGAGAGCACGGGATCCTGATGAATGATGTCGAGAAATGCACCCAGGCGATTGACTTCATGCAGTTCGCGAGCAAGAGTGGCGGCGAGGTCGAAGCGAAATCCGTCGACGTGCATCTCGAGAACCCAGTAGCGCAAGCTGTCCATGATGAGCTGCAACACCCGGGGGTGCTGCATGTTGAGCGTGTTTCCCGTGCCGGTGTAATCCATATAAAAACGAGGATTGGCTCCGGTGAGGCGATAGTAGGTGCTGTTGTCGATGCCCTTGAGCGAGAGCGTGGGGCCCAGATGATTTCCTTCGGCGGTGTGGTTGTAAACCACGTCGAGAATGACCTCCAAGCCTGCTGAGTGCAGGGTCTTGACCATGGTCTTGAACTCGCGAATCGAGCTGGTAGCCAGGTAGCGGGGTTCGAGGGCGAGGAATCCGATGGAGTTATATCCCCAGTAATTTCGCAGGCCGCGCTCAGCGAGTTGACGGTCGTCCACGAAGCTGTGCACCGGCATCAGTTCGATCGAGGTGACCCCAAGCCGGGTCAGGTAGTCAATGACCGGGGCGGTGGCCAGACCGGCGTAGGTCCCGCGCAAGTGGGCGGGAACGTCGGGGTGGCACATGGTGAATCCCTTCACATGAAGTTCATAAATCACCGCGTCGTGCCAGGGGATACGGGGCGGCGTATCCGATCCCCAGGTAAACGCAGAATCGATCACCCGGTTTTTCGGCATTCCGGCGGCGTCATCGCGCCGGTCAAAGGACAGGTCTTCTTGCTTGTGCCCGAGTCTGTAGCCGAATTGTGCATCGCTCCAACGAATGGCTCCCTGAACCTGCTTGCCATAGGGATCGAGCAGAAGTTTGTGGTGATTGAAGCGATGGCCCTGCTCCGGCGCGTAGGGGCCGAACACACGATATCCGTACAGCTGGCCGGGACGCACTTCGGGCAAATACCCGTGCCAGACCATGTCGGTTTGCTCCGGAAGCGGGATGCGCTGGATCTCGCGCCTCCCGGAAACATCGAACAGACAGAGTTCGACTTTCTCGGCATGTTCGGAGTAGAGGGCGAAGTTGACACCTTCGCCGTCCCAGTTCGCTCCCAGCGGATAGGGACGGCCGGGCCACACGATGGGCTGAGATCCATTTGGCATTTATCGCAAATTCCTTCCTGGGTACAGACGGCTATGACGGTCTAGGCATGAGCTGGTGAAAAAATTGAAACATGACCGCATTGGTGAAGCGAATTGGCATGTATACGGGGCTGCTTGCAGCCGGGCCTCCAAGCCGGGGTATCGCGAACTCCAAAATAGGATGACATAGAATGCGAGGGCTCCGGGCTTCGAAAGTACACTTTCCTTTCAAGCCAGCTCCTGTTTGGGAAAGCCAGCCAGAATTTCTTTTGCCGCGCGCCGGCCGCTGGCGATCGCCCCATGGACGGTCCCGTTGTGACCGGTTGTATCGGTCGCTTCTCCGGCAAAAAACAAAGTGTTCTGCACGGGCTGTCCCAGTGCCTTCTGCGCTCCCTCTGACCCCACTGCCCCGTAACTATAAGCTCCCCGCGAAAACGAATCATTCTGCCAGTCGTGAAAATGAGCGGCATCCACGAGCTTCTCCAGTTCCCGCCTTTCCACCCCCAGAAGCCGGCTGAGTGCCCCCAGGCCTCGTTCAAGCACGAAGGATTGACCCTTGCCCGAGAGCCTCTCGGCGCAGTGCCCGGGCGCCCACCCAACCAGCACCGGCATTTTGTCAGGCATGGCGGTCCACCAGGTAGGAAACCATTCGTCCTGCGAAAGCAGGAAACTCATTGCGGAAAGGTTCCTGGAGGTTTCGCCGGGAGCCGAGAGGGTGTCCCAGAACCGCTCCTGGAAGCGAAGGGTCAGGCGGATTGCTTTGCCCATTTCCAGCTTCCCGAGTGCATCGAGCTTGGTCGCAGGCAGGGGGGGAACGAATCGTACTGCGCCCTGCTGGCCGGGAGCGGCCTGCAGGACTCCGAGCGGAAGCGTGACGAGCAAGCGCCGGGCTGTTTGTTCCCATGGCCTGCCAGAGTGACGCGCCGAGACGTTCGCGTGAGCGGAACTCCACTGCACGGCTTCGACGATGGTCTCGGTTTGTTCTACGACACCGGCCTGGCCTGACTCTTGTCGCTGGATCTCAAGCAAATCTAGATAGCCGCGTCGGGAACGAAAGGGACGGTTCCCCTCGATTTTCTCCTCTGCTCGCATGCTTTCCACGAGCCAGTGCACGCCGATCTTGGCGGGATTGGCAGCGTTAAAGCCGGTGACGTAGTCCAACGCTCTTTGTCTGATTTCGCGCTTCTGTGGATTCAATTCGGCTGCCGGATAGAGGCGGTTCAGAAAACTCAGGAACGACTCGTCTGGAGAACCGTCGTCCATCCGCTGGAGAACCTCATCGACTTGAGAGAAGAAGTCGCAGCTCGACAACTTCTCATTTCGAAAACACCACGATTCGCCATGGACTTCTTTGATTTCAACCTTCCGGGACTGAAGTGGTTCCCAAATTTCAGGCGGCAGTCCGTGAATGAACTCGGCTCCGAACTCGATGGGATACCCGCTGCCTGGATCGATGCGGGTGAACATTCTGCCGCCGATCCGGTCGCGCGCTTCGAGAACGGTCACGGAGAGACCGGCGCGCCCGAGTTCGGCGGCGGCGGTCAGTCCCGCCGCTCCCGCCCCGAGCACGATGACATCGGTGATTTTCGACATGGCTGGTGGTTTCGAAGGCGAAGCCTGACCATCGACCCTAGTCGCCCGAAACGATGGCGACCAGTTCGGATGTCTGCGCTTTCTTGAATGCCGGCAGCACGGCCACCTGCGCCAGGTGTCCCGGTCCAGGACGGCGTATCGGTTCTTGCGCTCAGGCGTACGTTTCCGGTTCCTCTCTAGCTTCCTCAATCCGTCCGACTTGGATGATTGGTATCGGCGAAGCGTTGTGAATTCCAATTCCCCGGGATGACTTTTCCTCGGCTACGAGATTTGCTGTATTGCGAAATCGTGCGGTGGCAGCTATTCGATGGAGAGTTCACCCACGTGGAAGCGGGCCAGGCGGCGACTCCAGCGGGTATCGGAAAGCACCCCATTCATCCTATGCGGGTGGGGATTCCGATCGGTCTGTGGGTTTTGCGCTGGCCGGTGACCTGGGGCGGATTCAACAGAAACGGAGATTTGGAGCCGCGTGGGCTTTACTCGACTGCGAGGTCTGGTTGGAGCCATTATGGCGGCGATCCCCGGTTTCAGGGATTGCCTTTCGATGGACGAACCGGAGATCATGCGCGCCATCCGAATCCATGTGTTTCTGGGGCTTGGGCTCGGTTGTGATCTTCACTCAGATCTCGGGTAAAATCTCGGGCTGCGCCTTCGGATGAGGGGAGCGGAGGGTTGTTTTCCATCACGGGAGTCCTGGTCAGGGGAATGGGTGGCTGTGAGGCGGAGAATGGAGAATATGGTGCACGGCAAAGGCATGGGTGTTGATGCCGTGGATCCATTGGCGAAAACAGAAGAAGCAAAAAAGCGAATCCGCGCAAAGCCAATCCGATGCGGCGCGCGTTAGCGATTCGCGGGAAGGTACCATCATGAAATTCGTGCTCCTGTTGCTGCTGACCGCCGGAACTTGTAGGAGTCAGATGAACTCGCTGGCAAATGCTGGCGGACAGCCATCCATTATCGGGTCCGTCGGGTGCGATCCGGCCACCGACGTTCGCGAGCAGAGGCCCCGATGGGCACCGTTAAGCGACATCCAGAAGGCGGAGTTCGGAGCTTTTCTCCGTGGTGCAGGCATGAAAGTTCACATTCATGTAAGCCCGGCAGAAAGCAGCGCTTCGACTCTGGGAAGGGATCTGTTATCTGCGCTGAAAGCTTCTGGATGGGAGACGGGCGAGGGGATTCATCCCGACTGTAGCATCCCTGCTGGGGTAGCTGGCGTGGTGCTGCTCATAAACCACCGGGATTTCCCGGAAGCGACGCTTTTGCAGATAGCACTTCGCCGCGCCGGGATTCCAGTCGAGGTACAAGTCGATGATGGTCAGGCGGTTGTCAAGGACAGAGACTTGATCGTTCTCGCGGTTGGATCAAAACCGTTCAGTTAGGGAAATAACTTTCTTGGCGCAGAAGCGCCCCGACGGCATCGACCACGGAGCTGATGTCGGCTTTCGCGCAAATCCCCTTCACTCCGATCTTGCGGGCTTCTTCGGCCAGTTGGCTGGAGAGAAATAGGGTGACGATCAGAATCGGGGTGTGGGGTGAAACCTCGATGATATGCCGGGCAACATCCAAGCCGTTCATCTCCGGGAGCTGAAAGTCCAGGACCACCAGATCGGATTTGACCTGGGAAAACCTTTCCACCGCCTCCGGCCCGTTGCGGGCTTCGTCACATACGCGCCAGCCATCCTGTTGCTCGAGCACTCCACGCAGATAGCGCCGCACCGCCGGGTTATCGTCCACCACGAAAATGCGAACCACCGAAGTTGTCTCCCCGTTTCGCGGCTCACTTCTTCTGCATCTGGCGCCCGAAGGGTGAGGTTACGTCTCCTCGGCGCACCCGGCAATACCCTGAATACTTGACTTCT
>Ga0193726_1000773_pt1 | contig 29610 bp, 26 predicted proteins | sample H2c1metaG_FD_144928 | JGI IMG/M metagenome (GOLD analysis project Ga0193726, IMG submission 144928) | Soil microbial communities from a riparian zone of the East river system, Colorado, United States - H2c1 | ecosystem: Environmental > Terrestrial > Soil > Riparian zone | place: USA: East River... | reverse complement strand
ATGGCGTCGATATCGTATGCCAGGGCCAGGGTGACGACATCGGCTTTCAGCCCGTCAATCACGCCACGTGCTTGTTTCCCTGAGCCGCCGTGCGATTGATTGACGGTCAGGTCCTGGCCGGTCTTGGCCTTCCAATATTTTGCGAAGGCGGCGTTGTACTCCTGATAAAGTTCGCGCGTAGGGTCGTAGGAAACATTCAGAAGGGTCGTTTGGCTAAAAGCCGTTGCCGTAATGGCAGTCAGAATCAAAACCAGAAAAACAAAACGTTTGCTCGAAATCACTTTCCGTCTCCCTCATGTTCTTAATTTTGCTGCGACAGCGGACTTGCCCGGCAATTTCAGGGACGACAACAACAAGCCGCACAGGAGAAAGTGATCGAGAACGGAGAGCAAGGGGAAAGGAAAGACGAACCCGGAAGATTCGCCCAAGCAGTCCTGCGCGCCAGACTGGCAAGCCAGTGCAGGACGCCGGAGCTGCTTGCAAATTTTAAGAACTGCTGCATAGACCTCGCCAAAATAAAAAGCCCACCGGCCTTGTGTGCGGCGGTGGGTCAGGTAAAACCTAGTCGGAACTAGTTTATTTTACGGATTTACCCATTCGCCTCGCGGGCACACGCAGCCATCGCTGCTGGACAACAGCAACAACAGAGGTGCGCCAGGACGTGGGTGAAAGAGTTCATTGTTCGACTGTCTGAATTGTAGCCACAACCGGCTTCGATAGCAAAGGGAATTCCCGCGCATGGCGCGGTGACTGCCATGCTGTTGTTTTATCAATTTGGTCAATCGAAAATATGAATGATGGAAGTGCAGTAAGCGCTTTGGCGCCGCGGCAGTCCGCTATTGATCGCGCAGCATTCGGCTTAATCTGAAAGTATCCACGTGGATCGACCCGTCATACTGAATCAGCCCTAGTTTGCGAAATTTGTTCATAAATATGTTAACGCGAGAACGGGAGGTTCCAATCATTTCCGCCAAGGTCTCTTGGCTTACCTTGGGGAGCTTGGAATCAGGGCCGTCCGTCACGTGCTCGGCGAGCAAAAGCAGCGTGCGGGCCAGCCGTTTTTCGCCGGAATTGAGCTGCAAGTCCATAAGGCTCTCTTCCGCACGGTCTTTGCGCATCACCAGATAAGTGATGAACTGGTCGCAGACCGCCTGTTCGGAGTGCAGCATATGCATGAATTCGCTCTTTTCAATCTGAAGCATTGAGCAGTCGGTGATAGAGGTGGCACTAGCGGCACACACCGGCCGGTCGGTTAAACTCTCTTCTCCAATGAAATCTCCCGCACCTAGAATGGCCACCACGGACTCACGTCCACTGGGCGTCATGATCGAGCGTTTTATTCCGCCGGCACGGATGTAGGAAACAAACAGACAGGGAGTACCTTGAGCAAGTAGAGTTTTATTTTTGCGATAGTCCCGGACCGCTACTCCCGATCTGTTGTGGGCTATTGATTCCAAAGAACTGAGGGTCGGCTTTCGAGCAGCCGATTGATGGGCGTTCCCCAGTAGATTTATAAGTTTCATTTATCGGCTCCGAATGCCGCCTTTGATGTCGGGCCGCGGCGGAGTTATGAATTAAATGCTTAATAAATTTTCTTACGGGGTCGAGCATGTCGTGCCGTTATCTTACCGGAAGTCCGGGAAACTAGAATTGTAAAAAGCGCTTTAGGATTTGACGTCCCCCGGGATCCAGTCGGTTTCAGCACTGTAGTTATAACCAAAGCAACGATGCACAAGCAAACCATAAAAAGCAATACAAAACCGGCGGTAAAGACAAACACCGCATTTCGCTAAAGATCCTAGAATAATGGTAAATTCCGGTCAATCCGAAAGCGGATGGTTTGTCCCTGTTTCCTTCCAAAGAACTGGAATCGCTCGTTCCTCGGTTCTACCAGTGAGAGCTAGCGGCCGAGCATCGATCGGCAACAACGGCCTCAGCGCGGGGCTCAGGAGGCGGCCAGGGCGCCCCGTCAATCAAGCCGTAATAATCTTGTGGCGTACGGCATAGAGTACGATTTCGCATATAGAATGAACGCCCAGTTTCCGTAAGATATGGGCCCGGTGAGTTTCCGCAGTCTTAACACTGATCTGCAACAATGTCGCGACATCCTTGTTCTTCTTGCCAACGGCCAGCAATCGTACGATTTCAAGTTCCCGCGGAGTCAGCTGGCTCTTGGTTCTGCGTTCTTTTCTCTCAAACGTCCGATGCTTTTCTGCCTGCATACTGTCTCCGTCGTGGGGTTGATTGATACCAGGTGCCACGGTCTGGCAGTACTGCCGCTTCTCAAAATTCAATGTCGAAAATGCTCCGCGCGAATCCACGGTTTTTTCAGTTCGCAATTTGCTCATCGAAGAAGGCATTTCTATATTTCTCCATACTCTAAGCTTGGGGGAAACTCACCGCGGCGCATGCCGGAGAGTAGATAAATGAACCAGGATTCCGTTTCTTCTTTCGAGACAGATTCCGGATCAATCGTGGAGATAGACTTGACTTGAATGCTGGACATGCCCGCATCGAAGAAGCGATAAGTCCAATCAATGATTCGAGACGAAAACCCAGTCCGCCATTTGCGGGTTAGAAAAACCAACGTTGGCTTGGCGCCATTAACTTCCAGTTGCATGATGTACTCCACATTCCCTTTCACATAAGTGAAGCTACAGACTAGTTGCTCCGGGGGGAGATAGGTGTGAGCTTCAATAACGACGCTGCCCACTTTGTGATTAATTTCCCCGGCAGTTTCCCGAAGCATGTCAGGCACGGGTGAACTCTCCAGAAGCGAGCGCGCGCGAGCCAGCTCTTGTGCGCCGACCCGGCGATTCAAATGTTGCTCCTCCAAGAAATCCCAAAGTGTTGCTCGCCGAACCTGCGTATTTGCCATGGGCCCTTTCAATCTCTCTTTCTGGTGTTTTTCAAACAGCAAGTCTCTGGCGCGCCCGGACTCCAGGTCCGGAAGATTTTAGCGGGCTTGGGACGGAACGGGAGTGAAACACTGCCGCCACGTCAGTCACAAGGGGCCCACAAATCCAGAAAAGAAGCCAAAGCCATATCAAAATATTCTGCGTTCACCGGGCCAGTAAACGAATGATTCCCGTGCATGTCAGAGCCGCGAACTGCAAAAGAATCCGCCATCGATTGAATCAGGATGACCAGAGGAATCCCTTGAAGTTCCTTTCGCGCAGAAAGATCCGCGAGAAAAGTTGGTTTTCCCGTCCTCTTTGATCGCAAATCCAAGACCAATACGTCTGCCTGCGTCCGCTCTGAAGGTGTAAAAGGGGGCCGTTTGAAATGGTAGAGAGGGCGTTCCTCAACTGTTTCACGGCGAAAGCATTCTGCTCCCCGCAGCGCAGCGGAACTTTCAATGGCTCCAACCTTGTTTCGTGAATCGTCGATGAAAAGAACAGCCCGAATACCTTTGATTTGTGTGAGTCTGGCTTGTGTTTCGCGAAGCTTCCACAATTTTTCGCGAACCAGGTCTGCTGGGCCGATTGTTCTGAACTCAGGCTGGGTGTACGGCTTCTTCTTGGTGGTAGCGTCCCTCATCGCATTCACTTGGGGCCCTCTCTCAGTTTTTAATGCGCGACGAGCAACCATAGGAAGTAGCCGGAACATGGCGGCGCATTGCTCTTCAAGCAAACCGCTGCCCTATTTGCAGGTCGAGACTACTGGAAGTGCAAAAGTGTGTCTGTCTTATAAGACACACTTTTATGGCGCAAGAACCGCGTCGCCCGGCGCATGACAGGCCGGGCTGGAGCGGCGCAACCAAGAAACAGGGTTTGGAAAATCCAGGCACAAGATAGCCCCAGGCGTTATCCTAAAATACAGTATCTAATGTATTTACCGATTCGCCGTAAACCGGACGGCGGAGCGTGAAGAGATCGGGGTCGGCACCGGTAACTAGGATAACTTCGGAATTGTCCCGTTATCCACAAGACTTGTCGCCGGCGCGGCGAAATCTGGTTAGGGCGTTTTTTGGTGAAAGAAATTCACTCCATACCCACGCAAGCACAAATGCGCAAGATCGAGTTGCGCGAATGGTGGCTGTCGTGGGCGGCCATCGCAGTTACTCTGGTTCTCACGTGCGGAATTGCGTCCTTTGCGTTTCCCATGCTGGAAATTCGCGGGGGGGATTTCGACACCACTTTGATGCGACAAGCAGCCCGCGGGCTGATTGGGTTGGTTCTGCTGTTTGATGTTTATATCGTTTATCAGCAGCTTCAGATTCATCGCATGCGGAACCGTTTGTGGCAGCGCGAAGAATTATTTCGACTCATCAGCGAGAGCGCCGCGGACATGATTGCGGTGGTGGACATATCTGGAAAAAGAATTTACAACAGTCCGTCCTATCAAAAAGTTCTTGGCTTCACGCCGGAAGATCTCCAGAAAATATCTTCTCGAGAACAAATCCACCCCGACGATTTGCAGAAAGTCATGGACGCTGCAGGAGAAGCCCGCAAAGCTGGCGTAGGCCGCAGAATGGAATATCGCATGCGCCACAAAGACGGCCACTGGGTTCTTCTGGAGTCCACCGCGAGCGCGGTGCGAAATTCCAAGGGCGAAGTGGACAAACTGGTCATCGTCAATCGCGATATCGGGGAACGCCGTCGGCTGGAAGAACAGTTTCGCCAGTCCCAGAAAATGGACGCGATTGGAAGGCTGTCAGGTGGTGTTGCTCACGACTTTAACAACCTGCTGGGCGTCATCATCGGCTACGCAGAAATTGTGCAAGAGGGCGTTGCCGAGGAGAATCCGCTCCGACCGAGCGTCGACCAGATATTAAAGGCTGGCAAGCGAGCTGCGACACTGACTCGCCAGCTCCTGGCATTCAGTCGCCAGCAGGTTCTTGAGCCCAAAGTCCTGTTCTTGAACGTCGTTGTTTCCGATATGGAAAAAATGCTTCAGCGTTTGATCGGCGAAGACATTGAACTGAACACCCTTCTCGACCCCGCACTGGGAAAAGTTCGGGCCGATCAAGGGCAGCTCGAACAAGTCCTTATGAATTTTACCGTGAATGCGCGCGATGCAATGCCTGAGGGTGGAAAGCTGATCATCGAAACAAAAAACATGGTAATGGACGAAGATTTCGTGCGCCGATATCCCTACCCGGTGCAACCAGGTCCTTACGTCTTGCTGAAGGTTACAGATACCGGCGTCGGGATGGACAGCGCTACGCAGCAGAGGATATTCGAACCGTTTTTTACCACCAAAGAAAAGGGCAAGGGCACCGGGCTCGGTCTATCCACCGTATACGGAGTTGTAAAGCAAAGCGGCGGATACATCGACGTTTTCAGCAATCCAGGCGAGGGAACTTCTTTCGTGGTGTACCTGCCGGTCGTCAATGAAGATGTGCAAGCGGAAAAGCCGAATACCGACCCTTCCACATCCCTCCGCGGCGCGGAGACGATATTGCTGGTCGAAGACGAAGAGAATCTGCGTACACTCGCGCGTAACATTCTGCAAGCGCTGGGATACACGGTTTACGAGGCGGGTAACGGAAAGGAAGCTCTGGAGTTCAGCGAAACGCACAAAGCGCCCGTTCATTTACTGCTGACGGACATCGTCATGCCTGGTATCAGTGGACGGGTGTTGGCGAAACAACTCCTCGCGCAACGCCCGGATATGGGCATCGTATATATGTCCGGCTACACCGGGCAAACCGTCGGAGAACAGGCAGTTTTTGAAGAGGGAAGTCACTTCATCCAGAAACCGTTTACCCGAGACACCCTGGCCCGAAAAATTCGCGATGCGCTCGATGCGCTGAAAAGCGCACGCGTTGCACAATAGCGGTCAGCGTTGCACGGTCCTGGGGGCCACTTTTTGAAGATTTAGAAAGTAAATTCCAAATAGCTGGAACACTGGTACAAGGATTCGTTATGCAAAAAATATTGCTGATTGATGATGATCCAGACATGCTGGGCCTTCATCGCGTGCGTCTTTCCGATACATACGAAATCATTGAAACCGACAAACCTGAGCATGCTCTTGGGCTGGCGCTGCAGCATAAGCCGAGCGCCATCCTTTTGGACCTAATGATGCCGAAATTTTCGGGTTTTGAATTGTGCCAAAGCTTTCACGCGCTGAGCTATACGAGCCGCATTCCTGTTTTTGTCATTACCGGGGAGTCCGCGGCGAAATACCAGGAACATTGCGAAAGCTTGGGGACCAAGGCATTTTTCGAAAAGCCGGTGGACTACAAGGCGCTGAAGGCGCGGCTGGCTTCTGAACTAAGTTCGCTGCAGGTGGAACGGCGCGAGTGCGTCCGAGTGAAAATGCGAGTCATCCTGAAATTGCTTGGAACCGACGCCAGTGACATCAAAGTTGAAGTTTCAACAGCCACCGAAAACATAAGTGCCCGCGGTTTCCTGTGTGCCAGCGCGGTCAACTTCCTTAAGGATTCTGAAGTCGAAGTATTTCTTCTAGGAGAGCAAGAGCGTTATGCCGGACGGGCCCGCGTCGTCCGTAGAGAATCGCCCGGTGCACCCTGGCAGCGCTATGGATTTCATTTTGCGGAAACAACTCCCGAGTGGATTCTCCAGGGCAAATAGACCGGGCAGAAAGACTCTTCTTTTACATCCTGTTCGCGGAAGCACGGGTGGGCCGTTCCGTAGGAGAGGGCAATGAACTGTCGTTTCATAACGGGCCTCTTGCACTGATTGGCATTCAGAATTTAAGTTTGCCCCGCGTTTGTTCCATCATGTTGCGCATGGCAGCGCTTGAACCGGGCGCGCGTTTCTCTCGCCACGCTTCCAAACGCTTGCAGGTCTCTTCGATTCCACTGAACAGCAGGGGATTCTTGAAAGCCGACCTCCAGGTGGGAACGATGGATCGCATGCGATCCCAAACGACCCAGATTTCTCCGTTGCTCTCAAAAAACAGTTCATCGTTAATCAATCCGCGATTCACAATGCTGGCGACCATCTCCCAATAGCTGATGACCATGCGGATGTAGGTGTTCTCTTCACTTCCTTGCGGATACTTCTGCATCATGTCTTCAGGAGAATCGGGATGGAAATGCTCAGTAAACCAGGCGCGTGCTTGCCGAATGCGGGGTTCGCGCCGCATATCGTAAAGCCGCAGCATGAGATTCACTTCATCGTAGCTGACTTGTGCCATGGGTAATCCTCCATGCGTTAAGCGGTCGTTTCCGATCCGGAGGCGTCTTTCGGGGAAGCAAGAGCGCTGGCCAGTTCGATGCGCTGAACGCTCGACAGGGGAATGCCCTGCCGCTGAAATTCGATTTGAATGCGACGGCGGAGTTCACGGGCGACTTCATCTTGCCGCGTGGGAGCGGTACGCACTTGCAGGCGAACCGTGGAAGCGTGTCGATCAAATCCCTGGACGCCCAGGAGGCGCGGGCCGTCGACCAGGGCCTGCGACCAGGCCCCATCACTGCGCAGTCCGGCAGCCACGGCTTCCAGTGCGGCCAGTGTTGTATCGAGAGGCGCATCCAGTGAAAGAGAGACGTCCACAAAGGTTTGTGACCAATCGCGGCTGAGATTGCTTACGGTCCGCATTTGGCCATTCGCGATTGTGACGACGGCGCCTCGTGGATCACGAACCACCGTCCTTCTCAGTGTGAGTTGCTCCACCCGCCCCACAATTTCGCCGAACTGAATTGTATCGCCCACTACGTATTGGTCTTCCAACACGATGTAGAAGCCGGTTATGACGTCGCGTACCAAGTTCTGAGCGCCAAATCCGATGGCTATGCCGGCCAGTCCCACCAGTGTTAAAGCGGGAGTCGGATTGATGCCCACCTTGTCGAGCGCCGTTAAAAGCGCGACGACCCATACAACCTTGCTTCCGGCGCTGTATAGTACGCCTGCCAATGTTCTGGTTTGCTGTTCGTGAATCTGCGCCGCGCGTGTTTGTGTCGCAGCTCGCTTGACGAGTGAATTGGTCATCGCGCGCAAGAATCGGTTTACAAGCAGCGCGACCAGGAAGATGAGGAATAAATCCAGAACCGCGTAGATCGTCAATGTGGACCAGAAATTGAGCAGACTTGGCATAATCTTCGTCGGTTCGGGAGTATAACATTGGATGAGTTACTGCGAACGGTATCAGCCCCATTGACGCCGTCCTCCGGGGAGGGTTTTCGATGAACAACAGGCGCAAGTTCCTTATTACGTTCGGAATGGTATTCCCGGTGATGGCAGCGTCCCTCCGCGCTTCCGTGCGTCCCGCGCACCAGGGGACGGGTAAGACCCAGTTGCCAGGGCAAAACTCAAAGGACGATGATGCTATTCCCGCAAAGCCGCCGGTTAAGGGAATTCTCGACGCCAACGAAAAAGATATTAAAAAGAAGATAGAACGGCTTTTTGAATTGGCAACCGACCTGAAAGAGCAGGTTGAAAAGACCGACTCCTCTAAAGTTCTCTCCCTAATCCTCGTGAAAAAGGCGGAAGAAATAGAGAAATTAGCGCGCGACATTAAAACCAGGGCGAAAGGGTGAACCGGTCGCCTGCGAGAAGCCTCATGGCAGTTGTGGCGGAAGCGGTACATACAGGATAGAATGAAATCGCTGTTTATTCACTGCGCGCCCGTAGCTCAGCTGGATAGAGCGTGTGCCTCCGAAGCACAAGGTCGGGCGTTCGAATCGCCCCGGGCGCGCCATTTTTCCAAATAAAAGTGAGGTTTTCCGGTTGCGGCCATCCGGCCCCGGCGGTGTGTCTACCCCTAGTTTGCCTCGAAGAGGCATTTTAATGCTCCGGCCAACCGGCCTTACCTTTCAACCGTGAATCCAAGTGCGAGAATTGCCCGCATGAAGCCTATTTCCTAGCCCGCCCTTCGTCTTTAACGTTTGCCGTCACCGCCGTATCACAGGAAACTCGTACGTGTCAGGCCAAACACCCGGTTCACAGATTGAAATCCGCAGCCAGCTCGATTTCATCACTTCACAAGCGAGCTTTGTCAACGCAACGAATCCCTGAGAGCGTTCTGAATAGCAACCCGTCACGAAAATCTGTCGGGTACACAAGTCAACTCAAAGCAGGGTGAGCGGTGTGGCTGGTTTTGACGGCGGGCAGCAGGGAATGGCGCGGATGAAAAAAGAAGGCCCGCCACTGGGTACCATCCGGCAGCAACCAGCCCCCAAAAATAATCCTCAACTCCAAGTGAGTCACATAATCGGAGAAGTGGTTCGGGGCCCATTTTGATTTGTCCGGTTTGTGCTGCGGGAATATCCAGCAAACGAAATTCCTTAACCCATTTTGTACGAACTATGCGGTCGTGAAAATTACCACCGCTATCAGCAGCAGCGAATTCCAAGTGAGAGCCGCACGGAATCGTCCCCGGTCTCTGACCACTCCTTTTTCGAACCATATTTCGGTGACGGGATGCATAAGAACACCCGCTAGCAGAAGGGCTGCCGTGAATTTCTGTAGCGAAGAAAATGCAGGCCAATGCTGGACGATGCCGCGAAGAACGAACAGCGTCGTTGCCGATGCCATCAGGAGGAGGCCCGTAGTCCTCGCGTATCTTTTACTCTGGACTCGAACTGGGCTGCTTCCGATTCACCCATGTGTGCTACCCCTATCCCAATATACGGCAAGTCTTGCCGACACCTAGAGCTAATCAGGCAGAAGGATGGAGAATCGTGGCTTCTACAGTCCGTCGCCAGACTGAACCCTTGACATTCGACAGGAGGATGCGAAAAGCTATTGTCGAATGTCGAGGGAAGCAATGCCGCAATCGACTGATCTTCTGCAGGGGACGCTGGACCTACTCATTCTTCAGACGCTCGCCCTTGAGCCAATGCACGGGTGGGGTGTTGCGCAAAGGATCCAACAGATGTCAAAAGACGTCTTGCAAATCGGGCAGGGATCACTTTATCCGGCGCTCTATCGCCTCGAGTATAGGGCCTGGGTCAGATCGGAATGGCGGACCTCGGAGAACAACCGAAGGGCAAAGTTCTATCGCTTGACCCAAAAAGGCAAGAAGCAACTGGAGACGGAATTGGCAAGTTGGGATCGATTGTCCTCAGCGATCGCCTCTGTGCTCGGTCGCGTTACGGAGGCGTCGTCGTGATTACGGAGTTTCTGACCCGCCTTCGTTTTTTGATTCTCCGCAGGGACCGCACGGAACTTGAACAAGAGCTCCAGTTTCATATTGAGCAGTCGATAGCATCTAAAAGGGTTTCTGGCCTAAGCGCGGCTGAAGCGCGCCGTCAGGCGCTCGTTGAGTTTGGCGGTATCGAGCCCACGAGGGAGCAATGCGAGCGGCAGCTGCCTGGATGGTGGATTGGAACTGTACTTCAGGATGTTCGATATGCACTTCGCGGTTTTCGCCGTAATCCGCTTTTTACGTTAAGTGTTCTCTTAACCCTTGCGCTCGGTATCGGAGCCACCACAGCGGTTTTTAGCGTGGTGGACCGCATCCTGTTTCGTCCGCTGCCGTATGCAGATCCGAGTCGAATTGTTTCGGTGGGCATGGCGCACTCGCTGGAGCATGAAGAGTTCCTCATGGGACGCTTCTATGCTGAATGGCAGGACAATCAGAAGCCCTTTTCTGCTCTCGCGGGTCAAAGTACGATGGTTCACAATTGCGACCTGGTTGAGAATAATCCGGAGGAATTGAACTGTATTTCTTTCCAGTTGGGATTCCTTCCGCTGCTTGGGATCTCCCCTGTCCTAGGCCGAAACTTTCTGCCGGAAGAGGATCGCCCTAACGGGCCGCCGGTGGTAATGGTCTCGTACGGGTTGTGGAAGGGCCATTACGGCGGCGATCCGCACATTCTGGAACGGACGATCAATGTGGACGGGAGCCCAAGGAGCGTGGTGGGAGTCCTCCCAAGAGATTTTCAGTTCCCCACGCTGGAAACAGCAGACATCGTCTTTCCAATGGCCCTGAATTCTGCCATCCAGCAGACGGTCAATGGCGGATTCGGCAATCCGATGAGGGTATTTGCACGGCTCAAGCCGGGCGTGGGCGTGGCTCAGGCGTATGCCGAGATGCAGCCGATTTTCGAATCGGAAATGCACGTGTTTCCCACGGAGGCCCGCGAGGAGGTCAGGCTCAGCGTCCGATCGCTGCGTGACAGAGAGACGCAGGACGCGCAGCCAGTAGCATGGGTTCTCTTGGGGTTCGTTCTCGCTGTGCTCTTGATCGCGTGTGCCAATGTCGCCAGCCTGATGATGGCTCGCGGAGCAGCACGGCAACGGGAGATTGCGGTGCGCGCAGCGATTGGAGCAAGTCGAGGACGGCTGATCCGGCAGGCTCTGACGGAGGCACTGCTGCTCTCGTGCGCGGGAGGACTGGCCGGCCTGGTGACGGCGCGCGGACTTCTAGCGGTATTCGTGAGACTGGCACCGACGGGGATTCCGTTTATCGGCAAGGCGCATCTGGATCTGCGCATCGGGTTGTTTGCGGCATTGCTTTCATGCGTGTGCGGGGTGATCTTCGGGCTTGCCTCGGCGCTCGAGAAGCCGGGACTGGCGACGCTGAACGCGAAGGCGTCAACGGCGCGCAGCCATGCTTTCTTGCAGCGCTGCCTGGTGACCGCGCAGATCGCCGTCACAATCGTGCTGCTCTCAGGAGCTGCTCTGCTATTGCGAAGTTTTGTGAAGATCGAGGGGCAGAAATTGGGGATGCAGACCGGGGGCGTGCTGACGGTGAGGGCCGCGCTGCCGTGGTCTCGCTATAACACGGATCAGAAGAAGATTGAGTTCTATCTCCAGTTGGAGGCGGCTCTCCGGCGGCTGCCCGGCAGTCGTGCAGTCGGAGTGACCGACTCGGTGCCGCCGGGGGGATGGCAAGGCGAGTTTCGGTACTCCGATCTTGTCGTACAAGGGAAGCCGCGAACGCCTCCTGGGACGGGGGGCAGCGTTGCGAGCCGCTCCGTGACGCCCGATTATTTCCGTGCGCTCAACATTCCCATTGTTCGTGGTCAAGATTTTACCGATCAGGATCGAACTGGAAATGAGAGCGAAGTAGTTCTGAGCCGGTCGTTAGCTGCCCGGTTGTTTCCAGACGAAGATCCCGTTGGAAAGAGGATCCAAACGAGCGAGTTAGGCAGCGACGTTTGGTCCACAGTCGTCGGCGTGGCCGACAACGTGAAGAACAGTGGACTTACGGAACAAAGTAGTTCGGAGATTTATTTCCTGCGCCGGAGCGTTGGTGGCGATTGGGACGGAAAAAGGTCGATAGTGTTGTTGGACTCGGTGATGCCCGCGAGAGCCGTAGAACCGTGGGTGCGATCGGAGATTGCTTCGATCGACCCGACTGTCCCGGTGGAGATGGAGCCTCTCGACCAGACGGTGAGCAGGCTCGCAGACCGCCCGCGTTTCCAAACGGCGCTGCTTTCGTTTTTTGCGGGCACAGGGTTGCTGCTTGCGATTGTGGGACTCTATGGCCTGATCGCGTTCATGACGACTCAGCGGAGGCACGAGATTGGCGTGCGCATGGCACTGGGCGCGACGCGAGGAAATATTCTCGGCCTGATTACAAGCGATGGACTACGTATGGTCGCGATTGGCGGGCCGCTCGGGGTGGGTTCGGCCATGGCGGTATCCAAGATGCTGAAGACGCTGCTCTTCGAGGTGAGCACCCACGATCCATTAACGTTCATTGCCGTGCCAGTGCTGGTCACGCTGGTAGCGCTGGTCGCGATTCTCATGCCAGCGCGGGCGGGAACGCGTGTGGATCCGGCAGTGACATTGCGCGCGGAGTGACTGTAGATGGTTCGATTGTCACAAAGACCAACGCGGTAACGACCCAAAACGCGAAGGGTTCCTCACCCACGAACTAAAATCTGTGGCGTCCGCCCGGGATCGTTCCTTATAGAAGGAAAAGGTGTAGCGTGGTGTCTAATAAACTGGACGACTCTCCCTTTCGCAGCGGTCAGGAGCATTCGCATGCTACAGGAATCAACATCTGCAAGTTGGGACCTTCGGCACATGACGTTAGAGCCCTTTGCCCCTCTCAAGATCTACCTCCTGCTCTTGCTTGTCGTGTGCATTATCGCGGCCATCAGACTGATAAGTCTCTGGCGTATGGCACCCCCATTCCGGGCGCATCGACAGCACGACAATCCCACTTACCTGCCGCTACTTCAATCCTCAGCCGCGAGTCTTAAACGATGGAGCCGATTCATCGGTTTTGGCTGGGGCCTCTTTGCTTCAACAAGCGTCTACGATTTTTGCGGCAGAGTGTTGGATGAGAAAAGTGTGAGCAGATTCGTGACCGTCTTCTACGTCAGAGAAGTTTCGACCACACTCACGATGGCTTTGGTAGTGGCCCTACTTGCATTCCTAATTCAGTGGCACATCGGCAGGCGAATCGAAAATCTTGCCAGGGCCTGATAAACCGGAGGTGCGAAATCGATCTCCAGTGTCCGATAAGGCGTGCGGGCTCAAGCGCGGGTTAGTCCAAACGCGGCGGACCAACCGGCAAACTGATGTACGTTCTTACGTGGCAGCGCGGTGGCGCGCCTAATGTTTCGCCCATGCCCAGCCCGTCATTCGCCAACCGGCCTCGCTTTTCTGCAGCGCAACCGTAAGCATCGAACCGGTTTCCTGTACTAACTTCCCGTTCTTCTTGAACTTGTAGTTCGCGAGAACGACGACATAGGCACGGTCGGTTGTGATATCGACGTGCAGTGGAGCGCCGAGGGTCACGATCCCATCAGTGATTCCATTCTTTTTGGCGTCGGCGTTATAGTCATCCATCCACTTCGCGCAAGCGCCCGCACCGTGCCATTCGTGGGGAGGAAATTCGTCGATGATGGACGCTTGATCGGCGCAAGTTGCTGCGAACGCCTTAACGTCGCCGTTGTTGAAGCTGTCCACAAATTTATGAACCGCCGTCATCACCTCGGTCTTTTCCGTTGCGGCAGCTGGCAGGGTCGCCAACATGGCTGCGGCGAGTGCGAACGAGAGTTTAAGCAGATGCCGTTGCTGCATTCTCACGGTCAATGGCGGACAGTTCGTAAACGAATAAAAGCGATTGAACATGGCAAGCTCTCCTAGTTCGCTGGTTTCTTGTTGATGGTGATATTGAGGCGATTCTCGCCCAAATTTACGGATAATTCAAATTGGCAGCGCGGAATTCGGGGGAATCCCGATGCCAGGTCCCGATAACGCCGTATCTCATGGTCCGCTGAGGCGACTCAGGAGTGGAGAGATTTAAGTTCCACAATAGGGTCTGAGGTCGGATATTTCCACGCATTTCATGATGTCGCTGCTGTATCTTCATAACCGTAGAATTCAAAACGGGGAAGAAGTTGTCTTCATTCGAGGATACATAGCTTATGAGTGACTGGTTCGCGCGTCCCGTCCTGCACGTGACCGACGTTGAGGCCTCGCTCCGCTTTTACGTTAACCGGCTTGGCTTCACGAGCCCCTGGTGCTACGAAGAGGATGGCAGAGTGCACGTTGCACAGGTCGATCGGCAGGGCTGCGCGCTTATCCTGGCTGACACGTGGCCGGAGAAGATTGGCAAGGGGCTGATGTTGATTTCCCTGAACGTCGAGCCGGTGACGCAAGTCGCCGCGTTGGACGCGCTGCGTGCAGAACTCGAGGCCAAGGGCGTTCCGGTCACGGAAGGTTTGTGGGGCTACCGTCTCCTGGTAGTCGATGATCCCGATGGCAATCAGCTCTTCTTCAACTACCCGAACGAGACTGCATCCGGCAAGACTGTTTAGTGAGGCATAACCAATCTGCCAAATCTGTCTTTCGTCGATAGCGATTCCAATAGGCTCTCCGACAGACTCTTTGCGCGAGAGCAGCCTTGAGCCCACATGACTGATCGGGACTTTGCCGGACACGTGAACCGTTAGGGAACTTGTGCGCGGGTGCCGGAGTCTGATTATTGATGCGAATCAGGGATAAGTTGCGGCGTTGGAGCTGCGGGACCGTTCTTTTGTTGCTCGCAGTTGCAAGCGTTTTAGGGTCTCTCGGTTGGGCGGAGCGAGAGCGGAACGCCGATGAAGAATACGCGGTGTACTCAGCGTATCTCTCCGAGGGTCTGTTGAATGATCCTCACGACTGGTCGGTTGGCGGGCCGGTACAACTGGTGGTCAGCGCCACAACGAGAGCAGGCGGAAATCTGAGACTTCGCGGCCTGTTTGCCCTAGATGGCCGCGTGCGATTCGACAAATTGCAAACATCAACTCGGGCCAGTTATCTCCTTCGCAACCTATTTCAAACTCGGATCCTGCCTAAGTTCGTACTGCCAAGCCGCGCCACCGTAGTCTTCACGTCAGAATCTGACTATTTCTCACCCGAGTTCCAAAAGAAGTATCCGCGCAACTTAGGTTTGATTGCCCTCTCTGGTGTAGGTTTCAACGCCCATCGAACGCAGGCCGTGTTTTACATCGACCATTTCTGTGGACTGTGCGGCGGTGGAAGATATGTGCTGATGGAAAAAATCGATGGGTTGTGGCGCGTGCGCGACGAACACTATACGTGGATTTCGTAAACATTTTTCAAGTGACTAACGCGAAGGAACGAGCGGACGACGAAGACGTCAGTCGCTTATTCCAACCAGAGAAAGGGTTAGGGGCTGTGCCATTTCCGCTCAATCCTGATTTCTTTAAGCACGCTAAAGTACCGATTAAAGAGGGAGCGATCCCTCTTGGTGGCTGCTACTAGCCGCCCAATAGCTGATTAACGCATTATGAAAGGACGCCCGCTTATCGGAAATTCATGACATCATAAGTCCGCTGTGGCGAAGGTGCACGCCCGTGCAGCGAGTTGACAAGTTTCGCATTCCAATTGGGCATTTCATTGCAATTGTTATCGGCCTTTGCGGCTCTGCGGTTCCGGTTGTTCGCTCGTATCCAACTGCCGTTTGGCAGCTTGACGAGGTTGCATCGGGAGCGTCGGTCCTGGCGACCGTCAGGGTTGAACACACAATCCGTGGCAGTTCGCCTTCGGGGTCGCCCAATCGCACCGTTCTTGGCCGCGCTGAGCTTATTGTCCTGCGGGCATTTCCTTCGTCCGCGCTACTTCCGGGCCAACACATCCAACTGGAATACGAGCAGCTACCCGAGGGAAACTCACCCACGGATGGGCCAGACGTGCCGCCACTCCAATCCGGTTCAATTTCTGTGGTGCCTCTAAAGCCGAACCCAAGACCTGATAGTGATGCCTGGCGCTTGCTTGCTGACGAAGGGATTGGAATAGTTATCCCCGCAATCGAGCATCAGGTTTCATTTTCCGTCCAACCGAAGACAAAGAGAGAGTATCTTTTGCAGGAAGTCGCTGTAGCTCTGAGCGCGGGCACGCGAGAGGAAATATTGCGGGAAGCCTCGTACCTAAGGCCACAAACGACGAATGGATATGCTGCGGAAATGATGAAGCTCCTTGATTCAGCGATGAGCGGCGATACGGGACGGCGGGCACTGGTGACCGCATCACTTGTTGGTGCGCTAGGAATCCCGAGACCGACCATCGGGGACTTCATGGCCGGGAGGTATCAGGCGCTCGATACAAGTTGGCCAGGTTCGCGGGCCGAAATGTTTGTCCGCATGCTCGCAAAGTCCGGCGACGGCCAAGAGAAATTAATAAACCAATTTCTGAATATCTCTGACCTGAACGAGTGGGGGAGCGGGATAGCTCTTCAGGAATTTGCTCAGTCCCCCACCCTCGTAAAGGGACTCCGTTCCATGCTTGAAGCGCACAGACCAGGTTCATTGTACGTAGCTTACGATGTCATAAAGGCGGGGCAACACAGTATCGTCGCAACCGCCATGAACACTGCTTTTGCATATCTGAACGGCGCATCCAAACGCCACTCAGACATTCAGGCCGCGTGCTGGCTCATTCGTGACTTCGGCACCGATGCGCAGTTCAAAGAATTTCTAGGTGACATCAGGAGATACCAATATCAAGACCAAAAGCAGTACGATGAGCTTTGGCGAAATACGATTTGGTCAGACAACGAGCGTGAACGCGCGGTGCTGGACATTCTTCTAGCCGACCGACGGATGTACGACTCCCCTCAGCGATATAGCGATGTTGCTCGGGGTGAGCTGGCGCGATTGAGTACGCTCAAGAACCATTAACTGTTTCCGGAAGACACTCAAGTCCCGGTAACGCGCTAATCGGAAATGTGAAATCGATCCTCAATTTCCGATAAGGCTTATCAGGCACAGCTGTCTGCTTCACGCTGACGGTGTGGTACGACCACTGCTAGTCTTATGTCAGAAGCCATTGAAGATGGTCTGGACAAATCGATTATTTGTCGCATTACCTTTTGCGATTGCGTGAGTGTTGAACGCGCTCATGGTCGTTGCCAACCGATTCCAACTGCACCGCGAACACATTGCTGGATACGGTTTTCTGTTCGCAACGCCTTGGGCTTGGCTCGTTGACCATCTCTGGTTTTTAAATGGACTCGACCGATTGTTGGGGCCGACGGCCGGGCACGTGGTCGTTCTGTGGATTCCTGCCGGACTCTACGCAAGCTGCATTTGGTTACTATTCATGGGCAATAGAATCGGTGCGAGAAGACGCTCTTTATAGCTAACGCTCAACTAATGCGTTTACAGCCAACTGGTATCGCTCCCAAACCACTCGTCCGGTGAGGCGACGCATCGGGAATTGACGGCAGACCAAGCGGTCGGGAACCCCAAGTTTGGTTCTCTAAGAGTCAATCTGATATGAGACGCAGTAACCGGCATTATCTTTGCAGAAGCTTTGCCATCCGCGCAGATGGTCGAGGTCTGAGTCGTTCATGATGCGCCATTCTCCACGATGTGTTTCAAGCGAGCTGCGAATAGACTCTACGTTCTGGGGTGCAAGCAGATAGCAGCCAGGATAGCCCTCTACCTGCTTCGTCTCTGTGTCGTTTGAGAAAAGCGGCTTTGTGAAATCTTCCCACGATATGGCTCCGGCGGGAACTTCACCTGAGAAAACTTCCGCCCAACAACCCCAATAGTCCAAATACAGCCAGCTTTCACCAATGCAAAAGGCGTCCAAGAGTTGCTCCTTGACTTCCTTCAAACTCGAACGCGTCGCCAGAATAATTCGGAGGCGGTCCGCCGCCTTTGTTGCAAAGTTAAAATCGACAAATTCACCTTGCTTGTCATCCCAATAACTCTTCCAGACTGGTGATTCCGAGGTCTTACTGCGCAAATCGACAAGAGCAGCGAGGTCCGATTCCGTAGCATCGAGAATGACCTCCGCAGTGCGACGGTCCAGCAGTTGGAGATAGTCGGTTCCCATCGAGGGTCCTTGCCAAAATCATATCGAGAAACGCGTCACAATCTCAAAGTCCTTGGTTAACGCCGCACTCGTACAAATGGATCGGCGCGAAAAGCACATTTCCGGTGGGGCACGATCAGTCGCGAATGCCGCGGTCCCATAGGTCTTGAAGGTACATGCCATCAAGCACGTTGCTCCATGAGGAGTGCATCGTCGCGGTTTGCGGGTCTGTGGCCCGAAGTTGAATGGCTCCGACGCGGATGAAGCGATCCTTTACTGTTCTGAACCGAGTTGATGTCACGTAGCACAGTTCTAGATGGTTCTTCCAAGAATGGTGCGTCAGGTAAAGCCATTTGCGTTTCTCAAACACGCCTAAGCATGGCATCTCAGAGTTTTTGTAACGCAACGTGACCACGAGATTTGTTCCATAAGTCTCTTTGTACGGATCATCTGACTGCGGTTCACCTAGCAATACAAGAATTGCACCCCACTCCCCGTCATGCAGGCGAACCGCAAGACAATCACCCGGCTGAAAGATGGGGTTGCACTTAGTCGCCTTCCGAGGTTTACGGGGGCGCGTATTGGGCGCTTCTAGCTTAGCGAGAAAACGGGTTAGGGCAGTTTTGCGGCGTTGGAGTAAAGATTCGCCCTGTTCGACCCAAAGGTTAAGTCCAAGACCGTCCCTCACGATTTCGCGAATTTTTGATAAGACGAGTGGTTCGAGCTGGTCACAATCCCATTGCGCTTTTGCTATTCCAATCCAGATTAGGGGACCGTCATCAGGGTCTCCGATTGATTCCTGATAGTTTGCAACTATCTTCTTGCGTATTACGCCTGCCGAGTTTCCCCGGTTAAATAGGTCAAGGTAGTCGTCGTAAACGTCCCGAACCAAATCGTCGGAAAGAATGCCAGTGCCCCAAGCTCCCATCTTCTGTATTCTCCGGAACGAAGAATACAACAGGAGCACCAAGTCCCGATTAACGCAGCCGAAACCGGACGGGTGGGTACCTTCAAGATGTCTGCAAAGGACGATCCCGTTACACTTCAACAAAAGCTCTTGCGAGGGCTGAAGCGACAGAGAGATGGTTCACGGAAGTTCGCCTTAGTTAGCCCAAGATAGTTATAGGCCAAAAACTACAGTCAAGGTCTCAGGCGCAAAACAACAACGGATATATTCACGATTAGGGCGTAGCGACGGGTTTGTAAATAAGAGCGATGACTATTCCGATGATAGTCCATTGGATGAAGTAAGCCGCAGCTTGCATCAGAGTGAATTTCAGCCCGATGTTCAGGTTCACGTAGTTGTGCAGCACAGCGCAAACAACGAAAATGCCAACCAAGCACCACCTGTCAGGTTGGCGTTTGTGCAATACTCCTCATCGACAGGCTTTCGCGATTGGGCCAGAGAAAACACTCTGTTAGGACAAAGGCAAGAAAGAATGGATTTAAGCGACGACAATTCTCATCCCAGTTTTTGGCGTGCAGTCATGCGCGTGTACGGCTTTCCGATCGTAATGTTTGCGATGGCGATTATTCCAGTACTTAATTTCAGTTACTCCGGGCACGGTGGACCCAGTTGGCTTTTTGTACCGCTGTGCTTTCCATTGGTGATTTTGACGGCCGTCATCAAAGTGATGAGGGGATCTGAGGTGTCTCGCAGGTGGTATAAGAGCTTTTTCAAAGTAACCATTCCTTCCTACGTCGCCCTCGCCCTTCCACTTTCTTGGGCCGCCACCGCATCTATTCGAATGACTTTCGGCCTGCAAGTATCCACATGGAGCTTCTTTGCCCTTATGGTCTCACCCTTCCCTTGGTATTACTTTGCGTGATTTCAAAGCGTTTTAGTGAGGGCAGCACACTGCTCGTAGTGGTCGATGAGTCGCGCAATCGGAAACTTGAAAACTCCACGTGGACGGTAACTTCGCTTACCAGGCAATCATGTAGGATGGCCTTCCTAGACTGCCCAAAAGCGGCGGCAAGCAGTCGCACCATTTGCAGTGCCGATTTAGGCCTTGTGTTCAACGCCTCCCAGACCATCGAGGGATCCCGCAATCGGAAGCGCTAGAGAAGGATTTCAGGCCGGTTGCGGCTAAGAATACCCCGAACGAAGGAGAAAAGCGCCAAGGCGATCAGGACATACGTGGAAGCTTGCCAGAACTGATACGGTGTGCAGGGATCGGACTTGAGGCATTCCGTGCCAGGGTCAGCGGGCGAGTTTCAAGCCCCATCCCGTCAAAAACTTGCTATGTTAGTGTTCCGTACATGCAACCTAAACGCCGGCCCGGAAGTCCAACAACTCAGCTAGAGTGTTCTAGGTTCGGGCTATCTTTCTTGCGGTAACGGGTCAACATGAGTCGAGGCGCTTTTCTGCGGGACCAGCTAGGTAGAAGGTTTGGTGTGCTCCGTGTGCCTGGATTGCTCCTCCTTGCTTGTCTTGCCACGGGTTGTTCCCAGCGCAGCACCTCCGCCGCGGGCTCCTTGAATGACTCCATTGTAAAAGTCGAAAAAAGAAATTTCTCCAGCACGCTGCGGCTTAACGGGACCACCGAAGCCGCACGTTCGTTTATTGTCGTAGCCCCACGTCTTGAAGGCTCCCAGGTCGTTTCCATGGTGATCACCCGTCTGGTAACCGCCGGCCTGAAGGTCGCGAAAGGTGATTTTCTCGTCGAGTTTGATCCACAAGCGCAAACCAAAGACTATCTCGAAAAGAAAATGGTCTTTGACGGCCTTGTGGGCCAGGTCGCGACAAAACAAGCCGAGCTCGACATCGCCCGTGCCAAAGACGATACCGCCATGAAGGCGGCAGAAGGTGAATTGAAACGCGCTCGGCTCGAGACGCAAAAAAACGAAATCGTCTCGCGCATAGACGCCGAGAAAAATCAGGAATCACTGGACGAAGCGCAAGCCACCCTCGAGCAACTCCGGCAAACCTATGAATTGAAACGCGCCGCGGCTGCGGCAGCCATCCGCATCCTTGAGATCCAACGCGACCGCGCGCAAGAAGCTATGCGCTACGCGCAATCCAACGCTGCCAAAATGACCATCCACTCCCCCATGAATGGCGTGGTCGTCTTCAATAGCATTTGGCTCGAAAGCCGCATGGGAACTGTGCAGCGCGGCGATCAGGTCCGGCCCGGGGTGCCGTTCATGCAGGTGGTCGATCCTTCGCAAATGGAGGTCCGCGTTGAGCTCAATCAGGTAGACCTGCTCCAGGTTCATGCCGGGCAACACGCCATCATGCACCTCGACGCCTACCCTGGTTTGACCCTGCCCGCGGAACTTGACGAACTATCTCCTCTCGGGCACATGGGACAATTTTCCGAATCCGTCAAAGTTTTTGGTACCCGTTTTTCCATTCAAGGCACCGACCCGCGGCTCCTCCCCGATCTTTCCGCAGCTCTTGATCTCGACATGGGCTCGCATGAACAAGCCCTGATAGTTCCGTGCGACGCCGTTTCTTATGAAGATGGTCATACCTACGTCTGGCTGAAAACCGCTGACCACTTTGAAAAACACAGAATTGAAATTGGCCCGAGAAATGATGTCGACGCGGTAGTCACATCCGGCCTCAAAGAAGGCGATGAAGTCCGTCGAACTACGACCGTAGCTTCAGGAGGGCCAAGTTAGCGATGGCTTTCCTCTCACGCAAATCCCGCAAACCCATTTTCATCGCGGCTGCATTTCTGTTCCTCTGCGGCCTGGCTTTTGGCACCTATCGCCTGTTTGGCTCCCCCGTAAAACTTCCGACAGCGGAAGTTCAACGCAAGGATTTCGTCGATTACATTGAAGTGAAGGGCCAGGTAAAGGCGCTGCGCTCCAATATGATCACTGCTCCCTACAGCGCTGGCGATCTCCAAATCATGAAACTTGCCGCGAACGGCGACAAGGTAAGAAAAAACGATATCCTCGTCGAGTTCGACACCACGACTGTCAAACAGAAATTGGCACAGGATCAGTCCGCACTCAAATCGGCTGAAGCTGAAATTCAACAATCCCACGCCAACGCCAAACTGAAGGAAGAGCAGGACGTCACAGACGTCATGGCTGCCAAATTTGCGGTGGAAAAGGCCCGCCTCGACGCCAGCAAGCAGGAAATTCTTTCCAAAATTGAAGGCGAGCAGGCTCAGCTCAAACTTTCAGACGCCGAACAGAAGCTGAAAGAAAACGAAGCCAAACTCAAAGCCAATCGTTCCGCCGCCAGTGCAGATTCCGTTACACTCCAGCAAAAACGCGATCAGTCGGCGTTTCTCGTCGCGCAAGATCAAAGCGCTTTGCAGGCTCTCACCATCCGCGCTCCACTTGATGGCATAGTCACCCTGCAAAATCACTGGCAACCGCCAAACGGCATGGTTGCTTTTCGTCAAGGTGATCGCACCACGCCCGGCGTGGCCATCGCTGAACTGCCTGACATTTCTTCTATCAAAGTGTTTGCGCGTGTTGAGGAGGCGCAGCGCGGTCAATTGCAATTGAGTCAAGCCGCTACGATTCATCTCGACGCTGTACCTGACCAAAATTTTGACGCTCATGTCGACGTCATTAGTCCAACCGCCAGTTTGGATTTCACAGCTGGCTGGCCTATTCCACGAAATTTCTTGCTGGAACTATCGCTTGCCGGACTAGATCCTCGTCTTACTCCGGGGATGGCCGCCACCGTCCGCATCGCCGTCGACAAAATTCACGACGGCACCGTGATTCCGGCGTCCGCACTATTCCGTAAGTCCGGGCGAACTGTCGCTTATCGTCGCAGCGGCTCGAAATTTGACGAAGTGGATGTCGAAGTCCTTCGCCGCAGCGGTGATGAAGTTCTTCTCACAAGAGGCTTAAAACCTGGCGATCAGATCGCTCTCAAGGACCCAACACTTGCGAAGTAAAGCGCCTCTTCAAACATTTTCGGTCGTCGGGGAGGTTCGCAGATGAACCCGATTCGTCCGCAAAGATTCGCTCTGTTGGTTGTTCTCTTTTTGGGGCAATTTTGCGCTGCATGCCACAACGCCGCTGTCCATGCTGCCGATTCCGATATTCCGACCACCCGTGCTCGACAATCCGATCTGCAACTGAAGGTTTCTGCAACCGGTACACTGCGCACGATCACCACCAAGCCCATCACTGCTCCTCCCATCGCTGGCGGCACCCTGCAAATCGTTCAACTCCCGCGTACCGGCACCTACGTGCATGTTGGCGACGTCGTGTTGGAATTTGATCCCAGCCAGCAGGAATACAATCTTGCGCAAAATCGCAGTGACCTTCTGCAGGCCGAACAGGAAATTGTCAAAGCCAAAGCTGATGCTTTGGTGCAAGCCGCCGAGGACCAGACCGCACTCTTGAAAGCCCGCTACGCACGGCGCCGGGCCGAACTTGAAGTCAGCAAAAACGAACTGGTCAGTACCATCGACGCGCAAAAAAATAATCTTACGCTCGACGAATCCAGGCGCGCTCTCGCCCAGCTCGAAATCGACATCAATTCTCGCTCCGCTTCCAATCAGGCGGCTCTCCGGCTCAGCGAAGAAAAACGCAACAAGGCCACCCTGGCCATGCAGCAGGCCGAACAGAACATTGGGAACATGAAAATAACCTCACCTATAGACGGCCTGCTGGTCACTCATGCCAATGCAGATACCATCTCCGGTTTCTTCTTCGACGGCATGACGCTTCCGGACTATCACGTCGGCGATCAAGCGAATCCCGGCAGTGTCGTTGCAGAAGTCATCGATCCGGCGCACCTGGAAATTTCCACCCAGATCGATGAGACCCAGCACGGAAATTTCAAACCAGGCCAGTCCGTGGAAGCCAGAATCGAAGCGATTCCGGGCGAATCCTTCAAAGGACAAATCCAGACCGTTGCGGGTTCCTCAGCAGCTGGTTTTTTCGATGACGATCAGTTGCACAAGTTTGAAGTTCTTGTGCGTATCGACGGCACCGACGCGCGCCTACGTCCTGGATTTGCGGCGAAGCTCATACTGCTTGGCAACAAGATGCCCAATGCCATCACGATTCCAGCGGGAGCAGTCTTCGACCGCAACGGCAAGAAAATTGTCTATCGCAAGCATGGCGGATCATTCGACGCCCAAGACGTGAAGATTCTCGCCTTCACCGAAGGTCGCGTCGTGGTCGAAGGATTGCCTGCGGGAACAGAAGTCGCTCTTGTAAATCCCGAAATTCAGCAGAATTCGCGGGACAAGAACAGTAACGCAACGAATCCCGGGTTCGGAGTAGCCGCGAATTGAGGAAAGTCCGCCAACAATGAAATCGAGTCTCCCATCCCAGTCCATCTCGCGCCAGCAGTGGCTGCCCGATCTGGTTTTTGGTTTCGAGAATCTTGTTGACCACAAACTTCGCTCTCTGCTGACGATGCTGGGGATGATTTTTGGTGTTGCTGCAGTCGTTGCCATGCTGTCCATCGGCGCGGGCGCCCAGCAAAAGGTCATGGCCTTCATCGAACAGCTTGGTGTAAAAAACCTCATAGTGGAAGCCAAAGAAGTCAACAATTGGCGGGATTTGCGAAATATCCGCAAGACTTCGCCAGGCCTTACTCTCAACGATTATCAGGTTATCCGGCAAAATATCGCTGAAATCCGGGAGGGCACGCCGCGCAAGCGATTCGCTCCATCAAAACTTCTTCCCAAACCGCAGCAAGATATGCCTGTGGTGTACGGTGTGGAACCGAGTTATTTATCCATTTCCGCTCTGCATGTCAGCGAAGGGCGTTTTTTTACAGCTTCGGAAAATGCTGCATCGGCGCCCGTATGTGTATTGGGCCTCGCCGCCAAAGAGGGAATATTCGGAGCGGCTCCAGCTGTCGGCGAATACATAAAACTCAACGAGCAATGGTTTCACGTCATCGGCGTCATTGGTCCGCAACTCGAATCCCATGCCGATGTTTCTGGAGTTCGCGCGGAAGACACCAACAATCTTGTCTATGCTCCATTAAACTCCGTTCTTTATCGTTTGGAAGATGTTCAAAGCGGCTTGAAGGATGAAGTCGACGGACTCTATCTCCAACTTTCATCAGCCGATGACAGCGCCTCTACCGCTAAAGTCGTCCGCGGCATTCTGAATTCCAGTCACCACAATGCCGGCGACTTCAACGTGATCGTTCCTGCAGAGCTGCTCGCTCAACAAAAACGTACCGAGAAGTTATTCAACACAGTCATGGTAGCCATTGCCTCGATTTCCCTGCTGGTGGGCGGCATTGGCATCATGAACATCATGCTGGCCGCCATTCTTGAAAGAACACGCGAGATCGGCGTGCGCCGCGCTGTTGGCGCACGTCGTGGCGACATCATCCGTCAGTTCGTCATTGAAGCCGTGCTTATCTCGTTTGCCGGCGGTTTGATTGGCGTCATTTTAGGTTTTGTCATGTCGCAACTCATCGCCTGGCTCGCTGGATGGTCCACGGTGGTCACATTCAGCTCGATCCTTTTGGCTTTCTGCGTTTCTATTTCTGTTGGATTGATTTTCGGGATTTATCCTGCGGTAAAAGCGGCGCGCCTCGACCCGGTCGAAGCGATTCGCTACGAGTAACTGCTTAACTCAGCCCAAGGTGGAGACTCTGTCATGAAAGTGATGCGAATCCTCGCCGTATGCAGTTTAGCGTGCGCAGCTTTTGCAGCTGTCGTGCGCGCGCAACAATCCAATCGTCGCGAAATGTACCTGGGAATACCGACAAAGCAAAAGCCCGCTCTGCCGCTTTCCCCGCCGAGCGGACTGCAGGATCACGTTGCGAATGGCAAGCTCGTCCTGGCCTTGGATGACACCATCAGGCTGGCACTGGCCAACAACACCGACATCCATCTCAACTATTCCGAGGTGGAATTTGCGCAAAACAATCTGCATCGCGCGTATCAGCCGTTTGACCCCCTGGCGACAGCAAGTTTCTCTGACATTCGCGCAAAATCTCCCACCACCACCCAGATTCAGGGCGCTCCCATTCTGAGTTCACTGGTGCAGGAAACTTCCTTCGGCTATTTGCAAACTTTCCAGACAGGAACCAGCTTTCAAACGACTTTTACCACCGACAAACTCTCCACCAATGACTCGTTCAGCTTCGTAAATCCTTCCATTTCCACCACGCTGCAATTCACGATTACGCAGCCGCTGCTTCGCAATTTCGGTCTATTTCCCAATCGCGCTCCGATCCTTATTGCGCAGCGCAACCTTCATCAGGCTCACGCTGCGTTTCAAGGTGAAGTCAACGACACGATACTCGAGGCTGTCGGCTTGTATTGGAATGTTGTCCTGGCCCGCGAAAACCTCACGGTTCAGAGAAAGTCTCTTGAAGAAGCCCAGAAAAGTTACGATCGCGACAAGAAAGCTCTCGGTCTCGGCGCGCTTCCGCCCTTGGATATCTATCGATCCGAATCGCAGGTTGCTTCCCGCCGGGTGGGCGTAATTCAGGCCGAATACGGCTTGAAACTGGCGGAAGATCAATTTAAGCAAAGTATTGGCGCTGATCTCGATCCTGCCATTCGCGTGCTGGATCTTGAATTGACCGAACAACCCGAACCCAACGTTGCATTGATCGATATGGATATCCCCACTGCGCTTGCTCGCGCCTTGCTCAATCGCCCCGAATTGACCGCCGCGAAAGAGCAACTTGCCGGTGACGAAATGAGCGTTCGCCTGGCGCACAATAATTTACGGCCCGATCTTGAATTGTCGGGCTTCTATTCCGGTAATGGAATAGCCGGGAATCAATTTGTGACCGCACTTCCGCCGATCATCAACAAAACCGGTTTGGGCACCGGCCTCAGTCAGGCATTTCAGTTTACCTATCCTGCTTACGGGGCTACTCTCTCGCTAACGCTTCCGGTCAAAAATCACGGAGCGGAAGCCGATCTGGGCGACGCACTCGTAAATCGTCGCCGCGACCAGTATCAGCAACGCCAGACGGGCCAAACCATTGAACTCGAAATAACCAATGCTGTTCACTCGCTCGAGGAAGCCAAGCTGACGATGGAAGCCGCGAAAATAGCCGACGATTTGGCGCAAAAAAACCTCCATGCCGAAGAGCGCAAGTATGAACTCGGTTCCCAGACCGTTTTCTTTGTCCTGGACGCGCAGACCCAACTGGCCCAGGCTGAATTGAGTCTGGTACAGGCCCAGATCAGCTATCAACTGGCTGTCGCTTCCGTCGACCACGCTACCGGCGATCTTCTCGATCATCATCACGTGCAAATTCAGGACCCGCCCAAGTAGACTTGTGGCCGTCAGATGAAACATTTACTGCCTCGTCGAGGCGCGCTCATCGCTGCCGCCATAGCCGCTTCGCTTGGTCTCAGCCATTTCGTGACTGCGCAAACTACGGTTACCCTACGCACCGCGGACACGGCCCTGATTTTGCGCGCCAGCTCAGTTTCTCCTGAGCTCGTGCAGATGTCCTCTGCTGACGGTGTTCGGTGGCGAAACCATCGCCCGGAGAAATTGATCGAGTTCGTCGAAGTCCCGGAAGGACCGTCGTCCCCTTCATCTGGAAGTCGCAAGATCCCCATCCACTGGAAATTCAATGGCCCGGCCAGCCTGCAAGATCCGCAATACGTCTCCTTCATCTATGAATCCGACTCTCCGCACCTTCGCCTCACATGGGCATGGAGCGCTCGAGCCGGCTTCGGTCCCATCGAGCATCAAATTCACATCGAAAATCTTGATACGCGCGAATACTGGATTCCATTGCAGGATAGTTTCGTCTTCGCTTGGCACGTTGCACCTTCTGAATCACTGGAACATCTGTATATCGAAAAGGGAGCCGACACTCCTTCAGACGTTGGCACGCACCAGGTTGCCATCCCGGCGGATTACCAGTGGGAAGGAACTTCCAGTCCGTATGGACGATCCGGTAAAGATGCGCCGCGCGAAATCATCCCGTGGTTTCTGGTGCAGCGCACCGGCAAAGCACAAGGTGGCTGGTACGTCGGCATTGAATTCAGCGGAAGAACTCATTTGACTCTGCAACGCGAAGGGGAATCAATGCGTGGCGATGCGGGGCTCAATCCGAACCCAGGTTCGTATCGCACCAGGCTGAAGCCTGGCGGATCGTTCGATTCTCCCCAGGTTTTTCTCGGAGCTTTCGAGAAGGATGCCGAGAGCGCAGGAAATGTCATGCGCCGTTGGGTGCGCCAGGTTTTGACGAACGCTCGTACCTGGAGAAATCCCAACTATCCGTTGCTGGTCAACAACAGTTGGGGTAGTGGGATGGAAGTCGATGAACGATTGGCTCAGCGCATGATTCGCGATTCTGCTGAATTGCAGCTCGACATGTTTCACATGGATGCCGGGTGGTTCCGCGCCGTAGGCGACTGGCATCCAGATGCGAGGAAATTTCCGCACGGCCTGGCGGCCATAGCCGACCAGGCACACCGAAACGGCCTCAAATTTGGATTGTGGGTTGACTGGACGCAAGCCGGGCTTTCTACCGGGCCCGGCGCTCTGAACGCGCGTGATCCAAAAATTACAGATTGGCTAGTGGCCACTCCCGCCCCCGGCTGGAAGCCTGAACCGTTCAAGGGCAAAACCATCGACCTCGGCGCGCCGGCCGCCAAAGACTGGGCGGCGGGCGAAGTCCAGCGCATCGTTGCCGACTATCACCTGGACATGCTCGAACACGACGGTTACCTGATTGCAAGAAATTGCGACCGCGCAGATCACCCCCACGCTGCGCTCAGCAGCAAAGAGAACTCTCAGTGTGGTTTGGCAAATTCCGAACTGGCGGACTGTGCAAATTCTACCGACGTGAGCTATTGGGCGGTTCATGCCTATTACGACATTCAATCTTCCTTGCGCCAGCAGCATCCTGACCTGTTGCTTGAGGTTTGCAATGACGGCGGCCGACTCGTTGATTTCGGCAGCGCGGCGCATGGCGACTATTTTTCAATCACCGACACCTATGACCCGCTCTCCAATCGCCGCGCCTTCTATGATACGAGTCACGTCCTGCCCGCTGCGATGCTGGAAACCTATGTCGAACGCTGGCCAACCCCGCGCATAGAGAATTTTCGTTATATGTTACGCAGCGGCATGATGGGCTGGCTCTCCATCATGCAGGACACCACGGCGTGGTCGCCTGAACAGCACGCCGTCGCGAAAGAGGAATTTCGCCGCTACCGGGAGAAACTTCGCCCGCTCATCCGCGATGGCAATCTCTTTCACATCTCCCCGCGGCCCGACGGAGTCCACTGGGATGCGATTGAATATTTCAACCCGAGCACGCGCGCAGGGGTTCTCTATGTCTTCCGCGGCTCCTCCGCATCCGAACCCACCCACACCGTAGTCCTGCAGGGCCTCGATCCCAATTCCCGATACCTGCTCCGCTTTGCCGACGGCTCGAACCCTCAGTATTTGGGGCCCGACCATTCCTTTCGCGGGCGCGACCTCCAATCAACCGGCCTTTCTCTGACTCTCCCTTTTCCCAACTCCTCCGAACTCATCTTTATCGACCCAATCGACAGATAAGTTCCTGCAAAGATACCGGTTGCGA
>Ga0193726_1000772_pt1 | contig 29612 bp, 23 predicted proteins | sample H2c1metaG_FD_144928 | JGI IMG/M metagenome (GOLD analysis project Ga0193726, IMG submission 144928) | Soil microbial communities from a riparian zone of the East river system, Colorado, United States - H2c1 | ecosystem: Environmental > Terrestrial > Soil > Riparian zone | place: USA: East River... | reverse complement strand
AGTTTCCGCGTCGGGCATCTTTCATTTTTTCAGGTGAATCGATTTATTGTGGAGGAACTTGTTCGCGCTGTGGTTGGCGACGAAACTGCCGGAGAAAATAAGCGAGGACTGGCGCTGGATTTATTCGCGGGCGTCGGACTATTTTCAATTCCGCTAGCGGCTCGTTACGACCGCGTGATTGCCGTCGAAGGAAACGTCGCTACGGAGCGCGATTTGGAAGCCAATTTGAAGAATCATCCCACGGCACGCGGACGTCACGTTGACGCTGAATCATTCCTTGCCCGACACAAGGAACCGGCCGATCTAGTGGTACTCGATCCGCCACGGGCAGGACTTACCCCGCCGGCAATTCAGAGTTTGCGGGATTTGGGACCGACGCAAATTACATATTTGTCGTGCGATCCGGCAACACTCGCGCGCGATCTCGCCGCGTTCACTGGAACTGCCGCGCCCGGCACACGCTATGAGATTAGTAATATAACTCTGTACGATATCTTCCCGCAGACGTATCATATCGAAGCGCTCGTAAAGCTCCAGCGCATTGGATGAAAATCCCCGGGCTGTGCGTCCTGCCCGCTTTCTGCATAGGAATAATAATCGCCGCATTGCACCCCGCTTCGGGGCGGTTCGCCGTTCTATGCGCAACGGGGCTTTTTCTAATTGCGTTCGCGTTATGGCGATATCGTCTATATATACCGTCTTTCGTAGTCGTCTTGACCGGATGGACTGCGCTCGGTTTTCTGGCGCTTATCGTTCAGCAGCACACCCGACCGAACAATCTCGCTTCACAGCTAGTTGAAACGAAAGCAATCGATTCCAGCTTCCCGATGCGCTGGCGGGGTATCTTGCGCGAAAATCCTGAAACACTTCCGTGGGGGACGCGCTTCGATGTCGATTTGCAGTCCGTGCAAGTTTCCGGCGAGCAAATAAACGTTTCCGGCGGACTTCGTGCAACTTATTTTGGCGAAGATGTCGCGCGCGCAGAAACTTTTCGCGCTGGCGATAGCGTTGAGTTGCTCGCGCAAGCGCATCTGCCGCGCAATTTCAAAAACTCTGGCGCGTTCGACACTCGTGCGGAACTTGCGCGTCAAAACATTCAATTGACGGCGTCGCTGCGCAGCCTGGAACTCGTGAATCAAATTTCCGGTCCACCGCCGACCATACGCCATCGACTCGCGCGATTGCGCGCAATCTTGCTGAATCGTGTAGACACTTTGTTCGCCGACGTTCCGCAACAAGCCGCGGTTCTTCACGCGATGTTGTTAGGCGACCGCAATTTTATTGATAACGAAGTTTCCGACGCGTTCACGAAAACGTCGTCGTATCACGTGCTCGTCATCGCAGGACTTCACGTCGCCGCGCTTGCCGCGTTTGTTGTTTGGATTTGCAGACGTTTACATATGGGACGTCTGGCATCTTCCGCTACTTCACTTTGCGCGTTGATTGCATATCTGGCGATTGTGCAGGATCGGCCGCCGATATTGCGTGCAACACTAATGGCGGCGGCTTATTTGTTGGGTCGCGCGTTTTACCGGCGCTTGGATATTCTTCAAGCCGCTTCACTCGGGGCATTTTTGATCTTGTTTTTTCGTGCCGACGAAATCTCCGATCCGAGTTTTCAGTTTTCGTTTTTGGCAATCGGAGTGATTGGAGGTATCGCTCTCCCATGGCTTGATCGCACCGCCGAACCGCTACGAAATTCACTGCATCAGGTGGGCGATGTCACGCGCGATCGCAATTTCACTCCGCGGCTCGTTCAACTTCGACTCGATATGCGCGCAGTATCTGTTTCGCTCGCAAACATGCTGCCCGGCTGGCTTCACAGACGCGCTCCAAGTATCACGGCTGCGCCGGTTCGCGCCGCCGTTTTAATCGGAGAGACGTTCGTGATTTCCGCGGTGATTCAGATTGGATTGACGCCGCTGCTCGTCGACGATTTTCATCGGGTCGCGATTGTTGGCCTGTTCGCGAATATTCCCGCGGTGTTGTTGACGGGAATTATTGTCCCGCTCGGTTTTGCAGCCCTTGGACTTAGCTTTCTTTCCGAGGCCATCGGACGCGCCCTCGCCCGGATCACAGGCGGCGCAGTATTTTTACTTCTCAAGGTCATCACCTGGTTCGCTGGCAGCCGCTCGGTTAACTTTCGTGTCCCGGGTTTTCCGATGTGGTTGCTGCTGATATTTTGCGCTGCTCTCTTCCTTCTGGCTGCCGGCGCGCGACGCCACTTGCGGACATTGCAACGACTGGCAGCGGGAATGGTAGCGGCATGCGTCGCTTTAATCGCGATTCATCCGTTTACACCACAAATCCCGCGGAGCCAGCTAGAACTTACCGTACTCGATGTCGGGCAGGGCGATTCCCTTTTCCTTACTACGCCGGACGGCCACACAATGTTGATTGATGGTGGCGGCGGAACGGGACCAATTAAAATTCACGGGGTTCGCACACGCTTCGACGTCGGCGAGGAGGTTGTGTCGCGTTATTTGTGGTCGCGCGGACTGAAGCAGCTTGACGCCGTAGCGCTCACGCACGCGCACGAAGATCATCTGGAAGGATTATTTGCAGTGCTTCAGAATTTCCGCGTCGCAGAATTGTGGGTCGGCCACGACGTTGCTTCCTCGAACTACCAACGTCTATTGCAAGTAGCACGCGAACGCGGCACAAAAATTATGCACCTTGAGGCCGGAAATACTTTCACCTGGGGAGCTGTTCACGGAACGGTGCTTTGGCCAAATACCGATTCCGAAGTGCGCAGCGCCACAAATGATGATTCACTCGTTCTGCGCGTTGAATACGGAACTCAATCTGTGCTGCTTGCGGGTGACATTGAAAAGCCAGTCGAGCGCGCGCTGGTCGATCAGGGACTTCCGATTGCGTCTGCATTTCTGAAAGTGCCGCATCACGGCAGTTCCACTTCTTCGACGTCACCATTTCTAACGCAGGTGCATCCGGTGTACGCGGCGATTTCCGTCGGCGAAAACAATCCGTTCAATCACCCAACGGCTGCAACGCTTGAGCGGCTTCGCGCGTCCGGTGCGCAAATATTCCGCACTGATCACGACGGCGCGATCACGTTAACGACGGATGGGAATTCAGAACAGGTGAGGACCTTCGCGCAAACGGTGCCGCCATTTATTGCGCGGCTGTACGGCTCGTTACTTCGGTAAGGCTGGGGGATCTTCTTCGCCGTAACTCGCAAGAATTTCACGCGCGGCTTCCACTTGAGAAATCTTCACCAGAATTTCCGTGCCGTGCGTGATTTCTGAATGCGTAGGAAGAGGAAACGGATCTGAAAACGTGGGCGAAGGTGAATCGATTCCGCCGCTCTGTAATAGTCCCCGCAAAATCACGGCTTCTTCAGGCGTTTCCGTTTGAAAAATTACGACGAATGGTTCTCCGTCACCGGGTTTCTTAGCATCAGTCATTTTTCACCGATTCTAATAATACACCTAAAGCGTGAAGTCACAGGACGACAGGCCCGACATCGTCGGCGGCTATCGATTGAACTTAATCAGAAGCCACATTCGCAGGGCTAACACGCCCATCACGATCAATGTTCCAAACGCAGCACGGTATTCGTGATTGCGGATGTATTGCGTCCACGAGAATTTTGGCGCGCCCGGCGGTTGTTTCGTGGGCCACGGGAAAAAACCGGAGACTCTGGCGCAGTACGCGGCGAATTCCGCGCCGAAACGTTCGCGGAGATCGTGATCTTCGCGGCGGACGACGGCGGGATAAAACATCAGAATATATCCGGCGACGATTGCTGCCACGATCCAGGAATTTGCGCCGACGACAAATCCTGTCGCGAGAATTGTGCTGCCGAAATAAAGTGGGTTTCGCGTCCACGCATATATTCCGGATGACGCGAGCTGCTGCCCTTTGCGCACGATTCCAGCGGCGGCGGCGCGAATCATTAATCCGACGAGCGCGATACAGGCGCCTTTCAGTAGTGATTCGGGAGCGGGCCGCGCGAAATAAAATCCAAGCACCGCCAGTAAATATCCGGAGGTCACTCTCCAACGCACCCAGAAACTTCGCGGCTGGGTCATCTAGCGGATCCCGCCGGTTTTTCAAATCCGTCACTCACAAATGTTTCTCGCGGCGCAGGAGTTTGTTGAACGGAATTTTGATTGGCGCGTTCGAGAATGCGCTTCGCAAGTCTTTCTTCCACTGCTTCCATAACTTGCACAATGGTTATCGAACACATTTCTTCGGAATAGGAATTCGCGCGTTTGTATGTCGTGTCGGCGTCATCCAAATTTCGAACAACGATATCGCGGCCGCCATAGGGGCCGTTGCGATCGGGGCTTGTGGGACCATAGAGTCCAACGACAGGAGTTCCAAGCGCATTCGCCAGATGTAGCGGACCAGAATCAGCAGCAATTACCAATTCCGCGCCGCGAAGCAACGCCATCATCTCCGGAATGCCGTATTGCACAATGATAGGCAACGCGTCAGCGGCATTTGCCACAACAATTTCCGCCAGTTGCGCTTCACCGGGCCCGCAATTGACGATGATGCGAAGACCGTGAGCATTCCATAATTTTAGTGCAAGTTCACCGAATCGATCCGGCGGCCACAATTTGGAAAGCCACCCGCCACCGGGACTCAAAACCACGTAGCGGGAAATTTTCATGGAATCCAGGAATTGATTCATCGCGCTTTGCGCTTCCCCGGGAATCACCAGCGGAAAACGCGCCGCTTCAATTCTGGCTCCCGCAGCGGCAGCCAATTCCAAATTCATATCCACCATATGTTTCGCGGACGGTTTCACTCGCTGGGAATAAAACAACGACGCTGCGCCTTCGCGCGCGAAGGAAAACGAATATCCGATGCGCTGTTTTACTTGTGTAAGTTTCGAGAGCAGCGCGGATTTGTACAGACCCTGCACGTCGATCACGCAGGTGTAATTATTTTCGCGCAGCTGTTTTCCACATTCAAAAAACGCCGAGATCGAACTGTTGGGCAAAGTAATAATTTCGTTCAAATCCGGATTTCCTTCGAGCAGCGGCTTCCAACGCTCGTTCACCACCCAGGAAATGTGGGAACGACAGAATGTATCGCGCAAAGCGGCCAGCACCGGCAACGTAAAAATGATGTCACCTAGCGAACTGAGTCGCACAATCAGGAATCGTTCGTCAGCCATTTTTATTTCCGGCGAGCTGCGCGAGCAAATCTCGTGTGGAATGATTCTTCGCGTCGCCGACGATTGCTACGCGAATTCCTAATCGATCAGCAACGGCGCGTTCTGGAACTGTTTCGGGAGTGTAGTCAGTTCCCTTTGCGTGGACATTTGGGCGAAGCGCTTCCAGCAGAGGTTCAACGTTTGGCTCATCGAAAATGACTACGTAGTCTACGGATTCAAGAGCGGCAACTAGTTCTGCGCGTTCACGTTCCGGAAGAATTGGGCGGCCTTGACCCTTTAATTTTCGCACGCTCTTATCGGAATTAATCGCGACGACCAAAATGTCACCTTCAGCTTTCGCGCCTGCCAAATATCGCGTATGGCCAACGTGCAAAATATCAAAGCAGCCGTTTGCCAGAACGATTTTCTCGTTCTTAGCGCGGCGACCGGACAGCGTCTGCGCGAGTTCATTTCGGGAAAGGACTAGTTTTTGCGATTTCATGGTCGTTCTAATCTGAGTAGGGCACCCTACTCAGGTTTCCAAATCGTGCATTTTTCAAAAAACCCACATTTTCAAAAAGTACGATTCTTGCCGGTCGCTTCATTTCGGAGAGCGGCAAGCAATTCTTCGCGGCGAACTGTTGCGGTGCCGCGTTTCATTACTACGATTCCGGCGGCGTAATTTGCCAGTTCGGCCGCTTCAGAATATGTGGCGCCTGCGCCGAGAGCTAGCGTGAAAACAGCGATCACGGTGTCGCCAGCGCCGGTTACGTCGGCGGCTTCGTCGCTGCCGTAGACGGGAATGTGTTTTGGTTTGCCGTTGCGCTCGAAAATCACCATGCCGTCTTTGCCGCGAGTTACGATGAGGGCTTCCAGATGCAGCGATTTCAGAGTTTGCTGGCCGAGCTTTTCAACATCCGTCGCGCCATTGTTGACGCGCGCGTGGTGCATCGATTCCAGTTCGGATTCGTTAGGCGTGGCGGCGGTGATTCCCGAGTTGCGATAGTCGCCAAGGCAGTAGCGCGAATCGAGTGTGATTTTCAGTTTTGTTCCGGCGCCGCGACGGAGAGATTTTAGTGATGCTGCCGTGACGGAACCGAAGCCGTAGTCGGACGCGAGCAATACGCTCGAGCGTTTTATTTTCTGTGACGCTTTTTTCAAAAGCAATTTCTGGATCGCAGCGCTGAGCGGCGTTTGCGGTTCGCGATCGACGCGGAGAACTTGTTGTCGCGTGGTGTGCGTCCAGCCCGCCAGATAGCGCGTTTTTACTGGCGTGGACCAGCCTTTCGCTCGCACCCACCCTGTGACATCCACATTTTTCTTGCGGAAATAATCTGTGAGTGCGCGGCCGGCTTCGTCGTCTCCGATGGCGGCTACGGGGAAAACGCGCGCGCCAAGGTCGATAAGATTGTTCGTGGCATTGGCGCCGCCTCCTGGGAGCAATTCGGTTTCGCGATGCCTCAGGATTAGGACCGGCGCTTCGCGTGAGACTCGCGAGATTTCACCGGAAACGAAACGGTCGGCCACGAAGTCGGCGAGCACGACGACCGTTTGTTTGGTGAAACTTTCTACGAGTTCTTCGAGACGCGTTAAGTCGGCCGTCAATTTTCCCTCAGCATGATGCGGGTCGTACGAGTGAATCGAAAAGTATCATATCGCAAACGGCGTAACCAATTTCGCCAGCGCCGGTGCTGCAGGGCTCAAGCCCCTTCATTCCCTTCCCTAACGGCACGAGTAAACTCGTGCCCTGTTACAAACCGTTCTTGCAATTGAGCGTTCCGCGAATTCGTGCAATTTCTCCGTTGTAAGCCATCTTGCCGAATACGATCGAGCCTCGTGCTCAGTCATTTTCCGGTTTACGATGGCGCTCCGCGGTTTCTGAAATTGTACGCCAGAGTTTATCGGGCTCGCTAATTTCCATGGAAATGCGCACACAATAAACCGGCAAAATTGGGAGCTGAATATTCCTGAGATTGAAAATATCTTTTTCTGTGCAGAGCAGAATTTCTGCTCCGGAGTCGCGGGCGCGGGATTCAATTTTTTCAATATCGCGCTGAGTGTAGGTGTGATGATCGGGAAAGCTGGAATGTCCGGAGACACTTCCTCCCCATCTACTTAGATCGTCAAAAAACGCTTGCGGGTTGCCTATGCCACAAAACGCAAAAGCCTTTTTCCCACGCCAGTTCGAGAGCGGTTCCAACGGTTGAGAAGGATGTGTTGGAATTTTCACGACGTCGAGCAATTCGGTGACGGCGTGAAAAATCGGAACGTGCGTGATTCGTTGAACGATTGTCTCGATGGCGGGAGTTTTTGGGCTGCGCGTCACAATAATAATGTCAGCGCGAGCGAGCGCGGATCTTGGTTCGCGGAGAAGGCCTGCGGGAATCATCCAACCTTCGGCGAATGGGTCGGTGGCGTCGAGCAAAACAATATCCACATCGCGCGCGAGTTGCATGTGTTGAAAACCATCGTCGAGCACGAACCATTCGATTCCGTGGCGCGAAAGAATTTTTCCGCTGGCGAAGCGATTTGCGCCGACGCCCAATTCGGCGAGATGCTGCAACCGCGTGCGATAGATGGCGACCTCATCACTTTGCGGAACGCCGCCAGCGCCGGCGGGAACTCCGCGATATCCGCGAGTGAGAACTGCGGCGCGCTTTCCCTCCTCGTGAAGGCGCTGCGCGAGCCACAACACCAGCGGAGTTTTTCCTGTGCCGCCCGCCGTTAAATTTCCAATGCTGATTACAGTTCCGGGAAGGCGTTTCGATCGCAAAAATCCGGAGCGATAAGCCGTTGCGCGCGTGCGAACGATGGCCTGCCAAACGAGCGAGGCGGGCCAAAGCGCGATCTGCACTGGACGTGGAATTTTCACGCGCTGCTCCTCTGAGGGAGCCGCGCGGCGTCCGCTGCCGCATCTTTTATTGCGGAGAATTCGGCGGGCAGAAATTTTGCAATGTATTCAATCGTCGCCCGTGTAGCTCCGCGATTTTCTTCAACGAGCGCACGCGCGGCATCGCCCATTTTTTGGCGGCGCGCTGAATCTTCAAGCAACTCGATCCACGCTACTCCCAAATCTTCGGGGTTGGTAACTTGACGCGCTGCTCCACGGGCGAGAAATGTATTCGCAAGTTCTTGGAAATTTTCCATGTGTTCGCCGAAAAGCGGAGGCTTGCCGAATCCGGCGGGTTCGAGAATGTTGTGTCCCCCAGCTGCAACCATGGAACCGCCAACGTATACGGCGTCGGCGAGTCCGTAGACGGCGGCGAGCTCGCCAATAGAATCGAGGAGGAGAACGCTGACGTCACTGGGGAAGACTGGCACACCGTTCGAGATCGTCGGCGAATTCAAATCAATCGCCGAACGTCGCACGGACTTACGCAGAGATTCGATGATGTCCTGCGCAGTCGCGTCAAAACGATCGGGCTTGCGCGGAGCCAACACGAGAAGCGCGTCGCGCATTTGGCCTTGCAGAACCCCAAACGCGATCAGTACCAAAGATTCTTCGCCAGATGTAACGCTGCCGGCAACGATGAGAGGGCGGCGTTTTTCTGCGTCAACTGTTTTCCCGAGCCATTTCACAAAAGGAGTTTCCTGCGGAAGCGGCGAATCGTACTTTAGATTGCCGGTGACGATTACTTTTTCGGCAGCGGCGCCCATTTCGCGGATGCGGACGGCATCAGATTCACTTTGCATCAGAAAAAGTGAGGCGCTGTTGAGCACGCGACGATAAAAGCGGCCAATGAAGAACGGGAACCAGCGCAAAGCGCGTTGATGCCGGCGGAAAGATTTCTGCGAGATGCGTCCATTCACGAAAATAATCGGCACCCCTGCGCGATTTGTTTGGCGCATGAAGTTCGGCCAAATTTCGGTTTCGACAATCAGGACACAGGCTGGGCGCACAACGCGCAGAACGCGGCGGACGATCCAAGTCCAGTCGAACGGAAAATAAATTATTGCGTCGGCGAAATCGAAACGTTCCTCGGCTAATTTCTGGCCGGTCTCCGTGGTGGTGGAAATTACCAGCGGGCGCGTGGGGAATTTTTGTTTTAGTTGACGAGCGAGCGGAAGCGCGGCGATGGCTTCGCCAACCGAAACCGCATGGATCCAAATGCAGCCCGCAGGGAGAGATTTTATTTGCGGCGGCAAACCGCCGAAACGTTCGCCGAGGGTGCCGAAATATTTGCCAGTTTGAAGTCCGCGGAAAAGGAAATATGGCGACGCGAGAAAAACGCCGATGGCGATGAGCAGGCTGTAGAGAAAATACATTCGGTGGTGCGAAGCTCCTTGGAGCAGGGGTTAAAACCCCTTTTAGTGGCCATCGCTTCGGCACGAGTAAACTCGTGCCCTGTTACAAATCGTTCGCACAAATCACAACCAGTACGCCGTTACAATTCTTTCCTGCGCTGCAAGGCTTAACCCCGCACTGCCGCAAGTGTTGCTATTGCAATATGTTGAGATTCGCCCCGCGCGATTCGCGTTACACTTCACCCAACGCGGGGCACGGCAATGGCATATTATAGTGTTAGAAGGCGTTTCGCAGGCGACACTTCCTTGGGGACAATGCATCCTATGGCGCAGAACATGAAACCGCGAGTTTTCATGCTTGTTTTGTTGATGATTCCGGCGGCATTGGCTTCGGCCGTGACGTTCCAGGCGGCGTCATCGCAGACGCCTTCGCAAAAAGATCCCACAAAATTACCGGCCCGCGATGCACATCAGGATTTGTTGGTGGCCGCGGATCCGTGGGTCACTCCTGAAGAATACAAAGGACGATTCCCGAAAGAAAATCCGTTTGATTACGGAATCATGGCGATCGACGTTTATTTTAAGAATGATGGCGCTTTGCCGGTGCGAATTAATTTGGCGACAATTCGGATGACGATCACGCACAAGCAGTCTGCGAATGAAGAATTGCTGCCGCTCTCGTCGAATGATGTAGCGAACTACATGTTGGGCGGCAAGAACAACGGAAAAAATCCCACCAAGGGCTCGAAGCTGCCGATTCCGATTCGTCCGAGCGACAAGAGTGCGAAGAAAGTGCAGGAGATGGCCGACGTGCTGCACGCGGTTCAGCTTTCCACGGACCTAGTCCCACCGCATTCCATTGTGCGCGGGCTGCTTTATTTTGATGTCGACGGACATTTTGAATGGACGACGACCGCGCGCCTTTATGTTCCGGATTTGAGAATGATGGGAACGGATAAGACGCTTTTGTTTTTTGACGTAGATTTGGGATTGGCTGTGGAGCAGTAGAATTTCCCTCGATTAATTTCCTGAAGGCTTTTCGACGTGATCGATTACGATGCAATCGACCAGCCCTTTTCCTGATTCCAATTTCAAACCGAGTTGTTCTTGAACGGCCGTGAAAATCGAAGGGGCGGTTGGATCTTGCGCGGACGAACCCGCTCCTGCTGTGGGAACCACCGTGCTGTCGTCCGTAGTGAATTGGAGCGTGAAGTCATAGATGCCTGCGAGGGCTGTCCTGTCGACGACGGTGCGGCCGACGTGAGGTACGAATACGCTCGCCAGATCCTCGCTAGCGCAATGCAAAACCGTCAGGATTATGGGGCCGCTGCCAGTCCGAGACGTGCGGATGCTGGGGCCGCCGCGACGGACAGGAACGCCGGGGGTGGCAGGGTCAGGTTTTGTTTCCTGAATTTTGGGGCCGTTCTTCGCGATAACCAGCGAATAGATTTGCAGCTCTTTCGTTTCGCGATGAATTGTCAACTTCAGGCGGTCGATCAATAGAGCTTGTAGCATGCGCTGGCGCGTGAGTCTGCGGTCATCCAGGTTAAGCTTCTGCAACGCATCTACTACCGCGGATTCCATTTTTGCTTCAATATCATATCTTTCTGAAGCGAACCAATCGGGGGCTCCAATGATTTGATAACTTTGCATTCCGAATGCGGATTGAATCAGCGTTTGCAGCGGTACGTTTGTGATGGAGTAGCCGTCTGGCGAATTCCTGGAACCGATGTTGGCGCTGTTGGATTTATTTAATTTGATGGAGGCGACGTCGTACTCGAAGACTATTGTTGATGGGGCGGCGGTGGCGGGTTGGGATTGCGACTGGGCGCGAAGTGGAGACGCGCTGACGAACGAGAGCGAGATGATAAATAGTTTTGCGGCTATTCTGCAAAAACGAGTGCCACAGGTTGCGCTACTAACTTCGGCTGACATATATGTTCCTCGTTAATATATAGACGCCGCGGAGTAGTCAAGTGTTTTCAAGGCGGAACGCAGGCTGAAGCCTGTGCCAGCCAAACCGGATCTCACACGGCAATTTTGCGGAATCGAATTGCTCGGCTACAATCGTTTTGGAATCTCAGGTTACCTACCGAATGAATCTTCTTGACGATTTAAATTTACGGCAGCGCGAAGCTGTGCTCGCAACCGATGGCCCTGTGCTCGTTTTGGCCGGCGCGGGCACCGGCAAGACTCGCGTGATCACTTATCGCGTAGCGCATTTGATTCAACAAGGCGTCACAGCGGAACAGATTCTTGGCGTCACGTTCACAAATAAGGCCGCTGATCAGATGAAGGAGCGGATCCGGAATTTGCTGATTCGCGCAGGAATGCCGGCGGCCGATCCGTGGATTTCCACCTTCCATTCTTTTTGCGCGCGGTTGCTGCGTCGAGAAGCTTCGCGGCTGGGGCTTTCGCACAGTTTCGCGATTTATGATGACGATGACCAATCGGCGGCGATCAAAATTGCGATTCAACGTTTGAAAATGACGGAGAAGGGCGCGGAGTTGCGTCCATTCCAAAATCGAATTAGTTTCGCGAAGAATCATTCCATCACGCCCGAAATGATGTCGACTGACGCGGAGAAAAAAGGCGACGACACTTGGCGCAAGACCGCAAAAGTTTATGCAGCATATGAAGAAGTTCTGAAGCAGGCCGGCGCAGTCGACTTCGACGATTTGCTTTTGCGCGCCGCGCAAGTGCTGCGGGATTTTCCGGATGCGCGTGCGAACTGGCAAGCACGTTTCAAATATGTACATGTGGACGAATTTCAGGATACCAACCGTCCTCAATATGAATTAGTGCGGCTGTTGCTCGGACCTGAGCGAAATATTTGCGCGGTGGGAGACGAAGACCAATCCATTTACAGTTGGCGCGGCGCGGACATTAACATCATGCTGAAATTTCTGGACGAGTTTCCGGGCGGTAAAGTGATCCGCCTGGAAGAAAATTATCGTTCGCGGCAAAGAATTCTGAACGCGGCCGCGGCAGTTGTGGGTCACAACACGAAGCGGCTGGGCAAAGAACTGATGGCGACGCGCGGCGAAGGTGCTTTACCGAAATATATGGAAGCACGCGACGCGAAGGGTGAAGCGGAATATATCGGCGGCGAAGTGAATCGTATTCAGCGCGTGGATCCGTCGCAGCATTCGGCGATTTTGTATCGCGCGAATTTCCAATCGCGCGCAATGGAAGACGCTATGCGTCAATTTGGAATTCACTACAAAATGGTCGGCGGATTTAGTTTTTACCAGCGCGCGGAAATTAAAGATGCGCTGGCATATGCGCGGCTGGCGCTGAATTCGGATGACGACGTGGCGCTCATGCGCGTGCTGAATACTCCGGCGCGAGGAATTGGCGCGCGCACGATTGAGCCGCTACGCGATTTGGCGAACGAGCGGAAAATTTCTTTGTGGTCGGCGATCAGCGCGGCGGTAGAAAGAAATCCGGCGGGACTTGCGCCACTTCGAGGATTCGTTGAATTGGTGGAACAGTTGAAGAAGGATGCGCAGACTTTGGGGCCCGCGGAATTTGTGACGCAAATTTTGGAAAAGACGGGATATTTAGAAATGTTGGAGCAGCGCGGCACGGCCGAGGATGCTTCTCGCGCTGACAACTTGCGTGAATTGGTGAACGCCGTGGCGGATGGCGCTGAGGATGGTCAAACATTAATTGATGTGCTGGATCGCACGGCCCTCGTTGCGGATTCGGATACGTTTGACGACAAAGCGTCGGTGACGATGATGACGCTGCACGCGGCGAAGGGACTGGAGTTCGATCACGTTTTTCTGACTGGCATGGAAGAAGGCGTTTTTCCGCACTCGCGCTCGATGAATACAGACGATGAAATGGAAGAAGAGCGGCGGCTGTGCTATGTCGGAATGACGCGAGCAAAAGAAACTTTGACGTTGACCCGCGCGGTGTATCGAAGAATTTATGGGAATGAACGCGTGGAAGGTTCGCTACCATCGAGATTTCTTTCGGAAATTCCGGGAGATATGATTGAGACGGCCAAGGGATCTTTGGCGGACGCGGGTGAAACGCGTCGCTATGAGTCGGATCCCGAATATTCTTATTCGTCGGGAGAATTCGAGCGCCGGGTGAAACGGTATCCACCGGCCACCGAGCGATCGAGTTCGCCAAGCACAGCGCGGACGCCACGAACATCCGGCGGTTCGAGCTCGCGTGCAAAACAGCCTGGCGCCGGACATCCGCTGATTGGAGTGCGCGTTCGTCACGCGACTTATGGTAATGGCACGATTATTGGAGTGGAAGGCGAAGACGAAGAACGAAAATTGACGGTGAGTTTTTCGGATCATGGCACGAAGAAATTAATCGAACGGTACGCGAATCTGGTGCGAGCGTAGCGTTTATTCGGCGTAGCGTGAAGTGCGCAATTCCAGCGAGCAAGAATGTTGCGCGCTGGCGGCTGGCAGGGTAAAGTTTCCTCGCGTTCACGGGCGGTGGTAGTGACGTCACAACTGTTCCGCGTTAAAAGCATAGACAAATTAATTGCCGACGCGCACAAGCCGGAACATCGGCTGAAGAAGACGCTGGGGCCGTGGTCGCTGACGGCGCTGGGAATCGGCGCGATTATTGGCAGCGGAATTTTTGTGCTGACTGGCACGGCGGCAGCGGGCGAAAATTTCACGGTGCCTTCCATTTGGCATGCGCAAGTGTTGGATGTGATTGTAAATTTGGTGCGCCACGGCGGAATGGCTGGCGTTTTGATGCACGGACGCCCGGCGGCAGGACCCTCCATCGCAATTTCATTTTTACTGGTTGCGATTGCGTGCAGCTTCGCGGGACTGTGCTACGCGGAACTGGCCTCCATGATTCCGATTGCGGGCAGCGCGTACACATATTCGTACGCAACGCTGGGCGAAATATTTGCGTGGATCATCGGCTGGGATTTAATTTTGGAGTATGTGGTCAGCAACGTCGCGGTTGCGATTAGCTTTGGCGCGTATGCGAAATCGCAGCTGGCGTCGTTTGGATTAAATCTTCCGGATAGATGGTCGACTCCTGTGTGGGAGTCCGGGCACTGGACCGGCTCCTACTTTAATTTCCCGGCATTCCTGATCATATTTATTTTGACGATCATTCTGGTGCGCGGAATCCGCGAGGCAGCAGAGACGAACAATATTATGGTGGCGATTAAAGTCGCCGCGATTTTGGTATTCCTCGTCGTGGGCGGAATGCTAGTGCACAAATCGAACTGGATTCCCTTTGCGCCTTCGGGATTCAGCGGAATTGTGACCGGTGGCGCAATCGTATTTTTTACCTACATTGGATTTGATTCGGTTTCGACCGCCGCGGAGGAAGCCAAGAATCCGCAGCGGGATCTGCCAATTGGAATTATCGGCTCACTGATCGTTTGCACGATCCTTTATGTAGGCGTTTCGATCGTGTTGTTGGGGATGATGAAGTACACGACGTTTGGTTCGGGCGAGGCTGCGGATTCGCCGGTGGCATTTGCGTTGAAACATTTGGGCGCGAATAGGTTTGCTACGTCGACGATTATTATTGGCGCGTTAATGGGCATGATTTCTTCCCTGCTGGTATTTCAGTATGGGCAGGCGCGGATTTGGTACGCGATGTCGCGCGACGGATTATTTCCGAAAATATTTTCGCGCGTGCATCCTAAGTATCAGACACCGAATTATTCGACGTGGATCGCGGGATTCGCCGTGGGAATTCCGTCGGGCTTGTTCGCAGTGAGCGACGTCGCGGACCTTTCCAATATCGGAACACTTTTTGCGTTCGTACTCGTTTCGCTTGGCGTAATTCATTTGCGGCGAAATCAGCCTGACCGGCCGCGCGGATTCCGCGTGCCGTTTGTGCCTTGGTTTCCGTTGATTTCGATTATTTTGTGCGGCGGACTGATGACGGGCCTCACGGTGATCACGTGGATCCGTTTTGTGGTCTGGCTCGCGCTCGGGCTGGTGGTTTATTTCGTGTACAGCCGGAGACACAGCGAATTTGCGCCAGGAAATGAGGGCACCAACCAGTGATCCGAGGCCGAACAAAATTCGCGTCAGCGGTCGCGTCGATTGCGGCGGCGGCACTTTTACTGCCTTCGCTCGCAGGCGCGTGGGGCGCGAACGCGCATCGCTTGATTACGAACGATGGTGACCGATCCGTTGGATACGCTCGCAAAAAATCCCGCCGAGAAGAAATATCACGTGCTCTATTTGAATCGATATTCCCCCTTCCCTTTCGATTCCCTGCCGCGAAATTATAAAAAGGCAGTTTCCAAATTTGGCTTGACGAAAATCGAAGCGAATGGCGTGTTGCCATGGCAAATCGGCGTCTACAATGAAAAACTTACCGACGCATTTCGCAAGCAAAATTGGGATGAGGTGCGGCAATACTCTACGCTGCTGGCGCATTATGTAGCCGAAGCGCAGGATCCTTTTAATACAGCGGACATTACCGAGACACGGTCTACACTCGCCGGGGCCGACGAACGCTTTGACACAAATCTAGTTGACCGATACTCGCTATTTTTTCCGATGCGTCCGAATGACGCGCACTATATCGGTGACCCAACGGACAACGCATTTGAAGATTGCTTCAGCTCGCATAGCTGGCTGCAAATTATTTTACTGGCGGACCGGCGTTCGCGCGCCAACTTGCCGGATTTCACGGACGAATATTACGATCGGTTTTACAATCAAGCCGGCGCAGTGGTGATTCGTCAACTGTCTGACGCCGCTACCGAAGTTGGTTCCTACTGGCTTACGGCGTGGACGAACGCGGGCAAACCGCCGCTACCGCATTAGGCGCGCAATCGTGGCCATTCCTTCCAGTTCACCTGGCAATTCAATTTCACCCGAAAATACGCGCGTCCTAATCGCAAACATGCCGAAGGCGGAGCTGCATTTACATTTGGAAGGATCGATCGAGCCAGCGACGGCGGTTCGTCTTGCTGCGCGGCACGGAATTGTGATCACCGAACAAGAAGTTCGCGAGCGATATGCGCCGGGCGATTTTGCAAAGTTTCTGGATGCGTTCAAGTGGGTCACGTCATTTCTGGAGACTCCCGCGGACTACGCCCTAATCACCGAGCACCTGGCGGATTATTTGCTGGCACAAAATATTGTGTATGCGGAAGTGACGCTTTCGATTGGCGTGATGCTTCTGCGCAAACAAGATGCGCTGGCGAATTTCGCAGCCATCCGCGATGCAGCAAAGAAATACGAGTCGCGCGGGCTGCGAATGCAGTGGATTTTCGACGCCGTCCGACAATTTGGAGTGACTGCTGCGGAAGAAGTTGTGCGGCTCGCATCACAATGCGTGCGAGAAAATGTGGCCGCATTCGGAATTGGCGGCGACGAACTTGCGTTGCCCGCGAAAGATTTCGTTGGCGTATATGAACACGCTGGCGCCGCAGGGCTTGGGCGATTAATTCACGTCGGTGAAATTGGAAATGCTGCCTCGGTACGCGAAGCCGTCGAGGTGCTGGGCGTTACTCGGATTGGCCACGGAATCGCTGCGATGAACGATGAAAGCGTGATGGATTTTCTGGCTGAGCGTGAGATAACTTTGGAATTGTGTCCGACGAGCAACATCCGCACCGGCGCACTAGCGCGTCAAATTGGAAAACCGTCGGCGCAGATCGAAGAACACCCATTGAAAATGTTTTTCGAGCGCAACATTCCAATCGCGATTTCAACCGACGATCCGGCAATGTTCGAGACGACGCTGCTTCAAGAATATGCGCAGGCACAAAGCGCGATGAGAATTTCGGTGGCTTCGCTGTTACGCATTGCAGAGATGGGATTCGAGAACGCGTTCTTAGGCTTCCAGGATGTCTTGGCGTATTCCGAGCCACTGCGAGACGCCGCATCAAAGATCGGATCCGCGTAGCAAGAGTGCGCTACGGCCGCGCTGGCGGCTGATTTCCTGGATGAAATTTCTTCGCCGCAAAGATTCCGAACACGATGAACATCACCAATGCGATTCCCTGCGCTATAAAAAATGGCGGTTCTTTTCCGGTCGGCGCCAGCGAATGCAGTGCCGGAACTTTTCCGAATCCCTGAGCCACCAACGCGAAGAAGTTGAAATAGAGCGCCATCACCGCGGTGACTGCATAAATCCCACGTGATGCACCAGACAAGTGCAGAGCGTAGCGCGCGATAATCGCAATGAGCAGGACAATCAGAGAAAGAATTCCAAGGATGATTCCCGGCGTTATGTGATCATTGGGAAATAGGAATCCGCCAGCGCTGGTCAACACCGAGGTCAGCAAGAAAATCGCGGTCATGCCCTTCAATTTTTTCGACGCAAATAATCCAAACACTACGATAAACCCGGTGAAGATCGCGATCAGACTCAGCACCACGTGTATGGTCGTATATGTTGAGAGCGACATGCCCAAGATCATGATTTTTTCCTCCAAGAAGAACCTGACGGTGCCCCGATGCGCGGAGATTAGCACAACGCGCCCGGCACACAAGCCGAATCGAAGCGCGCCTGGAGAATTGAAGATTCGGAACTTCGCGCCGGCTCTTGATATACTAACGGCATGAAAGCACACGTCTGGGTGATGCCGAAAATTACTGTCCTCGATCCACAAGGTAAAACAATTCAGCACGCGCTCGCGTCGCTTGGACACGCGCGCGTCCGCGAAGTTCGTCAGGGGAAATTTTTCGTGCTGGATTTGGAAGGCGTCACGCGTGAGGAAGCGCACGCGGAAGTTGAGCGTATTTCGAAGGATGTGCTGACCAACCCCGTAATCGAAGAATGCCGCTTCGAGATTATCGGCTAGTCCCCCGTTTAGATTTGGCAACGCCTGTGACGCTCCTTGACTGATTTGCCACTTCGGTGTGCTACGCTAATTGTTGAACGAATTGCGTGGCCCGGCGCAGCTTTGCCCAGCCAGCCGCAGTAAATGCCCAAACTGGAGACCCTCTCGTGTGCGGAATTGTTGGATACATCGGCCCTAAAAAAGTTGTTCCATTGATTCTCGACGGGCTTCGCCGCCTGGAATATCGCGGCTACGATTCCGCTGGAATTGCCGTGGTCGATGCCGACGGCAAAATGGATCTTCGCCGCGCCTCAGGAAAACTCCGCAATCTTGAAGAAGTAATCCGCCTTTCGCCGCTGGATGGAACGTACGGACTAGGACACACGCGCTGGGCCACGCACGGCCGTCCCACGGAAGAAAATGCGCATCCGCATCGCGATTGCACCGGCAATATCGTTGTGGTCCATAACGGAATCATTGAAAATTATGTGGAGCTGAAAAAGCAGCTGATCGCCGAAGGACACAAATTTGTAACGGAAACGGATACGGAAGTTATCGCGCATCTTGTAGAAAAATATATGAAGGACGGCGGCCCGCTGGAAAACGCGGTGCGCAAAACCGTGAAGCATCTTCACGGAGTTTATGCGCTGGCCGTTCTTTCTACTTACGACAAAAATAAAATTGTAGCCGCGCGCCTGGGACCTCCGGCTGTAATCGGCCTTGGTGACGGCGAATATTTTGTTGCCAGCGATATTCCGGCGGTGCTTTATCACACGCGCGATATTTTCTTCATGGCGGATGGCGATATGGTCGTGCTCACTCCTGAAGGCGTCCGCACCATGGATTTTGACGGCAACCCGGTACAGCGCGCCGTGCAGCACATTACCTGGGACCCCATCATGGCGGAAAAGGGCGGCTTCAAACATTTCATGCAGAAGGAAATATTTGAACAGCCGCGCGCCGTGCGAGACACACTCAACGGACGAATCTCTCTGGATTCTGGAAAAGTTTTCCTGGATGAGATGGATATCTCCGAGCAGGAATTCAAGAACATGGAGAGCGTGAAAATTATTGCCTGCGGCACAAGTTGGCACGCGGGTCTGGCAGGAAAATTCATGATCGAACGGCTGGCGCGATTGCCAGTCGAAGTGGACTACGGAAGCGAATTCCGCTATCGCGATCCCATCGTGAAGCCGCACACATTGGCGATTTGCATCAGCCAATCCGGCGAAACAGCGGACACGCTTGCAGCCCAACGCGAAGCCAAGCAAAAAGGCGCTAAATCGCTGGCGATTTGCAACGTGCAAGGCTCCATGATCACGCGCGAAGCTGCCGGTACAATTCTTACTCATGCCGGTCCGGAAATTGGCGTGGCGTCGACAAAAGCTTTTACCGGGCAACTCACCGCACTGACGTTGGTCAGTCTTTTTCTGGCGCAGATTCGAGGAACGGTCACCAACGATTGCGCGAAGAATTTAATGCAGGAACTCACTCGCCTGCCGCACAAAATGGAAACGATTCTTCAAGGCGATGAAGCCGGAATTTACGAAAATCTGGCGCGCGAATTATTCCGCTATTCGGATTTCTTGTACCTCGGCCGCGGAATTCATTATCCGATGGCGCTGGAAGGGGCGTTGAAATTAAAGGAAATTTCCTATATTCACGCAGAAGGTTATCCGGCCGGCGAAATGAAGCACGGGCCGAACGCCTTAATTGACGAAAATTTGCCCGTCGTCGTGCTGGCCACGCGCGATCAAACCGATCCCGAATCCATGACCCGCTACGAGAAGAGCGTTTCCAATATTAAGGAAGTGAAAGCGCGCGACGGAATCGTGATTGCGATTGTGAGCACCGGTGATCAACTGGCGCGCGAAGCTTCGGATCATGTGATTGAAATTCCGATGGCTCCGGAACTTTTCACGCCGATTCTGGAAATTATTCCTCTTCAATTGCTGGCCTATCACATCGCAGTCCGCCGCGGATGCGACGTGGATCAGCCGCGCAATCTGGCGAAATCCGTTACAGTGGAATAAAGCCGGGCACTCTTACGAAACTTCTTTAGCCGCATCGCCACCGGAACTCGCGGCAGCGCGGCTAAATTTTGAACTCCGCTAAAACATCGAGCGAAAATCCCGTACAATGGAATCAGCGAGAGGCAACCGATTGCATACAATTCGGTTTCATACAGGTATGAACTTCCGACGAATGTTTATTTTAGCGGTGGCAGTTGTGTGCGCGATGGCAGTTCACGCGCAAACGCAGGCTCCTCCTGCCACGGCAAAGATTGCGTCCATCGAAGTGAGCGGCTCGAAAAAGTTTACGAATGCGCAAGTAGCGCAGCTTAGTGGACTGAAAGTCGGTGACACAGTAGGCAAAGAAGAGTTGCAGGCGGCGGCGAATCGGCTAGCTGCATCGGGAAATTTTGGCGGAGTAAATTACCGCTTCACGACGGACGCAGGCGGAATTCACCTTACCTTTGAAGTTCAAGAATCGTCTGGCGTGCCTGTCATCTTCGATAATTTTCCATGGTTCAAGGATGAAGAACTGGCCGCGGCATTGCAGCAAAAGCTCGGCTCATTCGACGGGACGGCTCCTCCACAAGGCTCGCAACTCGATGCGATGGCCGACGCTCTTGTAAACATACTTCCCTCTCATGGAATTCATGGACGCGTGACGCACACGCTGGTGGAATGGCCGGACGGCGGGCAGGTGATGCAATTCGGCGTCGAAGGAAATCCGGTTCTTGTGCAGACCGTGGATTTTTCCGATCCAATGGCCGCGAAGTCTTTGCAGGTTACGGCGCAACTTTCCGAAATTGTTGGGCATCCCTATTCGCGGCTCTCAATGGCGCTCTATGCTTACGAAGAAGTGCGTGCCGCATATCTTGGCATGGGATATTTGAAAGTGTCCTTCGGCGCGCCCATGGCTACGCTTGTTGCATCCACCACCGGAGGCCGCGCGGACGTTGTACGAATCACGCAGCCGATTAAACTTGGTCCGCTCTATCACTTCGGCGGAGTTACATGGTCGGGCAACAGCGCGTACAGCACCACGTCGCTGAACACGATGGTTCCGTTTTCCTCGGGTGTTGTGGTCGACGGAAATAAAATTCAAGGCACGTGGAACGCGATTGCGCGGTCGTACGGCCATATCGGATACATGGAAGCGCTCCTCGACCCGACGCCTACGCTTGACGACGCGGCGGAAAAAGTTAGCTATCACGTGGAAGTGAAGGAAGGTCCGCAATACAAAATGGGTGAGCTAATTATCAGCGGACTTTCTCTGGATGGCGAAAAGAAATTGCGCGCAGCATGGACGCTGGCTGGCGGCTCAGTTTTCGATCAAACTTATTTCGACGAATTTCTCACCAAGATTGCGAAGCCCACTCCGGCAATCTACGGAAATATTCCCGTGCATTACGAAAAGATCGGCAATCTGCTGCGACGCAATGAGGAGAAGCACACGGTTGATGTGCTGATCGATTTTCAATAGGCCGCCGCGCAGCATATTTTTCGCCCTCTGCGCTATACTCCTGATTAATGTCGTCTGCGAAGCCAAGCCTATCCGCCAACGAAGTTAGCGCTGACATTGTTGTTCAAAAGCAGGAGCACCTGTTCGCAGAATTGCGCGCGCTGCCTTCAGTGATCGTTGCGCTCTCGGGCGGCGCGGATTCGGCGTATCTTGCGTGGGCTGCATGGCAAGCTTTGGGGCCAAAAGCGCTGAGCGTGACGGCGATCTCCGCAAGCTATTCGGCGCATGACCGTGAGCAAGTTGAACTTTTTCTTCGCGATACTCCCGTCAAACATATTTTTATCGAAACGAATGAGCTTTCCGATCCGCGCTACACGGCGAATAATTCCGAGCGCTGCTATTTCTGCAAGGACGAGCTTTTTGCGGCGCTTGACCGCCTAGCTTGTGAACGCGGATTCGCGGCGGTCGCGTACGGAATCAACGCCGACGACACGTCCGATTTTCGGCCTGGCCACCGCGCGGCTAGCGAGCATCGCGTGCTCGCTCCTCTTCTTGATGCGCAACTAACCAAAGCCGAAATCCGAGAATTATCACGCATTGCCGACCTGCCCACTTGGGATCGCCCAGCGTCAGCGTGCTTGTCGTCGCGCATTCCCTACGGCACGAAAGTAACTCTAGAAAATTTGGCGCAAATCGAACGCGGAGAAGCCGTGCTGCGTGAACTAGGCTTCCGTCAATTCCGTCTCCGCCATCACGAGACGCTAGCCCGAATTGAAATCGCCAAAAACGAATTGGCACGCGCGCTAGAAGCTAATCTAGCGGCCGAGATTATTTCGCGGATTAAACGGGTTGGCTACGCGCAAGTGACAATCGACCCAAATGGCTACCGACAAGGTTCGCTCAACGCACTTGCCGGAATTGGTGTCGCAGCCGCGGCCGGACATATCCGGTCGGAAGGCAAAACGCCCGCGCATTCCACGGAACCGAATCCGATCAACTTGCGTATCTTAGAGTGAACGGCGCAGCCGCACTCAAGGAGCCAATGCTCGACATGCCACGCAAATTACTTCCGCTGAGCTCCGTACTTGTACCGATCCTATTCGCGTTACTGTCAGTCGGCTGCGGCGTCGGCCCGGGCGAAACCGGCTCGTTCGACAAGACTTTCACGGTGGGTGGGCCCGTCCAACTGGAAATAAACAACGGCTCCGGGCGCGTGGAAATCCGGTCGGGACAATCCGGAGAAGTGCGCGTTCACGCGGATTTCACCGTGTGGGTCTCATTCTTCAATGACAAGGGCGATCACCTGAGTGAAATTCGCAACCATCCGCCGGTGGATCAGCAGGGGAACTTGATTCGTGTGGAATCGCGCGGCGACGTCTTCAATCACGTCCGCGTGGACTACACGATTTATGTGCCGGCCGAGACTGAAGTTCGCGCAAATGTCGGATCGGGCGCGATAGAAGTGAACGACGTTCAAGGCCCCGTAAATTTGCAGACGGGATTGGGCCGCATTGGCGCGCATAGAATTCACGGCGACGCCGAAACGAAAACCGGAAGCGGTTCGATTGAGTTGATGGATATTGGAAGCCGCGCGAGCGCTGAGACGGGATCGGGCGGCGTCGAGCTCAGCCACATTGGCGGAGATATTCACGCTACGACCGGATCGGGATCGATCCACATGGATCGAACACCATCGCGAATTGTTACGCACACCGGCAGCGGCACAATCAATATCAGCGGCGCTGCAAATGATTTGCGTGCCAGCTCCGGCTCGGGAAGCATTCACATTGACGGCAATCCGATGCCAAGCAGTCACTGGGATGTTCATGCGAGCTCCGGTAGTGTCACGTTGACAGTGCCCACCGACGCTGGATTTCGCGTGCACGCGCGCTCGGGTTCGGGCTCAATCGAAAGTGATTTGCCGGTGACGATGGAAGAACAAACCGGACGCCACGAAATGCGCGGACGCATCGGCAATGGTTCTGCCAGCGTGGACATGCAGACTGGCTCTGGAAGCATCCACATTCGCAGATAAATTACGGCCGACGAAATTCAGGATACAATGGCCGAAGTGCGAATAAACTTTCACTTCGGCCGAAATTTGCTTGCGGCGATTTTCTTCGCCGCGATTTTTATTTCCGCGCCGTCACTTTCCGCTCGGCAGCAACCCCCGGCAGCGAAAATTCCAACCGCGCCTGCGGGAAAAGCGCAGGCCGCTCCGCAAGTTGATCCCGAAGCTGAACTGAAAGCGACAATCGAAGACGCAGGAAACGATCGCGCCGCCTTCGTGCGAAATGTGGAAGATTATCTGAAGCGGTTCCCCAATACACCGCGCAAAGCGGAGATATTTCGCGCGCTGATTGACGCGAATTTGCAACTCCGCGAGCCCGCCAAAGCGCTCGACGCAGCGGAGCGAGACATTGTGGCCGATCCACAGGACACCTCCACGATGATGCTGGCCGCAAATTTGTTGGAGGAGCAAGGCGGCGACGCCGCGCTCACTCGCGCGATTGGATACGTCACGCGCGTGTACGATCGAATCGAGAAAACTCCCGTCGAAGATAAGCCCGCACGCGATTCCGAAGCGGAATTTCACGCGCAACAGCGCAACGCGGAAATGACGTTGTTACTCCTGCGCGGGAAAATGCAATCCGAACTCCACGCTTACGACGCCGCCGTGGCCGATCTTCAGGCGAGTTACAAATTGAAGGCAAATCCAGCCGCTGCATTACAACTCGGCGAAATTGCGGAAGTCCAAAAGAAAACCGACGTTGCGATCGAACAATATTTAGTCGCGTTCGTGCTTCCTTCTTTGGAAGGCGCAACCGCTGACCGCGGCGATGTCCGCAAGAAACTCGGCAACATGTGGCAGCTCGCGCACGGAAGCCAAGCCGGCCTCGGCGAGCGAATTTTGGAAACGTATGATCGGCTGAACCAGCAGATCAAGTCAGATGACAGTGGCCCGAATTCCGGCGCGAAAGAACCGTACGCGTTTGTGCTCGGTCGACCGGGTGACGCCGCTCCGCTAAGAATGTCCGACGAACGCGGAAAAGTTGTCGTGCTGGATTTCTGGGCAACCTGGTGCGGGCCGTGCCGCGAGTCTGAACCAATGATCGAGTCCGTGCGCCAACTTTTCACGGAGTCAAAAGAAATTGTTTTCCTGGCGCTGAATAGCGATGACGATCGCACGCGCGTCGCGCCCTATCTCGCCAAGGAAAAAGTTGCGGGCACGCTCGCGTTCGCAGACGGCTTAGACACGCTGTTCGACGTGCACTCGCTGCCGACAATTTTGGTTCTGGACCGCAGCGGGAAAATTGCGTATCGTTCAGACGGAGTGGACCCAAATACTTTCGCGGCAAGCCTTACGATGGCGATTTTGAACGCGGTGAAAGCGAAGTAGACGATCTGCGAAGATTACATTTCCTCGGCGAAAATCACATTCTCTCCGGCGCTTCAATTCCAAGCAGTTCCAAAGCAGAAACAAGCTGGCTTTCCACAATCGCGCAAAGCGTTAGCAAAAATTCTTTCCGCACAGCATCAGCTTCTGACAAAATATGATGCTTGTGATAGAAATTATTAAACGACTGCGAAAGCTCGAAGCAATATTTCGCAACGAACGCTGGCTCCTGCGATTTCAACGCCGCTTCGACACGCGCTCCCAGCGAACCCGCGAGCAACGCCAAATCCCACAAATCATCGCCCTTCGGACCGTCAAGAATTGACGCGAGTGATTCCGAGGTGAGCGCGGAATTCGCAACGGTAGGCCTATCAGCGCCCTTGCGCCAGATCCCTCGAATGCGCACCACGGCATATTGGCAGTACGGCCCAGTCTCGCCCTCAAAACTCAGCGCGTCGTTAAAATCAAAAGCGATAATCGTATTCCGCGCGAATCGCACCATGAAATATCGCAGCGCGCCAATTGAAACTGCTTTCGTAATTTCCGCGCGCTCTTTCTCCGCGCGATCCGGATGCCGTTGATCCACTTCCGCGCGCGCCGCCGCTTCCAACTTGTCCAGCAAATCGTCAGCCTTCACTCCCAGCCCGCGCCGCCCGCTGACTTCCACATAACTCCGCGCGGCATCCTCCGGTGAAAGTTGATAACCCATGTCCATCGCACATCGCGGGGTCAGAGCAACAATCTCATAACTAAAATGGTTTGACCGCGCCGCCTGGGCGTTGAATCCCAGGGCGCGCAATCCCGCAAAAACAATTTTCTGCAAATAACTCTGCCGCGCGTCAATCACATTGTAGACGCGGTCCGCGTGTCCAAATGGCGGTGCGCCCGGCTCACTCGGTTGCACGCGAGTCGTCCAAACTACGTGGCCCTCTGCAGTTGTGTGGAACGGCGCGTAATTAAAATCCTTGCCCAGCAATCCGAATTTCCAAAGTTGATAAGCGATATCTTTACCGACGTAAGTTACAGTCCCGTTCGAGCGCACAATAATTTTCGCGTCGTCATCGGAAGCAGCTTCGGCGTTCTCTTCCGCTTCCTTGCCTTCATCCAGACGCATCACCCAGCATCCGGCCGTCTTCCCTGCAGTCGAAAGATGAATCGCGCCGCGCTGCTTCAGCAGACCAAACGCCATTTCCCAAAATTTCAATTCCAGAATTTCACTTTCGCGCGGAAGCACGTCATACGTGATACCCAGCCGGTCCATCGTGTTCATGTGGCAGTGAACAATCGCGTTGGAAATAATTTGGCCGACTTCGGCTTCCAACCCTTGGCCGTGCTCGATAACTTTCATCGTTTCGCCGCGCAACGCTACGCGAGATTTATCTTCCTCAAGAAAATTCGTCACGCGGGCGTAAAGGTCCCAGCAGTAGAAATCAAATTTCGGCGCAGCTGCCAACGCGCTAATTTCCGCGGGCGATTTCTTTTCGATGTGCAGAAATCCCAGCACCACGTCCGCAACTTGCACGCCGGTATTATCAATAAAGTTTTGCACTTCCACGCGCTCGCCGGAATATCGCAACAATCGCACAAACGTGTCGCCAAGAATCGCGTTCCTCAAATGTCCGATGTGCGCCGCTTTATTCGGATTAATGTTCGTGTGCTCGACAACAATTTTCGGCCGAGTAGACACGGCAGCAGCCGGTGCATCAGCACCCGCATGCAACACATTCCGCATTCCTGCAAAAAAAGCCGCGCGATCCAGAAACACATTCAAGTATCCCGCGCCGGCCACTTCAATTTTAGCCACGCCCGGAATCGCGCCGATCTCCGTCGCGATTTCCTGAGCGATTTGCCGCGGCGCGCGCTTCAGCCGCTTCGCCAACTCAAATGAAATCGGCGACGCCAACTCGCCCATCGCCAATCGCGGCGGACGCTCCGTCGAAACGAGAGTCTCAATTCCATATCGCCGGCTAATAAGTCCGGCCAACTGCTCGCGAACGCGGGCTTCTAACTCGTGATACACGCTGCTCCTTTGCGCGGTGCTGTTCCGAAGAAGGGAAAATCATTATAGGCAATGGGTTAGCGCAGGTCAAAACGCGGCATTTCACATTTGGTACGCGAATTGACACTCCGAGACGCACCGAATACTATCCATTGTTCACACAGGCGCAGCAATTTCTACTGGACGTTATTCCGAAATGCGAATTGCGTACTTCGACGGATTTTCTGGCATCAGCGGCGACATGGTTCTCGGCGCTTTGGTAGACGCCGGATGTGCGCTCGCACAAATCGAATCTGAACTGCGAAAAATTGTGCTGCCCGGCTGGGAAATTTCCGCAGAAAAAGTGAAGCGCGGCGCGCTCGTTGCCACGCACGTGAAAGTTACCGCCGCCGAAACCCATCATCATCGCGGATATTCGATGATCGCGGATAAAATCGCCGCGGCAAATCTCGCTCCGCGCGCCGCAGATCGTGCGACGCGAATTTTTAAACGCCTTGGCGAATCCGAAGCAAAAGTTCACGGCGTGGCACTGGAAGCGGTTCACTTTCACGAAGTTGGCGCGGTCGATTCGATCGTTGACATCGTCGGCGCGGCGATTGGCTTCGAGATAATGGGCATCGACCGCTTCGCATGTTCGGCGCTTAACGTCGGCGGCGGCACGGTGAAAACGGCGCACGGAATTCTTCCTGTCCCCGCGCCCGCAACAGCCGACCTGCTCACGGGAAAACCAACTTACGCCAGCACAATCATGCGCGAGCTCGTAACGCCGACGGGCGCCGCGATCGTCTCTACCCTATGCGATGACTTCGGCAAACAACCGCGCATGAGTGTTTCGCAAATCGGCTACGGCGCGGGCACTGCGGAAATAAAAGAACAACCGAACGTCCTAAGAATTTCCATCGGCGAATCCGCGGAAAAAGAAATCGCTGCGTGGGACGAGCAAATCACCGTCATCGAAGCGAATCTTGACGACATGAATCCGCAAATCTACGGCTACTTCGCGGAAAAAGCCTTGGCTGCAGGCGCGCTGGATGTTTTCGCTGCGCCAGTTCAAATGAAAAAGAATCGCCCAGGAATGTTGGTCACGCTTCTTTGCGTGTCGAGTGACGCGGATAAATTGGCCGACTTACTTTTCTCCGAGACGACAACGATCGGCTTGCGCAGCTACGAGGCAAAGCGTCGCGTTCTAGCGCGCGAAGCAGTCACAGTAAAAACTCCGCACGGCGACGTCCGCATGAAAGTCGCGCGCCTGAACGGACACATCCTGAACGCCGCGCCGGAATTTGAAGATTGCCGCCGCGTGGCCGAAGAACATCGCGTTCCGCTGAAGCAAATTCTTTCTGAAGCGGCGCTTGCATGGGAAAATCAGCGTGGAGGCACGCACTAGAAAATGCCGATTCCGAGCACGAAGCCGAAATTTTATTTAACCACGCCGATCTATTACACGAATGGCCTGCCGCACATCGGCCATACATATTCAACCATCGTGTGCGACACGATTCGCCGTTACAAACGCATGTGCGGATTCGACGTGGTGATGACCACCGGCACCGACGAGCATGGCGTCAACGTCGAACGTTCCGCGAAAGCCGCGGGCATGAAGGAAGCGGACTACGTTAATAAGCTCGCCGCGGAGTGGCGCAAAATTTGGGATGACTTTGGAATTCAGGGCGACGAATTTATTCGCACCACAGATCCGCTGCACGCGCGCACCGTGCAGTGGCTTTTCAAACTGTGCCGCGAAAATGGCTACATTTATAAGGGCCATTACGTCGGCCAATACTGCATTTTCGATAATGCCTATGTGAATGACGCGAAGCCCGGCGATCCCTGTCCGGATTGCGGACGCCCAACGGAAACCGTCACCGAAGAAAATTACTTCTTCAAGCTTTCTGAATTTCAAAAGCCTTTGCTCGAATTTTACAAACAGAATCCCAATTTCATTCAGCCCGAGGCGCGCAAAAATGAAGTTCTCAGTTTCGTCGAAGGCGGTCTTCGCGATCTAAGCGTCACGCGCACTTCAATCAAGTGGGGCATTCCTGTGCCCGACGAATCGCCCCACGTTTTCTACGTTTGGTTTGACGCGCTCACCAGCTACCTCAGCGCCGTCGGCGGCCCGGAATATGCACGACGCGGATATTGGCCGGCGAATTTGCATTTGGTCGGCAAAGAAATTATTCGCTTTCACGCCGTCTATTGGCCCGCATTTCTAATGGCCGCCGGACTTCCCCTGCCCAAACAAATTTGGGCGCACGGTTGGCTGCTAATGGACAGCGCCAAGATGAGCAAGTCCACTGGAAATGTTGTGCGGCCGCGCCCCATCGTGAGTGTGCTCGGCATGGACGCGCTGCGCTACTACCTGCTCCGCGAAACTGTTTTCGGACAGGACGGAAATTTTAGTTACGACGCGCTGGTCACGCGCTACAACGCCGATCTCGCGAATGGTCTTGGAAATTTGGCCAGCCGTACGCTGACCATGATCGAAAAATATTGTGACTCGCAAATTCCCAAGCCCGGCGACGCAACTGTTGGCGTGGGTGTGGCCGCCGATGCCGAACGCGTAATCGCTGCCGCAAACGAAGGCTACAATCAATATCAATTCTCCGTGACTCTTGAAGCG
>Ga0193726_1000771_pt1 | contig 29673 bp, 17 predicted proteins | sample H2c1metaG_FD_144928 | JGI IMG/M metagenome (GOLD analysis project Ga0193726, IMG submission 144928) | Soil microbial communities from a riparian zone of the East river system, Colorado, United States - H2c1 | ecosystem: Environmental > Terrestrial > Soil > Riparian zone | place: USA: East River... | reverse complement strand
AACCCGAAAAAAACGAAAGAGAAAAACTCTTTTAGGTGAAAAGAAAGAAGTGTCTTTAAAAAGTGCTTGACGGGGCCGACATTGTTAGAGATGTCCGGTTACGATGTGCTGGACTCTATAGCAACGTCTACCCCAAGACCCAGGTTCTGAAGTGCGGACCTGGGGCACCCTCCGTGTCACATTACGGCTCGCAGATGAGGATCAGGCGAAGTTGGCTAGGGCGGCGGATTCGGTTTCGAAGGCGGGGATGGCGTCGATGAGGCGGGTGACGGTGAGGGCGTCGCGGACGCGGCCGGCACCGCAGACGAGGCGGAGGACGCCGCCTTCGCGGGCCAACTGGATGGAGATGCGCACCAGAGTGGAAATTCCGGAGCTGTCAATCTGCGGGACGCCGTTGAGGATGACGATGACTTTGCGGGCGCCGCGATCGATTACCGATTGGAGCGCTTCGTGGAGCTGTTCGCTGGATTCGCCGATGGTCAGGCGGCCATGGACGTCGAGGACAGCTATGGGGCCGCTGTCGCGAACGTCGATCTCCATGGGGGCGTGGTCGGTCATTGATACGCGTCTCCGTCATGGGAAGCGCCGCGATGAGGCGGCGAGCTTCCCTGCGCGTGCATTATACGATGAAGCGGGGGAGAGGCGACAAGCGATTGGAGCGCGGGGAGTTGGCGGTTGAAAAGACCCGCAAACGAAGAGCGCGGATGATGAATTCCGGGGCGGCTAGGCCGGGGCGGCAATCAAATTTTTGGTACGATGAATCAATTCTATAAATATGACAAGTGCGGGATGGGTGCATATAATCTGGCGCATCCCAAACCTGCAGTTGGTACACAGGATTGTTTGACCTCCGATGAGCATCCCGAAGTGTCCACCGTGGTTTACGGGTTGTCGTCGCCGGACAGGCGGTAGAGGCATGAAGCGGCGATGTTTCCTGCTGCTAGCAATTTTTGCGGTTACGGCGGTTCCCATCGCGCTGTTCAGCGCTTCCGCCAGTTTCGGGCAAAGCGCAGCTCCCTCCGATTTTTCCAAAGCGACGACCAACGAAAAATTAAATCAACTGGACCAGCGAGTGACGGCGGCACAATCGTCGGCGGACAACGCGTGGATGCTGGTGAGCGCGGCGCTGGTGCTGATGATGACCGGGCCGGGACTGGCGCTTTTTTACGGTGGGCTGGTGCGGCGGAAAAATACGCTGGCGATCATGCTGCAGAGTTTCGCGCTGATGGCGCTTATCACGGTGATGTGGGCGTTGGTGGGATACAGCCTGTGCTTTGGCGGGAACGGACCGGTGATTGGCGGATTCGAACATGCGTTTTTGCGTGGAGTGGGTGCGGAGCCGAATGCGGACTACGCGGGTACGATTCCGCAGACGACTTTCATGGTGTACCAGCTGATGTTCGCTATTATTACGCCGGCGCTGATTACGGGAGCGACCGCGGAGCGGATGAAATTCAGCGGGTCGGTACTGTTCATGATGCTGTGGTTTCTGGTGGTGTACGCGCCACTGGCGCACATGGTGTGGGGCAAGGGCGGATTCCTAAATGCGGCGCTGGGGGGGAAATTTCCGACGCTGGATTTTGCCGGCGGGACGGTTGTGCATATTTCTTCGGGCGTATCGGCACTGGTGTGCGCGCTTTATTTGCGGAAGCGCACGGGTTATCCGCAGCAACCGATGCCGCCGCACAGCCTGGTGCTGAGCTTCATCGGGGCGTGTTTGCTGTGGGTAGGATGGTTTGGTTTTAACGCCGGGAGCGCGCTGGCTTCGAATGGACTGGCGGCAAGCGCATTTGTGGCCACGCATTTCGCGGCGGCGGCGGCGGCGTTAGCGTGGAGCGCGGCCGAGTGGTTGAAAAACGGTCGAGCGAGCGCTCTTGGCGCGATTTCCGGAGCGGTGGCGGGACTCGTGGCGATCACTCCCGCGGCGGGATTTGTGGGGCCGATGCCGGCGCTGGCGATCGGAGTGGTGGCGGGAGCGTTCTGCTACTGGATGGTTACCAAGGTCAAAGCGATTTTCAAATATGATGACGCGCTGGACGCCTTTGGCGTGCATGGCGCGGGCGGAACGATTGGTGCTTTGCTGACGGGAGTTTTCGCGCAGCAAGCCATCAATCCGATTTTTGGCGCGGGAACACCGGTAGGCGGATTGGACGGACACTGGGGTCAAATCGGCAATCAACTGGTAGGCGTGCTGATCGCATGGGGATTCGCGCTGGTGGGCACGCTCGTGGTGCTCAAAATAGTTGATATGATCACCGGATTGCGTGTGACTGCGGAAGACGAGGAAGCGGGACTGGACATCACGCAACACGGGGAAGAGGCGTATAACTTGGAAGCGTGAGTTCGTTGGGAAATGATTTCAGAAACACGCGGGTGGAACAGAACACGGGGTATTGGATGCAACCTCAATGATGAAAATCGAAGCCATCATTCAACCGTCGCGGTTCGGAAGCGTGAAGGACGCGCTGCACGAGATCGGCATCGAGGGGATGACGGTGACGGAAGTGCGCGGGCACGGGCGGCAAAAAGGGCACACGGAAATTTATCGCGGGCGCGAATATACCGTGGACCTGCTGCCCAAGATGAAACTGGAACTGGTGCTGCCGGATGCCCTGGTGCAACAGGCACTGGCGGCGATCATGAAAACGGCTAAGACCGGCATGATCGGCGACGGGAAAATTTTCCTTTCGAAAATCGATGAGGCGATTCGAATTCGAAATGATGACCGCGGCGAAAACGCGCTGTGAGGCCGCGAAGTTTTATCAAAAAATAAATAATACAGACGTGACCGCTGCGCGTCTGTGATTAGGAAACAGGCTCTACACACTCATGATTGCCCGTTATAGTTCTAGGTAGACGTGGCCGAACACGCTCAAAAAGCTATGCAAGGGCCCATTCCTCCTATATCCGTGCTTGGTCCGGAAGCTGACGACGAGCGCCGGCGGATACGTAACCAATTCGAGCAGGGTGCGGGCGCGAAACAGACGTTACAGGCGCTGTGCGAACTGGCGGACGGTAACATACAACGGATTTTTGGAGAGGCTCTGCGTGTACATGACGGCGACACGCAAGGGCTTTGTCTGCTGGCGCTGGGCGGATATGGACGCAAGCTACTGTTTCCTTACTCGGACCTGGATATTTTATTTTTGTTTGGCAACGAGAAGGCAGAAGCGGGATTTCGCCCGCTGATAGGCGAATTTTCGCGCATACTGTGGGACCTGGGATTTCGGGTAAGTTCCGCGGGCCGCACACTCGATGAGTGTAAGCGCATAGAAGAAGATAACGCAGAATTTCACCTGGCGCTGCTGGACAGAAGATTCCTGGCGGGCGATAGTGCGCTGTTCGACAGGCTGGACACCAAGGTCTTGCCGGGATCGGAACGGCAGGCGCGCCCTTTTCTGCTGGCGCAACTTCAGAAATTAACCAAAGACAGATTGTCCCGCTACGGCAATACCATTTTCCACCTGGAGCCTAATGTGAAGGAGTCGCCAGGTGGTCTGCGCGACTTCCAGGCGACGATATGGCTGCAACAAATCAGCGGCGAGAAAAAAGATGTGCGGCCGGTGATGACCGTGGAAGACAACCTGGTGGCCAGAGCAGTCGAGTTCATGAGTGACATCCGGTGCTTCCTGCACTACAGCAACGGACGCAATGACAATACGCTGACTTATGAATTGCAGACCGAGGCGGCGGTGCGTTCGCTGGGACTGGCTGGCGGCGCGCTGACGGCGGAAGCGGAAAAATCTCCGGCATCGGAAAAAGCCGCCGAGCAGGAAGCCGCTGAATGGATGCGCATGTATTTCCGGCATGCGCGCACCTTGAACCGGCGATTGTTGCGGCACATGGAGCAGAAGACGCCGCTGGCGGGCCTTTCGCTGCGCGAGAGGATTTTCAGCGCCACGCGCACATCGGCAAAAGTAGAGATGAGCAGCACGAAACCTTTTATCGTGCGCGATGGCTTGCTGGAAGTGGTGGCACCGGGAGCGTTGTCGGACCGCGCGGTGATGTTTTCGTTGTTCACGGGCGCGGCGGCGAGTGGAATTCCCTTGAGCCGCGAAGCGGAACGGACGATTGCTTATATTTTGACGCACCCGGAGGTGCGAGCGCAGAACACGCAGATTTCCTGGTCGACCCTGCGCGAGATGTTGGGCGCGGATTATCCCGGTGCGGCACTGCGTCCGATGCAGCGATTGGGGCTGCTGACGGAAGTGCTGCCGGAATTCAGCAGCATTGATTCGCTGGTAGTGCGGGATTTTTATCACCGCTATACGGTGGACGAACACACACTGCGGACGATCGAGCACCTGCAGGAGTTGGGAGAGGCGTCGGACGCGCTGGGGAAGAATTTTGCTCCCTTGTGGAAGACCGTGGAACGGCGCGACATGCTGGTGTTTGCGATGCTGCTGCACGATGTGGGCAAGGGTATGGCAGTGGAAAATCACGTGACGGGAAGTTTGCAAGCGCTGGAGAGCGCGGCGGCAAGGCTAAAGCTGACGGAAGAAGAGACGGTAGAGGCGCGCTTTCTGATTGAGCATCACCTGGAAATGTCCGCAACGATGCAGCGGCGCGATATTTTTGATCAGGACACGGTGACCATGTTCGCAAGAACGGTGGGGACGCAAGAGCGCCTGCAGCGACTGACGCTGCTTACTTACGCGGACATTCACGCGGTGAATCCGGAAGCCCTGACGCCGTGGAAAGCGGAAATGTTGTGGCAACTATTTGTGGCCACCTCCAACCATTTCAGCAGGACGCTGGATCGCGATCGGCTGCACGCGTCTACGGAGGTTTCGCTGCTGGCGCAAGTGCGCGCGCAGGTGCAAGGAGCGAATGAGGGTGAGATTGAACGGTTTCTGGAAGGTTTCCCGAGGCGGTACCTGGCGGTGCATTCGGCGGCGGAGATTGCCGAGCACTTCGCGTTGTATCAAAAACTAAAGGGCGAGCCCATGCAGACGGCGGTCAAAGCCACGCGGCACGGATTTTCGCTGGCGGTGATTACCGCGGATCGGCCGGCGCTATTCGCCAAAATTGCCGGAGTGCTGGCGGGTTGGGGCATGAACATCGTAAAGGCGGATGCCTTCGCCAACGCGGCGGGAGTGGTGCTGGATACTTTTCAATTTGTGGATCTGCACCGCACGCTGGAGCTGAATCCAGGCGAAATCGAGCGATTCCGCAAGAATCTGGCGGACGTGGTGAATGGCAAGAGAGCGCTAGAGCCGCTGTTGCACAGCAGGGACAGTGCGACGCGCGCACGGGCACCCAAGATCGTGGTGGATACGAGAATTTCCTTTGACGATGCGTCTTCGCTGCACAGCACGCTGCTGGAAATCGTGGCGCAGGACCGGCCGGGTTTGTTATATGAGATGGGATCGGCAATGGCCAAGGAAGAATGCAATATTGAAGTGGCGTTGATTGATACCGAAGGGCAAAAAGCGATCGACGTTTTCTATTTGACGGCCAACGGCAGGAAATTGACGGAGATGAAGAAGGTGGCGCTGCGGCAAGCGCTGCAAAGAAACCTGAATTGATTTATTAAGAATTGGAAACCTCCCACCTGCATCGAATAAGCAAAACTTTACGATCCCGGCGGTCTACGGTCTTTCAATCTGAATCTTCAAATCGATTCGCGGATTACCGTTCCCACGCACTCCGGTTACAAATAAGATCTAAGAAACCAAGACAATCCCAACACCCTGGTTTTGAGATGCGAACCTGGGGCACCCTCCGCAGTGCATGAGGGTTGCATTTCCCTTTTTCTGTTCAGCGGACTGCAGTGGTCAGACGCACCTGTCCAGTGAATATCGTGGCGATGGCAGTTTTCTAGCGAAGAAAAATCAGCGGATGCCGCCGGTGGCCAGGAGTTGTTCTCCGGTGAGCCAGGCGGAATCATCGGAAGCGAGAAAAACGGCGATGGGGGCGATGTCGCTTACTTTGCCAGTGCGGCCAAGCGGGGCCTGGGCGATTAAATCTTTTTCGAAAGAGGAGCCGATCATGCCGCCGGTCTTGGTGCCTTCGGTTTCGACCATGCCGGGATTGATGGTGTTCACGCGGATTTTCTTGGGGCCGAGCTCGCGGGCGAGTACGCCGGTGATGGCATCGAGAGCGCCCTTGGTGCCGGTGTATACAGTAGAGAACGCGGGAGTGAGGCGGCTCACGCCGGAACCGATGTTGATGATGCTGGCGCCTTCGCCGAGGTGCTTGACGGCGGCCTGCGTGGTGAGGATGGCGCCGAGCACATTGATATTGAAGGCGCGATGAAACTGTTCTTCGGTGACGGCTTCGAGGGGAGCGAATTCGTAGACACCGGAATTGTTGACGAGAATATCGAGACGGCCAAAATTTTTGATGGCGGCGTCAATGAGGCCCTGGGCGTCGGCGGCTTTGGACACGTCGCCACCGACGGCAACCGCTTTCCCTCCGGCGGAGGTGATAGCGGAGACAACTTTGTCGGCGCCCGCTTTGCTGGAGGCATAATTCACAACCACGGAAGCGCCTTCGGCCGCGAGAGCCTGGGCGATGGCAGCTCCGATGCCTTTGGACGCTCCGGTAACGACAGCTACTTTGCCTTTTAGTTTGTTCATGGGAAATTCCTTTCAATTTTTTATGAATATTGCAGCGAGACGCGGGGTCTAGACCAGCACGCCACCCAGGGCTTTGTAGCAGGAGATGATCGCGACGTAGACGTCTTTTTCGCTTTCGGCAACGGCGTCTTCGGCCTGGAGCTGCGTGCGCTCGGCGTCCAACAGCGTCAGGAAATCGGTGACGCCTTCCTTGTAGCGGAAGCGCGCGATGTCGGCCGCGCGCTTGCTTTCGCGAGCCTGTTGATTGAGCTTCACGAGGCGTTCCTGTTGCGCATGGTAATTGGCGAAAGAATTTTCGGTTTCTTCCAGGGCGTTCAAGACGGTGTCTTCGTAAGAAGCCAGGGCCTGATCGGTGACGGCGCCGGAAGCCCGCACCCGGGCGCGGGCGCGACCCAGATCAAACGCGGACCAGGAAACTCCGGGTGTGGCGGTGGTGGCGAAGGAACTGCCGGTGAAGAAGAGGCTGCCGCGTCCGGCAAGAAATCCTACGAACGCGGAAACGCTGACTTCCGGAAAGAGCTGAGCGACGGCGACACCCTGGCGTTCGGTGGCGGCGGAAAGACGGCGTTCGGCGGCGCGCACATCGGGGCGGCGGCGCAGGAGTTCCGCGGGATTGCCGATGGGCAGCGATTTATCAATAGGGGCGTAGACGCGCGGGGAAAGATCGGCGGAAAGTTCGCCGGGACGCACGCCGGTGAGCACGGAGATGCGATATTCGGCGCGCTTGGTTTCGAATTCGAGCAGCGGGATGGTGGCATCGGTGGCGGCCACGCGAGCAGCAGCGCTGGCGACGTCCTGCTCTTCGCCGACACCGGCATCGCGGCGAAGCTGTGTAAGGCGCAAGGTGTCACGCTGATTCTGCAAACTGCGGGCGGCTACGGCTAGACGCCACTGTGCGCCGCGCAGTTCGAAATAATTACGAGCGAGTTCAGCGACGACGCTTACTTCAATGTCGCGCAGATCGGCTTCCACCGCCTGACTGTCACTTCGCGCGGCGGCGACGCCGTGGCGCACACGGCCGAATACGTCAAGCTCCCAGGTGGCGTCGAAACCGGAGCGGAAGGTGTTGACGGTGACGGGGTCGTTGAAGAATGGGGGAATCTGCTGCTTGGCGTAGCCGTAGGTGGCGCTCGCGGGGACCGTGGGATAACGATCAAATTTGTTTACGTCGTATACGGCGCGGGATTCGGCCAGGCGCGCACGCGCAACGCGGATGGTGGTGTTGGCGGCGAGAGATTTTTCGAGCAGCGAATCGAGCACGGGATCGTCGAATTGTTTCCACCAACGGGCCTCGAAAGGCGCATCGTTCAGAAGTTGAGGGTCTAAGGAATGATATTTCACAGCGGCGGGTTCTGGGGCTTTGTAGTGAGGGCCGACAGAGCAGCCGCTGAGAAAAAGGAACGGTGCAATTATCGCCGCGAGACCTTTTACAGGGCGGATGCGCATATGGTTATGCCTCCACCGGAGTGGTACCACGCGCAGCGGTACCGGCGGCGGATTTCTTGAGCTCCCGGCCTTCGACGAAACGCTGCACCAAAACGTAAAAGACGGGCGTGAGCACCAAACCAAAAGCGGTGACGCCGAGCATGCCGAAGAAGACCGCTACGCCGATGGCGCGGCGCATTTCCGAACCGGCTCCAGTAGAGAGAACCAGCGGCACAACGCCCATGGTGAAAGCCAGCGAGGTCATCAAGATGGGACGCAAACGCAGGCGGCAGGCTTCGAGCACCGCATCTACGCGGTTCATGCCCTCTTGAATTTGTTTTTCGCGAGCAAACTCCACGATCAAAATGGCGTTTTTACAGGCGAGACCCACGAGGACGATCAAACTGATCTGGGTGAAGACGTTGTTGTCGCCGTGGAGCAGCCAGACTCCGGCAATGGCGGAAAAAAGCGTCATGGGCACGATGAGAATGATTACTAGCGGCAGCGACCAGCTTTCGTACTGCGCGGCGAGCACCAGGTACACGAGGAAAACGGAGAGCGGGAAGATGTACGCCATGGTGTTGCCGGCGAGAATTTTCTGGTAAGTGAGTTCCGTCCATTCGAACTTCATGCCGTTGGGTAATTGCGCGTTTAAGAGATTGGCGATGGCGGCTTCGGACTGGCCGGTGCTGAATCCAGGCGCGGCGGCGCCGTTGATTTCGGCGGCCGGAAATCCGTTGTAGTGCATGACGCGATCGGGTCCATAGATGGACTTCACGTTGACGAAGGAGCCGAGGGGAATCATTTCTCCCTGCGCATTTCTGGTGCGCAGGTGACCGATATCTTCGGGATGCAAACGATATGCCGATTCCGCTTGAACGTTGACCTGGTAGGTACGGCCAAAACGGTTGAAGTCGTTTACGTATAGAGACCCGAGGTAGACCTGCATGGTGTCAAAAACGTTGGCGAGAGGAATGCCGTAGGTCTTGGCTTTTTCGCGGTCGACGTGGGAATCGATTTGCGGGACGTTGATGTCGAAACTCGAAAAAACTCCGGCCAGGCCGGGCGTCTGGTTGCCTTGCTGAATTGTGGCGGTGGTTTCTTTGAAAAGCGGACCAAGGCCCAGGCCGGCGCGGTCTTCAATGTACAGCTTGAAACCGGCTACTGTGCCCAAACCCTGCACCGGCGGCGGCGGGAAAACGGCGATGAAAGCTTCCTGGATGGAGGCGTACTGCTTGTTCAAGTCGGCGGCGATCGCATTGGCGGAAAGCTCCGGAGTGTGGCGCTCTTCGGAGGGTTTGAGAGTGGCGAATACGATTCCGGAATTGGGGCTGTTGGTGAAGCCGTTGATGGACAAGCCCGGGAAGGCGACGGCGTTTTTTACACCGGGGTGTTTCAAGGCGATGTCGGACATTTTGCGAATGACGTCTTCGGTGCGATCGAGAGTGGCACCATTGGGCAACTGGGCTAAGGAGACCAGATAGCCCTTGTCCTGAGTGGGCACGAAGCCCACGGGAACGCGCGAGAAACCCAAAACGGTAACGCCAATCAGACCGAGGTAAATCACGACGGCAATGGCGCTGGAGCGCAGGGTATGCGTGACCAGCTTCCCATAACCGGAGGAAGCGCGACCGAAGAAACGATTGAAAAGTTTGAAAAACCATCCCAAGAGAAAATCAAGAACGCGGGTGAAGCGATCTTTCTTGGCGTCGTGCGGCTTGAGGAGGAGCGAGGCCAAGGCGGGGCTGAGCGTCAGGGAGTTAAACGCGGAGATGACCGTGGAGATCGCGATGGTGAGAGCGAACTGTTTGTAGAACTCGCCGGAGAGACCCACGATAAAGGCGGTGGGCACGAAAACGGCACAGAGTACCAGAGCAATGGCCACGATGGGGCCGCTGACTTCTTCCATGGCGCGGCGAGTGGCGTCGTGCGGCTCGTAGCCTAGCGAAATGTTGCGCTCTACGTTTTCAACCACGACGATGGCGTCGTCTACCACGATGCCGATGGCCAGCACGAGGCCGAAGAGCGACAGGGTGTTCAGCGAAAATCCCAGCGCGAGCATGATCGAAAATGTGCCGACCAGGGAAACGGGCAGGGCCAACAGCGGAATGATGGACGCGCGCCAGGTCTGCAAGAAAACAAGCACGACGATGACGACCAGGACTAACGCTTCAATGAAAGTGTGGCCGACAGCTTGAATTGATTCGCGCACGAAAACGGTGGGGTCGTAGGCAATCTTGTAGTCCACGCCTTCGGGAAATGATTTTTTGAGGCGCTCCATGGTGTCGCGTACCTGCTGCGAGGTGGCGAGGGCGTTGGAACCGGGGCGCTGAGAGATCGGCAGAGCGGCGGCGAATTTATTGTCGAGCAGACTGCGCAAGGCGTAGGTGCTGGAGCCCAACTCCACGCGGCCGACATCGCGGATGCGCGTGATTTGTCCGTCTTTGGCGGCACGCACGACGATGTTGCCGAATTCTTCTTCGGTGGTAAGGCGGCCTTGCGTGTTGACCAACAACTGGAATGCGGTGCTGCCGGTATTCGTCGGAGGCGCGCCCAGTACTCCGGCGGCAACTTGAACGTTCTGTTCGCGGATGGCCTGGACCACGTCGGTGGCCGTCAAATTGTGCGAGGCCAACTGATTGGGGATCAGCCAGACACGCATGCTGAAATCGCCGGCGCCGAAAACCTGCACATTGCCAACGCCGGGAATGCGGTTGAGCTCGTCTTTCACCTGAAGAATGGCGAGATTGGCGAGATACAACATGTCGTAACGGTTGTCGGGCGATTCCAGGTGGACAACCATGAGCAAATCGGGAGAAGTTTTTTCAGTGGTGACGCCGAGGCGCTGGACTTCCTGCGGCAATCGCGGCAGAGCCTGGGAAACGCGATTCTGTACCTGGACTTGCGCTTTATCGAGGTCCGTGTTGAGCGCGAAAGTGATGGTGAGAGTCATGACGCCGTCGGCGGTGGCCTGCGAAAACATGTACAGCATGCCTTCCACGCCGTTGATTTGCTGCTCAAGCGGGGAGGCCACGGTGTCGGCAATGACCGTGGGATTCGCACCCGGATAGCTGGTGCGAACTACAACGGTGGGAGGAACAACTTCTGGATATTCGCTCAGCGGGAGGCGCAGGTAGGCTAGCGCGCCAACCACAAAAATAATGATAGAGATGACCGCGGCAAAAATAGGCCGCTTGATGAAAAAATTAGAGATATTCATGGCGGCCTGGGTTACTCCCTAGCTTTCGAAGCGCGCGACTGCTCATCGTGTGATTTTTCTTTCTTCGCGGGTGGCGCGTCAGAGTTCGCGGAAGCATCAGGGAGAGCGCCGGCTTGAGCGGTCATGGGAACTTTCGTCGGGGAAACGGGCGCTCCTGGCCGCACACGTTGTATTCCGCTCACGACAATGACATCGCCTTCGTGGAGACCATCGCGCACGACGCGCAAGCCATCCGCGATGGGGCCGAGTTTTACCGGGCGGTACTCGAGGGTGTTGTTCTTTCCCAGCACAAAGACATATTTCTGATTCAGATCGGTGACCACGGCTTCATCTTTTGCCAGGCAAGCATGATACTGGGCGCCGCCCTGAAGGCGGATGCGGGCGAAAAGTCCTGGCGTGAGCGCCAGATTCTTATTGGGGAATGTAGCTCGCAAACGGATGGTTCCGGTGGTGGAACTCACCTGATTGTCGACGAAACTCAACTGGCCGATGTGAGGAAATCCCTCTTCATCCGCCAAGCCCAAGTGAGCGGCATTGCGCAGATTCTGTGAAGCGGCGTCACCATTGCGTGTAACGCGGGCATACTTCAGATAAGTCTGCTCGTCGACATCGAAATAAACATAGACCGGGTCGAGCGAAACGAGCGTGGTCAACGGCGTGACTTGCGCGGGACCGGCGGCTACGAGATTGCCTTCCGTAATTTGCGCGCGTCCGACGCGTCCACTGATGGGGGCGCCGATACGCGTGAATTCCAGATTCAGTTGCGCGCCGCGCAGGGCGGCCTCCGTGGAGGCGATTTTCGCCTCAGCTGAATTTCTGGCGGAGGACCGGCGGTCGTACTCTTCCGTGGACATGCCATCGTTGTTGTGAAGGCGTTCAGCGCGCTGAAAGTCATTTTGCGCGCGGGAGAGTTCCGCTCTGGCTTCCGAAAGGTCGCCCTTCAGTTTGTCCACTTCAGCCTGCATCGGGCGTGGGTCAATTTCAAACAAGATATCGCCCTGGCGCACAATGGCGCCTTCCTTGAAGTTAACTTTCTGCAGAAATCCGGAAACGCGCGGGCGGACTTCGACGACGTGGACCGCTTCCAATCTGCCAGTGAATTCGTCGCTATCGCCGAGCTGTTTGCAGAGGACCTCGGCGACACTGACTTGCGGGGGTGCCGGTGCAGCAGATTTGGTTTGCGCAGAACCCGAACAGCCGTAAACCAACAGCAGGGTGAGCAACATTGCTGCGGCCCAGAAATGACCGTGCGTGTGAATAGTTCTTGTTTTGCCTGCCGATGAGCCGATGGCCAGTTTCATTTTTTTATCCCAATGGAAAGTGGTCTGGCCGGCGCTAGAGTGAGTTTGACGCCTGCGACCGGGCTTCAGGCCCGGCTCCTCCGCACAGCCATGTGTCATGAATAGATGTGTCCCGGGGTAGAGTCGTTACGTCTTTAATTCGAGGGACTTTTGACCCGATTTTGAACTGGGTATACAATATGGAACCAGGTATACCATGGCCAAGTCACAATCTCTTTGCCCCGTCGAAACCACCATTCGCATTATCGGTGGACGCTGGAAAGCGGCCGTACTCGATCAGATTTTCCGCGGAGAGAAAAGATTTTCGGAGTTGAAGCGCGGAATTCCGGGAATCTCGCAGCGAGCACTTTCGCAGCAGCTTCGCGAGTTGCAAAGCGCGGGAATTCTGGATCGCACCGTGCACCCGGACAGGCCTCCTCGGGTGGTTTATGCGGTGACACCGTTGGGGGAATCATTGAGGCCGCTGCTGGAGACCATGTGCCACTGGGGCAAGTCGCACTCCGCCGCGATGGCGCTGAAGAAATTGCGCGCATCGGAAGATGCGTCGCGGTCGAAAGTAGCCTAAAATAATTTGTACGGTGGGCGTGTAGCTCAGCTGGGAGAGCACCTGCTTTGCAAGCAGGGGGTCACCGGTTCGATCCCGGTCACGTCCACCATACTTCTCAATTATTTAGACAGCGCAGACGTGTGAACAACACTGCCGTGTCCACATGGATGTCCACACGGGCGAATCGACAACGAGGTTCAATTCTAAAAACGATAATTCAACATTCGCGGGATCTCATCGCGTTTTCGATCTCACAAACGCAACTTCGCGACGTGACGTACGGAGCACCTGCTTGCAAAGATTGGTCTACGAAGAATCAACGAGTTACACCTAGTGCGACGAAGTGCCACCGATGGCTACAAGTGCATGTACTACGGGCTCTTATCCCATTGAATCATCACTCGGTAGCAATGGATAGGGTTAGGTGGTGGGCACAAAACTGGGCACGCTGACCCGTCGTTGCGCTGTCCACCCCGAGTTCTAATCGATCTTCAGTTCGGTGGCGTTGAATATGCTCGATATTTGCTCGATTGGCGTTCCCCAAACTGGATCAGTAAGGGTCGACAATAGATTCCGTCAGCCGATGAATGGATTTTGGATGTCCATTCGTTACCGTTGAACAGGTCGAATCATCACAGCTTCAGCATTCGGCACGGCCTGATACAACACATAGCCCTGTCCATTCTGATGGGCGACTTCCACGCGCTTTACGCGCTCTCCTTGGTGGACTTCAACTGTTTGCCATGCGGACGATACGGTTGTCTTCAAGGTAAGAGGCAGGTCATAGCTCGGATCCGTCAGATCATCCCTCAGAAGCACCAGAATAGTCTCGCCATCCTTGTACGAACGAACTTCACTGTGCATCCGTTCTCGAATGTACTTGGTCACATCCTGAAATGTGGCGATCCACAATCGCTCTTCTTTCGCCTTCATGTAGGCGAAATATTCCTTCAACTCATCTTCGGTCCTCGGCTCCCAGCCTTTGCCATTGACCCCGTGGAAAACCAGTACGAGCCAAATGTTATCGTGCGAGGCGATGGTGTCGACCCACGACTTCATCAAGGTCATCGGCGTTTTTGTTAGCGCCCCTCGCTGCCAGCGCACGTATTCTTTTTTTGAAACAGCTGGGTCCATCGCGTTCCAGCGATCGAGATCTTCGACGAATGGGTCCGGCATGTGATTTCGAGCGACTTGGTAACGTTGCAGCGCATACTGGACAGACCGTGGGTTTTCGGTGCCGTAAGGGCACTCCACAGAAAACGTGTGCTTGAAGCCGAGATGATCGAGAAGATCCTGGCGGCTCTTCTCGAGTTCGTAAACCAGGTTGGCATCATCAAGAGCCGCTAGGCGCGGGTGTGTAACTGTGTGACTGGCAAACTCGTATCCTCGGTTCGCAAGTACGATTAACTCCTCCCAGGTAATATGCTCCCGATGCCCCGCCGCGTCTAAGCGCTCGGCGGCCGGCTTGAACATTCCCTGACGAACCTTGGAATATGCGTCATCCATCAGTTTATAAGCCTTGTCAAAATCCTTGCCTTCGTCGAATACCTCACCGGCTCGAGTGTGGTAATCGATTGCCTCTGGATAGCCAAGAAAGCCAATTGCTGAAGCGCGTTCGAGAAAATTGCCTTCGTTCGTCGGCGTATTGGCGGTTTCCTCGACGATCGCATTCGTGGGACGGCCAATGAACGTGCCGTGGTATCGCGAACCCGGAATGTCTCCGGTGATGATGAAGAACGTGGCGGGAAAACCGAAGGTATCCATGATGGGGACCGCGACGCGGAATTGGTTGATGCTTCCGTCATCGTAAGTCAGGGAAACGGCCGCGCTTTTTCCAAACTGCCACTTGGTAATCTGCGTTTGTCCAACCTGACCAAAGGCCAAATCCGCGGAAAGAACTAGCAATCCCAAGACTACCAGTGAGGGGACACACCGTTTGATCGCCATCTGAGCCGTGATCTCCTTCGATAGACACTGTGTTAATCGATTGCTGGAGCCTGAGGGGCTGCATATTCGAGGCGCAAACCCAATCGGCGTCACTCGGAAAATCGGGCAATTCCAGAATACCGGTCGAACTCCAATGAAGGACGCCGTTCCCCGGAAGCGCGCCAGGTGCCGGCACGAGGATCAAACCACTGCGCTTGATAGTTGCAGTGCGGCAGAGCACCACGAATTTGGCTTCGAATGCATCCTTTCTCAAAGTGGAGTTGAACCCGCGTCGGTCATCTTGATTCCAATTTCCCCCGGATAACCGTAACCGAGGCCTTCGGCAGCGTGAACAGTCCATCTTTGGCAGCCGTCACTGAAGATCTGGCTTCCGGTCCATCAGGATCAGCGATACCACCTTTCACGTTGGAGTGCCACTGGTACTGGTCACTTCCGAAGGTGACCACGTCTACTTCACCTGTGAAACGCGTGCTTCCCTTTTCATCCTCAAAGGCGATATGAACCGGCTGCGGATTTTGTTGATCTTTATTCACAAGCATCAATGACCACTGTCCGTCCGGGCGCAGTAGTGCATACGAAGTCACTAGCGTATGGCCGGCTCCGTCTTGTACATCACTAGTGCTGGAAAACACTTTGTGTTCACCGCTACCAGGTTGAACCCACTCCTGGGTGATCAACTTGCCCGCAAAGTATTGCGAAGTGGGCTGCTGAGGTTCGAAATCTTTTGTCGACGTAAACATGCTGAAAGTTCCGGGTGAGGTGTTGTGACATCCCAAGGACTCTCCCAGCGGAATATAGTGAAAGTAGTAGACGGCATTTCCGCCGGCTTCAAAAAAGGCTCCAATAAAATCAGACCACCACAGCGCGGCGAAAACGTCCACGAAAGACTCGTCTGAGCCAGCAGCAATATTAGTCTCGGTTATAAACATGGGAACACCCGGCGGAAGTCCGTCTTCGCGCCAGACGTCAAGGATGTGGCGGGTAAGGTTAGCTTCTTCGTACAAATCGCTCCACTGCAGTTTGCAGGGCTCGAAAGGATAGTGCTCGAACGATATGAAGGAAAGATCGCTAAGGCGATTGTGCTCTCGCAAATAGTCGAAGAATCGGCCCATCCACGAAGTTCTTCCGCGCGAGTCGGGCCATACCTCAATGTCCTTGTTCACTCCTTCGAAAATCGGTCCACCCAATTTCAAGTTGGGATCCACTTTGTGGAGCGCCGTGGCCCATTGCAGGTAGAACGCCCCATAGTCTTCAGGCAGCGTGTGTTTGCCGTCGGGTTCTTCTCCCATCTCGATGTAGGAGATCGGGTAACCCCGGGATTTGAGGTATTTGAGCTGGGCTACGGAATTCTCAGGCGTTTCATAGAGCATGGCCACCGGAATCATGGCTGGTAGCCCGCGGGTAATACCGCTGGTGTAGAATAAATCGAAGCCAACCTGATCACCATGATCATTGATGACTGAGCCTTCGTGCCACGGATCAACAGAAGAACAGAAGGTGTTTGATTGCGCACGATCGGCCGTGTGTCGCACTACATCGTGCAATTTGCCATCCTCGGTGATCGTTCCGACGTAGATTTCTTTGATCGCGTAGCCCAGACAGTTACGGCGATCGCCAGATCCATGTGTGTCGCAGGTGCCGGAAGATTCCGTCATCCATATCCGGATCCACCGCGACCGCACGGGACCGCGAGACAACTTAAGGGTCGCCTTGCCCCCTTTTCCTTCTGTGACACCGCCTTCCGGAAATGTAACCCAGGATCCCGCTGCAGCTGCCTCTATCGGATCCACACCGGTCCAGTATTGAACCAGATAGCGCTTCGCGTAGGGTTCAGCCCAATCGACCTGCACGGCGTTGATGTCCTGCACAGTTGCGAGGTCCACGAGGACCCACTGAGGATGCAAAGTATCCTCCTCGTTCGTGTAGGCTTTGGTCAGGTAAGGATTGCTCTTCCAATAGGTGTTGACGTCGCCGTCGGTGAGCCGGGAATAGCCACGACCGTCGGGCTGAGAGAATCCTGCATGAGGCAACGGGTACCCGAAGGAGTGGCGGATGAACTCTGTCGGTGTGGCGTCCCCAACGAAATAACCCTTCTGGCCCGATTCGCTCCAGGTGCCCTTGGGATTCCAATGCCAGGCCTCCACGTACAGCTCGGTGTTTTGGCGATAAGTGACAGTTTGCCACCCTGTAGACAAAATCTTTTTCAACACCGGTTCGGAGAAAACTTTGTCGGTTGCCGCGAGAGGTATGCGATCAACACCGGCTCCCAGAGCCTCGGTGGGCTTAAACACATTCGTCGAGTGACCGGGTCTGATGTCCACTTTGATGGTTTGCGCATAAGCCTGATCGTACGCCAATCCGGTCAGGAGCAATGCGGAAGCCATCATTCGTAAAGAACGCAACGGACGCGACAACGGCAACGGCAACGGAGAGATTCGTGGGAACATACCAAGCGTCATCACAGTTCCTCCTATCAGACGTGTTCTTGTATGGTTCTTGGAACTTACGGATGTTCGCCCAAACACTACTGTTTCGCTGGGATGAAGTGGTAGTGATAGACGCTGCCACTTCATCCGCAAGCGTTCCGGTGGTGGCCGGAAACTTAGAAATAAAACTTCAACGCCAATTGCAGCTCGCGAGGCGAGCCGATGGTGCTTGAAATGAAGCCAAAGTCGCTGGCACCCACGTTTGCATTCGGTCCAGCAAATCGCGGATGATTGAAGGTGTTGAAGGATTCCAGACGGAATTGGATGTGCATTCCTTCGCGGAATGTTCCGAGAGGGAAATCCTTAAAAAGCGACATAGACACATCTCTGGCTCCCGGCTGACGTACGGTACTGATGATCCTTGCAGAGGATCCGAAGGTGTTGGCGTCGGGCTGCGAGAGACTGTCGGGATTGGCAAAGTAGCTTGTCCCTGTATCCGGATCAGTCGAGTCTTGCGGACTGCCCGAGCCACGCTGCAAAGTCCCAGTGAGGTTGGGCCGCTGTCCGAATGTTGGAATCGAGTTGGGGCTGTCAAGACCGGGTATGATCGGTCGCCCATTATCAATTCTGACGATTCCGTTTACCTGCCAGCCACCCACGACGGCGTTCACGATAGGGTGCATTTTCGATCCGAAGCGTTTGCCACGGCCAACCGGCAATTCGTAAACAAAGCTGAGCTGCAGAGTGTGGGGGATGTTGTATACGGATTCGGCTCGTTCACCGCGCAGGTCATAGGGATTCTGCACCTGGAGCGTGCTGCCGTCGGTAGTTCCGCCGCCCAGCCAGGAAATACTGTCATCCGTAGCCGAAGCGTTGTCGATGGACTTCGACCACGTGTAGGTCAACAGGAACTGCAGTCCGTTCGCGAATTCCCGCTCCGCACGAATCTGCAGCGCGTGATAAATGGAATTCGCAATTGGCGGCGAATCGCCCTGGAATCCGTTGTATTGGGGGTGCGGGACTTTTAGCTGCCACTCCGTAATTTCTGGGCCGGCGAGACCACTCGTGGGATCGCAAATGAAATGCGACGGATCGCAAGTCTCGCCGGCGTGCAGCGCCGGATCGAAGAAGAATGGGTTGGGTACGCTGTCGTTCAGCGCGGAAATTTCCGCAGTCGACAGACCAAGAACGCTCTCCGGCAAAATATTCATTTCGCGGAAGCCACCCAAATAAAGGTGAGTTCCCTTCTTGCCGACGTAGCTCAGATCGAACAAGATTTTCCCCGGCAACTCTTTCTGGAATCCAAAACTCCATGCCTGCTCGTAAGGAATGTCGTGGCTGACGGATTTCACTGGCCCCACTCCTGCAAATCCAATGTCGTTGAAAGCCCCGAGCGCATTCCCCGGCGGCGCGGCCACTCCACAATTTGAAGCGTCGCTGAATAGACAGGAGGTGTTTTTTAAGGTGTTGAAGGGCGTCGCGTGATCGATATTCAGCGTTGTGAGCCAAGGCGGCTGCACGTCGAATCCCTGGTAACCCCACGGCCCGGTTCCGGCCGCCCCACTGCGAGGAGTGGAGAAATAAATGCCATACCCGCCGCGAATGACAAAGGAATGCGGCAATTGGTAGGCGAGTCCAAATCGCGGTTGTATCGCATGATAGAAGGTGTCGTAGTTGGAGCGGTTATTCGGGCTGGCGAACACCTCGATTCCCTTCAGACTGCTCAGGTTCGAAGCATCGTCGGGCGCCAACGCCAGTTGTTCGTCGGTCAGCTGCAGAGGCGAAAGAGCCTTGGGGTCGAGCGAGTTCATGCGGTTATAGCGCTCTGTGCGAGGCGTGGACAACTCGTAGCGGAGACCCAGATTCAAGGTCAACTTCGGAGTGACCCTGAAACTGTCCTGCGCGAAAATCGCAGTCCGGAAGCTCTGAGTGCTCACGAAATTTACGAGTCCGACCTGGCAGGGCGTGCACCCCCCTCCGCCAAAAGTCGGATCTCCGACTCCCGTAAGGAAACTGGCCAAGGCGTCGCCACCGGCCTCTGAATCCTTGAGGGTCGAAACCTCGGACGTAGAAGCGCGATTGAAATCAAATTCACCCGAGGGCCAGCCCGGTTGAACGAAATTGATTCTATGCAGACGCCCTTCCGCGCCAAATTTGAGATTGTGCTTGCCGTGAATCCAACTCACAGCACCGCCGAGGTTGTAAGAGTCCTGCCCTTCGCGAAGGATGGCAAAAGCTTGTGATCCGATGCCCGCATCGTATCCACCACCGCTAAGATCGACGATAGGCAGTGTTTTGAATCCCTTGTCAAGATAAGAAGGGAAGCCAGTGCTCGCGAAGAGATTGTCAAAATCAGAAAACTCTCCGCCGACACCATGGGAGAAGTCGAACCCGCGCACCCAGCCAAAGGTCAAAGTCAAAACGAGAGTCGGGCTGAACGTATGAGTGTGGTTGATAGTCAATAAATGGCGATTGTTTTCGGCGGGGCCACCAGTACAGGGATCGGCAAAATTCTTATAACAGTTGAAGCTGGTCGAACTTCCATTGGCTTGTGAATAGCGCACGCTCAGGACATTGCGATCGCTGAATCGATGGTCAACCTTGATGTCGAACTGATTGTTGGAGTCTCCGCGCGTGCCGGCGGTCGAGAAATTAGCATTTTGCAAGTCATCGAGGCTGGCGGCTTCAGACGTCGGCAACGGATAAAGCGCGAATAGCTTAGCCGCCACTGGATCAACCAGATTGCCAGGAACTCCGGGCGCCGGCTGGAACTGCGTTCCTGCGAGTGCCGGATTGCCCGGACTAACATAGCTGGACAGATCGTTGAAAGGAATGAATGCCGTGCGAACTGCGCCGGGATCGACGCTACCATCCCCGGCGGGATCGGAATTGAAAACTCCGGTATAGGGATCCCACAGCTGGCCCTCCGGAGCGGAGCATCGGCCCGAGCCGTCAAATGTCCCACCTTGCAAGGTGCAGACTTCACTGAAGTTCCCAAGCCCAGTTTTTCCCGCCGGGCATGGACCCGCTCCCCGCTCGCACAGTGTGGGTACGCCAGAGCGATGAGAGGCGAAGCTGCTCTCCCTCAAACCCTCGTAGTCCACAAAGAAGAAGGTCTTGTCTTTTTTGATCGGACCGCCGAAGGTTACACCAAAGTTGTTTCGGCGCGAACCAGGCCTGGCATTGCCGTCACGATTGGCAAACCACTCGTTGGCGTTTAGAGCCGAGTTGCGGAAAAACTCATACGCGCTGCCGTGGTACTGATTGGTTCCAGAACGCGTAACCACGTTAATGACAGTTCCGCCGGCGAAGCCAAACTCGGCGGTAAAATTCGATTGTTGGACCTTGAATTCCTCTACGGAGTCCACGGAAGGCGTATAGGGTACGTTCTGAATTCCACTGTTCTGTTCAAAGTTTGTGGCGCTCGCGCCATCAATCAGCACGTCTGCGGTCGAGTTTCGACTGCCATTTGAGTTGAAATTAATTCCGCCATTAGCATTTTTTGCGTCACTGACATTGGTCTCATTAATACCGGGCGCTAGGTAAGCGAGATTGGTGAAATTTCGATCAACGAGAGGCAGATCATTTACAAATTTGCGGTTGACCACTTGTCCGGTGACGGCGTCCTCCGTTTGCAGGTGCACGGCGTTGGCGACGACATCCACAGTCTCTGTCGCAAGGCCGATCTTTAGCGTGAAATTGATCGAAATATTCTGATTCACGTCCAATTTGATGGCTTCCTTGCGCTGGGACTGAAAGTTGGGGGTTTCCAAGCTGAGGTCGTAGGTTCCGGGAGGGACCTGACCGATTAAATAGTGACCGTTGGAATCCGTTGTTCCGGCGTACGAGAATCCTTTGTCTACGTCCACAAGAGTCATCTTGGCTGAAGGAATGGCGGCACCCGATGGATCAGTGACTGTGCCTGAGATGGTGCCGGTGTACAGCTGCGCGTGGAGCCCGGGAAGGTAAAAGAACGTGACTAGGATAACAAAAAATGATCTGAGTATCGGGTTGCCACGCCAAAGCACATCCCTTCGAACGCCGGGTATCACACCACGCCAAGACAAAATAAATTCATGAGTCTTCTTCATACCCCTTCCTCCCCGTATAAGCGCGAGACGGTGCCCCAACCCTGTGACCGGAAATATGAATGACTTTGAAGGTCGAAGCTCCGAAGACTCCCGTTACCAATGACTACACTTGAAGAGGTTATTCGCTCATCCACTCTCCGCTGTCAACAGTAAATGTGGCTCCCTTCCGCAGCCTCGAAACGCGTGGCTACAAACCCTTCGTGCCTTTGGTGAATTTGTGAGGTTTAAATCGATTTATAGCTGGATTATTTGAACGTGCGATATTTCAGGATGGCAAACTTTAGGATGGCTAATAAACCGCCAACGTATTTGAAATCCGTAAGTTACATCGAACAAAACGGTGGGAGAATTTTCTTGGTTGGATTGGATCAAACTGGTTTCCATCAGAGAAGCCAGGAAAGGTCAGGCTTCTGGCTCAAACTTTTGACTAGGGCCCTGCGCAAAACAAAAATTGAGAATTCTCACCACGTGAGAAATCCTCCGGAAGTTGTCGAAGCAAAATACTACCCCGGTTCCTTCTCGGGCACCGATTACTGCTCAAGAATATGGTGATATTGTCCGGGCTTCAGATTGGCGAGTCGCTGCATTTTTCCGTTGGGCCACCGAACTTCAGCATTGACCCTGACGGAACTCGGTCCCAAGCCGATCAGGACTCTTTTGTCGTGCGAAGAAAGATAACTAGATCCGCTGGTGATCCACCGCGTGAGCTTTCTTTCACCGGTTTCCACGGTGACCTTCGCTCCGATCGCATCTCGATTGCTGGTCATGCCTTGTAGCTCGAAACCAATCCACGAGTTTTGCTGCCCGGCGTCGTTGCGAAGAAGCACTGGGGAAGCATCTAGGCATGTAAACACGGCGTCGACGCGCCCGTCGTTGTTCCAATCTCCGACGGCGAGCCCCCGGGCACTATAATTTGTTTGAAAGCTGTGGCCAGCTCGCTCGCGCATGTCTTCGAAAACGCCTTTGCCATTGCTCCTCAGCAGCAGAAGGGGTTCTTTGTACTTGATATCGACGCGCGTGGCCTCGACAGCTTCGTTGATGTGGCCGTTCACGATAAGTAGGTCAAGATTTCTATCGTTATCGAAATCAATGAAATGCACGCCCCAACCCACGAATTTCTTCGTATAACGTGCCAAACGCGATACTGCTGTCTGATCGTCGTAGAGCATGGAACGAGTGCTTACCAGCAAGGAGTGGTACTGGTCGTTGAAATTAGTAATTGTAAAATCCGGCCTTCCATCGCCATTTATATCAGCAGCATCGATACCCATTCCCGCTTTGGCGACCCCGGACGAGTCATAGGCAACCTCGGCCTCCGATGCCACGTCCCGGAACGCTCCATCTTTTTGGTTGATCAACAGAAGATTGGGTGAGCCGTCTCGTGCAACAACTACATCCGTCCAACCGTCGTCATTCACGTCCACTGTTACGACGCCGAGGGCCCGCCCCACAAGCTTGCCCAGACCCGATTTTTCACTCACGTCGGAAAACTTTTCGTTTCCATCGTTGTGATAAAGGGTGAGCGGCATTCCCTTGTAAGAAGTTTGGGCGCAATATGATCGTACGCCGTCAATTTCACATTTTTTTTCATCCGCGAACGAGAATTGGGCATAGTTAGTGACCACCAGGTCCAACAGTCCGTCGCGATCAAAATCCAGCCATGCGGCGCTAGCCGCCCACCTTCCGGCGTTCTCTACTGCAGATTGGCCGGTTACTTCCGTGAAGGTTCCATCGCGATTGTTTTTGAACAATGCGCTGGAGGGAAATCCAGTGATGTAGAGATCCGGAAATCCGTCATTGTCGAAGTCTGCCGCCGCCACGCCCATGCCATAAAAAGCCGTATGGCCCAATCCAGCCTTTGCAGCTACCTCCTCAAACCGTCCATTCCCAAGATTTCGGTACAATGCGTTGCGAACGGGTGAATCGCTTTTGCCGTTTGGTGTTTCTCCTCCATTCACGAAAAATATGTCTTGAAGTCCGTCACCATCGAAATCGAGGAAGGCCACCCCTCCGCCCATGGTCTCGATCAGAAAGCGGTCCGGTGATTTGCCGCTAAATTGTCGCCAGATAATCCCGGCTTTGCTGGTTACATCGGTGAAAATTGGGCTGCTCGGCGCAGTTGGACTTTGCAGCTTTGAATCCCGAGCCTGAGTGAAATGAGCATCGAACCAAAAGCATAGGAGCAAACATCCGAAGACAAGTTTGACTTCGGTTCCCCGACGAACAGCAAAATCATTTGTTGGGCGACACAGGAGGCGGCAGTGGCGCAGCACGAGGAGATTCCTTTTCTTTCAGTGTTTCAAAGAGTGTCGTTTCCTTCGCCGCTTCATCGTTTCGGCCGCTCCGGCGATAAGCTCGTGCCAGGGAAAAATGTGCCCGCGCATTCTCAGGAGATATCTTCACTGCCTTTTGCAGATGAGCGATTGCCAAATCTGTTTGTCCACGATGCAATGCGATTTCTCCCAGTTGAGAGTGGGTTTCGGGCAGCGTTGGATCGTGTTTTGCCGCAGATTGGAGTAACTGCTCGGCACGGGCATCGAGGCCTCCGTTGCCGTTCGCGCCTTCTTTTTCTTTCAGCAGCACCAAAGCCAGTTCGAGTTCGAAGGCTGCCGTTCCAGGAGACTGACGCATAGCGGACTCCAACGTCGTCTTCGCCTGTTTGGCCATTCCGGCACCAATTTGTGCTTTTGCAAGTCCTAGTATTCCTTCCGTGCTCTTAGGATCGAGTGTTAACGAACGGGAATAGATTCTCTCCGCATTTTTGAATTGTTCCGTGGCAAGTTCAATAGACCCTAACAATCTGAGAGCTTCGGAAGAATCAGGAAACGCGTTTACGGTGCGCGTTGCCAATTCCAGCGCAGGACCGAATCGTCGGTCTGCTAACAGCAGAGTTCCCAAATCCACAAAGTTCGCTTGGTCGGTGGGGTCGAATTGTACCGCCTCGCGAAAAGTGTTAATCGCATCGTCCTCCAGATTCCTGTAGTGATGACACCAGCCAAGCAAGCGGAGAGTCTTTCCACTTTTTTGGCCGGCACCGAGCAATTGCTGCAGGATCCGCTCACAGTCCTCGTACTGCTTAGCCTGAAATCTGGCAAGAGCCAAGTGGTAGCGGGCGGTAACAGAGTCGGATGAATCTACTGGAATTTTGCTGATCAATATTTCAGCTGTGGAGTAATCCTGCATTCCATCGGCAATTTGAACGCCCAGCAAGATGCCTTGATTTCCCAAGCCGCGATCTGTCAACTGGAGGAGGCAAGCCGCGGCCCTGTCGCGCTGCCCCGTGCGATAATAAGATTTTGCGAGTGCGACAATAACTTCCGGTTGCTCTCGAACCAGAACCGGGACCGTTTCCAGCATGGTCACCGCCGTAGAGTAATCCCCATCCTGTTCGGAAACCATCCCAAGCAACAATTTCGCCTGAGCATCGGCGGGGTTGGCGTTCAAGAGAACCCTGAGGTTTTGTTTTGCTTCGGCATGGCGGTGCAACTGCCAAAGATTTGCCGCCAGGTATTCACGAGATCGCAAGTCATCGGGATTGATCTTCAAGGCCTTCTCGAACAATGAGCTCGATTCCCGAAATTTTTTCTGCATGGCAAGCACGGTGGCCAGGCTGGATAAAAATTCCGCGTTGTTGGGCTGTAGTTTTACGGCAGCGCGAAGTTCCTCCTCTGCCGATTGCAAGTCGCCTGATTTTGCCTGCTGTAGCCCGCGCTCTAGATGCGCTTCAGGCGCATCGTCTTGCTTTTCGCTAAACCTTTCGCCAAGGAAGGAAACAGAACCGGGACTTTCGACGCCCGGGCAGAGCGGAAAGATGAGCAACCGCGCGATGGCGGCTACGGTCAGTCTCTTAAATTTTCCTGAAACGGAAAGGTTCGTCATCGATTCAGTGGCCATCACGATGTTGCATTGAACGCAAGTTCAGCGCATCTTTGGGCTTAGCCGAGGGCGGCTATTTGTGAAGGACCGAGTATCTCAGCCTGACTGTGACCTTCCCAATTCCCATGCGGTTCGACTGGGCCGCGATAGCCGAGTTCGCGAGAAATACGAATGCCCGCTTCCTGAGCGACGGGCGCAAGCTCCCTGAGACGCGAGGCAGGCATGCGCTTGGTCGGCCCACTAATGCTTAGACTTGCGTTCACTGCCCCGGCATGATCCCAGATTGGCGCCGCAACACAGCGAATTTGCAGTTCGTTTTCCTCCAGATCAAAAGAATAGCCGCAGCAGCGGACGCGCTCCAGCTGTCTGCGGAGCTCCCGGGTGTTGTTGATCGTGTGAGGAGTGTGGGATCTCGGCTCGATCTGGCGAAGTGCCCGCACTAAATCTTCATCCGGCAAGTACGCTAGTAAGACTTTACCCACCGCTGTGCAATAAAGAGGAACCGATACGCCGATGCGGGAAAGCGTATTTGGCAACTGCGGAGATTCAAGCTTTTCAACGTACACCGCGCTCAGCCCCTGCCTCACAAGCAGGTGAACGGTTTCGTGAGTATGTTCGTTCAATGCTTTGAGATATGGAAGACTCAACCGCCGTATGTTGAGGTGCGACAGTGCTGTCGGTCCGAGGGAAAAACACGCGAAGTCGAGATGGTACTTTCCTTTCGTCTTGAAAGTGATAAAGCCGGCAGTCTCGAGGTTGGCAAGGAAGCGATACACTGTGCTGGTTGGCAGCCCGGAAAGCTTGGCCACCTCGGTGGCCCTGAGCCCAGCGGGCGCTTGTCCGAACAGCCGCAAGAGTTGCAGACATCGCTGCACCGCGTCAATTGAATACGAATATCTTGAGGAAGGTTTCACCGCGGAATGGCCTCAGCTAGCAAACGCTTGGACGATAGGAAAACTTGGGCCGATTATCTGCCGAAAATAGCAAACTAGCAAGCCATTGCGGTGCTGGCGGTATTTTGATTGAACTTCTTTTGTGGCGTCTTCCCAATTGTGAATGTGAACTTCGTCGGGCAAGTGCACATGCGGTCGCCTCGCGACAGACCTGGACGAGGTGAGAGCGCACCGCGAAAACAGCACCATCGACATTCTGGCGCACTTCGTGGGAAATTTCATACTCGACTTAAACTTTCGCACATGCGAAAAAAGGTCTGCTTCGTTTACAGTAATCGGGCAATGGCAGCTGTTGGCGATCGCAAACCGCGAATAGAACCATGCGATCTATGCGAGCCGCTGATCAGGGGGAGGGATAAGTGACGCATCCATCTAGCACTCGCAATTCCGAGGAGCGCTCGGTCTCGCGGCGCAAGTTCCTGGGGCAAAGTACAGCTGCAGCGATTGGATTTTCGATTGTTCCGCGACATGTATTGGGCGGCGTGGGGCACATCCCTCCCAGCGACAAGGTTAACATTGCCTTCATTGGTGTGGGCGCGCAGGGATTGCGCGTCATGCTTCATTTTCTGTGCGAACCAGATGTACAAGGAGTGGCGGTCTGCGACCCGAATAAGGGCAGCGCAAATCACCCGCAATGGGATACCCATGAATTTTGCAACTCCGTCCGCAAATTGCTGGGCGTTAACAGCGGATGGGACTGGCTCAGTCCCGATGATCCTATCCAGTTGAACCATACATTACGCGTTACCAGCGGCGTCGCGGGCCGCGAGCCCTCCCAGAAAATCGTCGACAGTTATTACGGCACTCAGCAGCGATCTGGCGAGTATCGCGGCTGCGCCTCCTATAACGACTTCCGTGAATTGCTTGAAAAGCAGAAGGATCTGGACGCCGTCGTGGTGTGTACTACGGACAACCTGCATGCGGCCGTCTCCGCCGCGGCCATGAAGAAGCGTAAACACGTTTTTTGCCAGAAACCCTTGACGCACACGGTCTATGAGGCGCGACGCCTGGCCGAAATCGCCCGTGAAACGGGAGTGGCTACACAGATTGCAGTTGCCAATCAGGCTTCGGAAGATACCCGCATACTGTGTGAATGGATTTGGAGTGGCGCCATTGGACCGGTTCGCGAGGTAGTCAACTGGTCGAGCCGACCCTATTGGCCGCAAGGCATCGAGCGTCCGAAGGAAACCGAGCCTGTGCCCGCCGGTTTGGACTGGGATCTATGGCTCGGTCCGGCGCCGGAACGCCCTTTTAACCACGCCTACTTGCCGTTTGTCTGGCGCGGCTGGGCCGACTTTGGCTGCGGCGCTCTTGGCGACATGGGCCCTTATAGTTTCGATACGATTTTTCGCGTCTTAAAATTGGAAGCGCCGCTGAGTGTTGAAGCCAGTTCCAGTGATCGTTACGACGAGACTTACCCACTGGCCTCCATTGTCGATTACAGTTTTCCAGCTCGTGGCGATATGCCTCCGGTGAAATTCCGGTGGTATGACGGTGGCCTGAAGCCGCCTCGGCCGGAAGAATTGGAAGATAATCGGCCACTCAAAGGTGACGGGGAAGAGGAGGAAGAGGGGCTTCTTTTTATTGGCGACCGCGGCAAGATTCTCTGCGCATTTAATGGAGCGAATCCGAAACTCATACCGGAATCGAAAATGAAAAGCTTTGCGCCGCCGCCAAAAACCCTGATGAGGTCACCCGGAAACGAAAGGGAATGGCTCGACGCTTGTAAGGGAAGCAAGAACAAGCCAGGTGGAAATTTTGAGTTTTCCGGCCCGGTTACTGAATCTTTGCTCTTAGGAAATGTCGCGAGCCGCCTGGGGCAAAAACTAATTTGGGATCGCCCGAACCTTAAGGTGGCAAATTCCGAACTCGCGCAAAAGTACGTGCGTCCGGAACGTCGAGCTGGCTGGGCGCTTTAGCGACAATCTTGTAGAAGAAATCACTAGCGAATAAGGAGGTTGCGATGCCTGCAATTTCGAGGAGAGAATTTTGTAGGAGCGCGGCAACATACGCCACCGCGGCAGGTTTTCTTTCAGGAGGCGCTCTGAACTTGCAAGCCAATCCATTGGGATTACCAATCGGGTGTCAAACATGGCCTGTCAGAGCCATGATTGAAAAGGATTTCCCCGGCACGATCAAGCTGCTAGCCGATGCCGGATTCCAGACTGTTGAACTCTGCTCGCCGGTCGGTTATGCGGATTCAGGCTTTGCCGGGATTGCCAAGTACTCCGGAACGGAGCTTCGCAGAATATTACACGATGCCGGCGTCGCTTGCGTGAGCTCGCACTTTAACATCAAGGAGCTGAGGGAGAATCAGGACGACCGGATTGCCTGGGCGAAAGATGTCGGCGTGAAACAAATGATTGTGCCCAGCCTCGAAGGGCCAGCGAATCCCACTATGGACGATGTGAAGCGGGCGGCTGAGGAATACAACAAAATGGCAGAGCGCTCGGCAAAAGCCGGGCTTCAACAGGGCCTTCACAACGAGGATTTTGAGCTCTCGGTCGTTGACGGGAAGCGGACTTATGACTTGTTGCTGGGCCTTCTAGATCCGAAATTCATCAAGTTTCAGTTTCAGGTCTCTACCATCAGCAACGGCTACGACGCTGCGGAATATTTCACGAAATACCCTGGCCGTTTCTTTTCCATGCACGTCCAAGGCTGGTCGGCTGAAGTACGCAAGATCATGCCGGTCGGACAGGATGCGCTGGATTGGAGAAAAATTTTTGCCGCGGCGAAGACGGGCGGAATTCAGAATTACTTTGTCGAAATGAACCTCGATATGATGAAGGCCAGCGTGCCATACCTTCGCAATCTCCGGGTCTGATCAAACTGTCTGACCAAAGTCGTTAAGCGCCGTGCTAGCTTCTGAGCGAAGATCGACCGGCGGAATAGCTGTGCAACGAGCATTCCTGGAGGGTTGCTGTCAATTGATCCAGAAAGCGGGGCGATGCTGGCGCATCTCGCACCTAACTTTCATTTCGCATCATTGATTTCGATCGCGAGCGGCAAAGAACTCTACGGCATTGACGTGAGGAACACGAATCGGAGTTCGGTCGGGCTGGTGCGATTGAATGCCCGAACCGGTGAGGGCCTTGCGAAGCGAGATCTAAGCCCGGATGTATGGTTATCGACGTTGCTACAATTCCCAGTGACACTCTTGCCCAGCGGCCCACTTGAGTGACGGTCTATTCCATAACTCCTGAGTGATGTCTTAACGACGCCGGTCTCGCTGCGGCCCGAGTAGACTGTTCGGTGTTCACCCTAACAGAGCTCGGACCGAAGGAGGCCGAGGTGAAAATTATA
>Ga0193726_1000770_pt1 | contig 29742 bp, 27 predicted proteins | sample H2c1metaG_FD_144928 | JGI IMG/M metagenome (GOLD analysis project Ga0193726, IMG submission 144928) | Soil microbial communities from a riparian zone of the East river system, Colorado, United States - H2c1 | ecosystem: Environmental > Terrestrial > Soil > Riparian zone | place: USA: East River... | reverse complement strand
CTGATGCCCGAGCAGCTGAACGACCTCGTCGAGGTCGCGATCAGCGAAAGCGAACGCTTCTACCCCGCCTTTCAATACGTCGTGTGGGCCGGCAAGACGCCCGCCGACGCGCTCACCGCCTCGATTCTCGAGACGGTCGGCGAAGCCTGACCGAAAAGAACCGTCCGACGCCCCCTCTCGTAAAAACATAAGAAAAAGTCTCTTATCGTTCGGATTGTTCTCAGCGGCGCCGGTCCTCAAAGGCCGGCGCCGCGCCCATTCTGCGGTCATGATTGACCGGCTATAACCCTCGCCCAATGAATGCTCTCCTGATCCCCTATCCCGAGATCGACCCGGTGCTGGTCCAGCTCGGGCCCTTCGCCATCCGCTGGTATGCGCTGGCCTACATCGCGGGTCTCGTCATCGGCTGGCAGATCATGCGGCGTGTCTGCGAACAGCCGCCCAAGCTGCTCTCGCCGGTCAAGATCGACGACTTCCTGCTGTGGGCCGCCCTGGGCGTCATCCTGGGCGGCCGATTGGGCTACGTGCTGTTCTACAAGCCCGGCTTCTACCTCTCGAACCCGCTCGCCATCCTGACCCTGTGGGAAGGCGGCATGTCGTTCCATGGCGGGCTCCTGGGCGTCGTCGTCGCCATCCTGGCCTTCGCCCGGCGCAACAAGGTCGATCCCTTCATGCTGTCGGATCTTGTCGCGCTCGTTGTGCCGATCGGTCTGTTCTTCGGCCGGCTGGCCAACTTCATCAATGGCGAGCTGTGGGGCCGCGTCACCGACGTGCCGTGGGCGATGATCTTTCCGCGCGGCGGCCCGCTGCCGCGCCATCCCAGCCAGCTCTACCAGGCCTTCTTCGAAGGCGTGGTGGTGTTGCTGGTCCTCCTGGCTGTCTGGCGCCTCACCGACGGGCGGCGCCGGCCGGGCCTGCTGACAGGCGTGTTTTGCTTCGGCTACGGCGTGGCCCGCATCGTGGGCGAATTGTTCCGCGAGCCCGATGCCCATCTCGGCTACCTCCTGGGACAGTGGCTCACCATGGGCATGCTGCTGTCGGTTCCCTTGCTGGCCTTCGGCAGCTGGCTGATCGCCCGGGCGTATCGGCGAGCCCCCGTGCCGTAATGCCCGTGTCGTGAACCTCGTGCCGTGACCACGGAGCTCGGCCGGCTGATCGCCCGGCGTATCGCGCTCACCGGTCCGATCTCGATCGCCGACTTCATGGCCGAAGCACTCGGCCATCCCCGCCTCGGCTACTATCGCACCGCGTTGCCGGTGGGCGCGGCCGGCGATTTCACGACGGCGCCGGAAATCTCCCAGATGTTCGGCGAACTTTTGGGCGCCTGGCTGGCCGAACGCTGGCTGGCGATGGGCCGGCCGCAACCCGTGCGCCTGGTCGAGCTCGGCCCCGGCCGCGGCGCCCTGATGGCCGATGCCCTGCGCGCCACGCGCGGCGTCGCAGGCTTCCACGCCGCGATCGACCTTCACCTGGTCGAGATCAACGGGCGGCTGCAGGCCTTGCAGCGGACGGCGCTCGGCGACGTCGACGCGACCTGGCACGCCCATCTCGAGGACGTGCCAACCGGGCCGATGCTGCTGGTCGCCAACGAATTCTTCGACGCCCTGCCGCTGCGCCAGTTCGAGAAGACAGCGCGCGGTTGGGCCGAGCGCATGGTCGGGCTGGAAGACGACGGCGAGACCCTGCGTTTTGCGCTCGCGCCCGGCGTGACGCCGTATGCCGCGCTGCTGGCCGATGCACCAGCCGGCGCGCAGGCGGAAATCTCCGAAGCCGGCCGTGCCATCGCCGCCGCGATCGGCGCGCGACTTCGCCAGGATGGCGGCTGGGCGCTGATCGTCGACTACGGCTACGCGCGCGGCACTCACGGCGCCTCGCTGCAGGCCGTGCGGGGGCACCGCGGCGCGAACATTCTCGAGCGGCCCGGCGAGACCGACTTGAGCGCGCATGTCGATTTTTCAGCCCTCGCCGAGGCCACCGGCATGCCGACCTTCGGGCCGGTCGGCCAAGGCGAATTTCTGCAGCGTCTGGGCATCATGCAGCGTGCAGAGACCTTGAAAGCCCGTGCCGGCGAGGCCGAGCGCCGCACCATCGACGCGGCATTGGCGCGCTTGATCGGGGCCGACCAAATGGGCACCCTCTTCCGCGTCCTGGCCGTGGGCGACAGTAGAAGCGCCGCGCCGGCCGGGTTTCCCGACAGACCCTCGGACGCGACATGATCCAGGCTAAAGCGCTTGCCGAGCTCGACGGCGTGCAGCACCGCTTCTTCACCCGCCGCGGCGGCGTGAGCGGCGGTCTCTATTCCTCGCTCAATTGCGGCTACGGCTCGGGCGATCAGCCCGACAATGTGCGCGAGAACCGTCGCCGCGCCGCCGCCGCGTTCGATCTCGGCGAGGCCGACCTTTTGACCGTGCATCAGATTCATTCGACCGACGTGCTTGCCGTCGCCGAGCAACGCTGGAGCTCGCCCGGCGCGCCCAAGGCGGATGCGCTGGTGACCGACCGGCCAGGCGTCGTGCTGGGCGTGCTGGCGGCCGATTGCGCGCCGGTGCTGCTGGCCGATCCGGATGCAGGCGTGATCGGCGCCGCCCATGCCGGCTGGAAAGGCGCGCTGGCCGGCGTCGTCGACACCACGGTCGCCGCCATGGAGCGGCTGGGCGCCAAGCGCGAGAGAATGCGGGCCGCGATCGGCCCCTGCATCGGTCGCTGCTCCTACGAGGTCGGCCCCGAATTCCCCGCGCCGTTCCTGGCGCAGGACGAAGCCAACGACGCCTTCTTTCGCCAAGCGCCGCGCGCCGGCCATTTCCTGTTCGATCTTGCGGGCTACCTGGCGCATCGCATCGCGCGCGCGGGCGTCGCGGCGGATGCCACGGGCCACGACACGCTGGCGGCGCGCGACGATTTCTTCAGCTACCGCCGCAACACGCTGAAAGGCGTGCGCGATTACGGCCGGGGACTGTCGGCGATCGCCCTCAGAGCCTGACGTGCCCTATCTGATCATCCTGGTTTTCCTTTGCCTGCTCGGCGTGATCGCAACGTGTGCCATGCTATGAGGCGCCAGGCAGCGATGCTGCTCTGCCTCCTGGCGCTGGCGGCCTGCGGCCAGCCACCCAGGCCGTTCGAGCACGACGACTCCGAGGCGCCAGTGCGGCGGTTGCCGCAGGACAAGGTCGAGCTGGCGATCGCTCCGCCCAAATACATGCTGCCGGAAATGGCGAACCGGGTGGCGGCGGCGCTCGCCATGGAGCTGCAATCCTACGGCATCGTGGCCACGGTCCAGCCGGCGGCCGCGCCGATCCAGGTGAGCGGCACCATGAGCACACGCGACGCCGATTCCGGCATCGAGATCCAGATCGACTGGCGCATCGACGGTGCACCGAAATCCCAGGAACCCGCCATAAGCAAGACGCGCGCCCGACCGGAGGACTACGCCGAGGCGAGCGAGCGGCTGGTATCGCGCATCGCCCAGCAGGCCGCCCCGCGCGTGGCGACTCTGATCGGCAAGCCACCGACTTACCAGGCGCGCTCGCCCGGCCAGGTCGCCGCCGGCATGAGCGTGCCGGAGGAACCGCCCGCCGACGCCGCGACGGCGATGGCGTCGGCCAATGTGCCCGGCTCGGCGCCGACGCCGCCGACACAACAGCGGCAGGTCAAGGTGATGGTGGCGGAAGTCACCGGCGCGCCATCCGACGGCAACCGGCAACTCTACTCCGGCATGCGGCGCGCCCTGGGATCGAGCAAGATCGTCATCGTCGACGCCGCCGGCCCCGATGTCTTCACCGTGGTCGGCACGGTGAGCCTGACGCCGATCGACGAACAGAAGGGCCAACTCGTCGTCAAATGGCTGCTCAAGGATCCGGCCGGCAAGAGCGTCGGCGACCTCGAGCAGGCCAATCCGGTGCCGCTTGCCGCCGCCAAGGGCTCGTGGGCGGGCTTTGGCGACATCGTCGCCACTGCGGCTTCCGAAGGCGTGCTCGAACTCCTGGAAAAGGCGATCAATCGGCCGCACTAGGCTTATGCGCGCGCGACCTGAATCGGCTTGTCAGAGGGGCCCCTTCGGCTGTTACTGTCGCTGGACAGCGGCTCGATTCTTGCAAAGAAGCCCGCGCAATAGGGAGAGTGTAGCTTAATGTTCGATTTCAGGAAGTCGTTCGCGACCTTCGTAGCGGCCGCCAGCCTCGCCGGCCTGCTGGGCGCGGCGCCGGCCGAGGCGCAGACGCTCAAGGTCGTGATGCATTCGGACGTCAAGATCCTCGATCCGATCTGGACCACCGCCTACATCCAGCGCAATCACGGCTATATGGTATGGGACACGCTTTTCGCGATGGACGAAAAGTTCGACGTGAAGCCCCAGATGGTCGACAAGTACGACGTCTCGGCCGACCAGCTCACCTGGAGCTTCACGCTGCGCGACGGCCTGGAATGGCATGACGGCAAGCCGGTCAACCCGGAAGACTGCATCGCCTCGATCAAGCGCTGGGCCGCCCGCGATTCGATGGGCCAGAAGATGATGGGCTCGGTTCTGGACTTCGAGGTCGTCGATGCCAAGACCTTCAAGATGAAGATGAAGGAGCCCTACGGCCTGGTGCTGCAATCGCTCGGCAAGCCCTCGTCCAACGTGCCCTTCATGATGCCCAAGCGGGTCGCCGAGACCGATCCCATGCAGCAGATCAAGGTCGAGGACGTGATCGGCTCCGGTCCGTTCATCTTCAAGGCCGACGAGTGGAAGCCGGGCGAGAAGACGGTCTACGTCAAGAACACCAAATACAAGCCGCGCCCCGAGCCGCCGTCGGGCCTGGCCGGCGGCAAGGTCGTCAAGCTCGACCGCGTCGAGTGGATCTGGATTCCCGACGCGCAGACCCAGATCGCCGCCCTGCAGAACGGCGAGATCGACATGATCGAGGCGCCCGGTCACGACCTGCTGCCGCTGCTGGCGGCGGACAAGAACATCAACCTGTTGAACAGCAATCCGACCGGCAACCAGTACACCTTCCGCTTCAACAGCACCGCCAAGCCGTTCGACAATCCCAAGATCCGTCACGCGGTGTTCGTCGCCTTCGCCCAGGAGGAGTTCCTCAAGGCCACGATCGGCGATCCGCAGTGGTTCAAGGTCTGCAAGGCGCCCTTCGTCTGCGGCACGCCGCTCGCCACCGATGCCGGCATGGCCGATGTGCTGAACGGCAATGCCGCCAAGGCCAAGCAGCTCCTGACCGAAGCCGGCTATGACGGCACGCCGATCGTGCTGATGCAGTCGACCGACCTGCAGGTGCTGACCAACCTCGCGCCGGTGGCCAAGGCGCAGATGGAGCGCGCCGGCTTCAAGGTCGACCTGGTGGCGATGGACTGGCAGACGCTGGTCGCGCGCCGCACCAAGAAGGAGCCGCCGGACAAGGGCGGCTGGCATGCCTTCCTGACCTCGTGGGTGGCGGCCGACATCCTCAATCCGGTGATGGCCGGCTTCTTCAACGCCTCGTGCGACAAGGCCATGTTCGGCTGGCCGTGCGACGAGACCATCGAGAAGTTCCGCGACCAGTTCGCCAAGGAGACGGATCCGGCGAAGCAGAAGGAAATCGTCGAGAACCTGCAGAAGTACTGGGTCGACCATCCGACCCACATCAATGTCGGCCAGTGGTACGCGCCGCTCGCCCGGCGCAACAACGTCGAGGGCAACCTGATCGCGCCGGCGCCGGTGTTCTGGAACGTGACGAAGAAGTAGCACGAGGCGCGCGGGGCCCGGGTCCCGCGCCCATCGATGAAGGCGGAGTCGGGGGGCCGCCTTCTTCCATGGGAAGGAAACCTTTAAGGGGGCTTTTATGAAATTGGTCATGAGGCGGACACTCGCGGCGATCGCCGCCGGCGCGGCACTGGCTGCGACCGGTCCTGCATGGGCGCAGGGCAAGGTCCTGAAGTTCGTGCAGAACGGCAACCTGACGATCCTCGATCCGATCTGGACGACGGCCTACGTCACGCGCAACCACGGCTACTTCATCTACGACACGCTGTTCGCATCCGACGAGAACAATGCGGTCAAGCCGCAGATGGTCGACAAGTACGAGGTCTCGCCCGACAAGACAGTGTGGACCTTCACCCTGCGCGACGGGCTGGAATGGCACGACGGCAAGCCCGTCACCTCGGAGGACTGCATCGCCTCGATCAAGCGCTGGGGCGCGCGCGACGCCATGGGCCAGAAGCTCATGGACTTCGTGAAGGACTTCAAGGCGGTCGACGCCAAGACCTTCCAGATGATCCTGAAGGAGCCGTACGGCCTGGTGCTCGATTCGCTCGGCAAGCCATCGTCGCAAGTGCCCTTCATGATGCCCAAGAGCGTCGCCGACACCGACCCGTTCAAGCAGATCGACAGCCAGATCGGCTCGGGTCCGTTCATCTACCAGAACGCCGAATCCAAGCCGGGCGAGAAGCACGTCTACCTCAAGAACCCCAAGTACAAGCCGCGCGCCGAGCCGCCCTCGGGCCTGGCCGGCGGCAAGGTGGTCAAGGTCGACCGGGTCGAGATCATCGAGATGCCCGACCCGCAGCAGCAGGTGAATGCCCTGATCAATGGCGAGATCGACCTGATCGAGCAGCCGCCGCACGACCTGATCCCGCTCCTGAAGAAGGAGAAGAGCGTGCAGCTCGTCGACTGGAACCCGCTGGGTCACCAGTTCATCATCCGCTTCAACCACCTGACCAAGCCGTTCGACAATCCCAAGATCCGCCTGGCCGCGCTCTATTCGATGCGCCAGGAGGACTACCTCAAGGCGACCGTGGGCGAGCCGGAATACTACAAGGTCTGCTCGGCCGCCTTCGTCTGCGGCACGCCCAACGCGGTCGAGGCGCCCAACGGCATGCTGGTGAAGCCCGACTTCGAGAAGTCCAAGGCTCTTCTCAAGGAGGCGGGCTACGACGGCACGCCGATCGTGCTGATGCAGTCGACCACGCTGCCCGTGCTGACCAACGTCGCGCCGGTGACCAAGCAGCTGCTCGAACAGGGCGGCTTCAAGGTCGACATGCAGTCGATGGACTGGCAGACGGTCGTCACGCGCCGCACCAAGAAGGAGCCGGCCAACCAGGGCGGCTGGAACGTCTTCCACACCTTCTCCGTCGCTGCCGACATCCTGAACCCGATCTCGACCTCCTACATGGTCGCCAACGGCGACAAGGCGTGGTTCGGCTGGCCGACCGATCCGGAGATGGAGAAGCTGCGCGACGCCTACGCCAAGGAGACCGACCCGGCCAAGGGCAAGGCGCTTGCGGCCGCGGTACAGGCTCGCGCACTCGAAACCGCCCAGTACGGCTGGATCGGCCAGTGGTACGGACCAGGCGCCGCGCGCGCCAACGTCACCGGCTGGCTGAAGGCGCCGGTGCCGGTCATGTGGAACGTTGAGAAGAAGTGATTGAGAAATCTTCGTTGAGGCTTTCCCCCTCCCTGCCTCCCCCGTCTGACGGGGGGGTTGGCCGAAGGGCGGAGGGGGAAAGCACCACCGAGGATCTCGGCCGTTAACGAGGTCATCTGATCGAAATGCTCGATTTCGTCGCCCGCCGTCTCGTCGCCATCATCCCCGTTCTCGCGGTGGTGGCGGTCTTTGTCTTCCTCATGCTGCGGCTGACGCCGGGCGATCCGGCGGCGGTGATCGCCGGCGACAACGCGACCTCCGACCAGATCGACGCCATCCGCTCCAAGCTCGGGCTGAACGAGCCGATCTGGACGCAGTTCGCCATCTGGATCGGCGACGTGCTGCAGGGCAATTTCGGCGAGAGCTTCTTCTTCAAGAAGACCGTGGCCGAGCTGATCGCCCAGCGCGTCGAACCGACGCTCGCTCTGTCGATCTGCACCCTGATCATCGCGCTGAGCCTCGCCGTGCCGCTCGGCGTGCTGGCCGCCTATCGCCACGGTTCGCTGCTCGACCGTTTCGTGATGGGTTTCTCGGTGATGGGCTTCTCGGTGCCCTCCTTCGTCATCGGCTATTGCCTGATCTATGTCTTCGCCATCGAGCTCGGCTGGCTGCCGGTGCAGGGCTACGTCCGCATCGGCGTGGATTTCTGGGGCTTCCTCGAGCGCATGGTGCTGCCGTCGGTGACGCTCGGCATCATCTTCATCGCCCTGATCGCCCGCATCACGCGCGCCAGCGTGCTGGAAGTGCTGAACGAGGATTATATCCGCACCGCCCGCGCCAAGGGCCTGTCCAACCGGGTCGTGCTGATGCGCCACGCCCTGCGCAATGCCGCCGTCCCCATCCTCACTGTGATCGGCATCGGCATCGCGCTCCTGATCGGCGGCTCGGTGGTGACCGAAAGCGTCTTCGGCCTGCCCGGACTCGGACGCCTCACGGTCGAGGCCGTGCTGAGCCGTGACTTCCCGACCATCCAGGCCGTCATCCTGCTGTTCTCCGTCGTCTATGTGCTGATCAACCTGCTGATCGACATCAGCTACACCCTGTTCGATCCGAGGATCCGCTATTGAGCGCGATTACAGACCAAGAAGTCGTCGACTCCGCCGCCATCGCGTCGGCCTCGACCAAACGCCGGAGCCTGTGGGCTCTTGCTCTCCGCAACCCATCCGTCATTTTTGGCGGCGTCATCCTGCTGGTCATGCTGGCCATCGCCATCCTGGCGCCGGTCCTCGGCACGGTGGATCCGACGCGCATCGATCCGGCGGCGCGCAACAAGAAGCCCGGCACCGAGATCACCTTCCGCCTCGACGATGGCACCACCGCCAAGCGTGTCGTCCTCATGGGTACCGACAGCCTGGGTCGCGACGTCTACAGCCGGGTGATCTACGGCACGCGGGTGTCGCTGATCATCGGCGTCGCCGTCTCCGCCTGCGCCGTGGCGATCGGCCTCGTCATTGGCCTCGTCTCCGGCTACATAAGGTGGCTCGACGGCATCATCATGCGCATCATGGACGGGCTGATGGCGATACCGGGCATATTGCTCGCCATCGCCCTGGTCTCGATCTGGCGCGCCGGCCTCATCACCGTGATCTTCGCCATCGTCGTGCCCGACGTGCCGCGAGTCGTGCGCCTGGTGCGTTCCGTCGTGCTGACGGTGCGCGAGGAGCCCTACGTCGAGGGCGCCATCTCGGTCGGCACGCCGACCTGGACACTGATGTTCCGCCATATCCTGCCCAACACCGTGGCGCCGCTGATCGTGCAGGGCACCTTCATCGCCGCCGCGGCGATCCTGGCCGAGGCGATCCTCTCCTTCCTGGGCATCGGCATCCCGCCGGAGATCCCGACCTGGGGCAACATCATGGCCGAGGGCCGCACGCTGTTCCGCGTGTTCCCGCACAACATCCTCTATCCCGGCATCTTCCTGGCGCTCACCGTGCTGGCCATCAACATCATGGGCGACGGCCTGCGGGACACGCTCGATCCGAAGATGAGTAAGAAAGTGTGATGCGAAGCATCACACTTTCTTGCTCACCCTGAGCGAGCGAAGCGAGCCGAAGGGTCTCTTTTCAATGTTCGAGGTTCTTGTGGTCTACAAAAGATCCCTCCACTCCGCCCTTCGGGCTTCGGTCGGGATGACGGCTGTGGTGCTCGGATGAGCACCACAGCCGTCAAACCCGTCCTCGAAGTCCGCAATCTGAGCGTTGCCCTGCCGACTGGCGCCGACCGCGTCCACGCGGTCGAAAAAGTGAGCTTCACGGTCAATCCCGGCGAGATCGTCTGCCTGGTGGGCGAATCCGGCTCGGGCAAGTCGGTGATCGCTTTCACCGTCATGGGCCTCTTGGCCAAGGCCTTGAAACCGACCTCGGGCGAGATCCTGCTCGAGGGCGAGAACGTGCTGGCTGCCGGCGAGACCCGACTGCGCGAACTGCGCTGCACGCGCATGTCGATGATCTTCCAGGAGCCGATGACGGCGCTCAATCCGGTCATGACCTGCGGCCTGCAGATCGACGAGGTGCTGGAGACCCACACCAAGCTCGACGCCGCCCAGCGCAAGGCCAAGATCATCGCCATCCTGACGCGGGTGAAGCTGCCGGAACCGGAGCGCGTCTACGCCTCCTACCCGCACCAGCTGTCGGGCGGCCAGCGCCAGCGCATCATGATCGCCATGGCCCTGGTGCTCGATCCCGTGCTGCTGATCGCCGACGAGCCGACGACCGCGCTCGACGTCACGACCCAGGCCGAAATCCTGAAGCTGATCGCCGAGCTGCAGGAAGGCCAGGGCACCGGCGTGCTGTTCATCACCCACGATTTCGGCGTGGTCGCCGAGATCGCCCATCGCGTCGCGGTGCTGCGCTGGGGCGAGCTGGTGGAGATGGGCCCGACCGAGCAGATCCTGTCGCGCCCGCAGCAGGCCTATACCAAGATGCTGATCTCCTCGGTGCCGTCGATCCATCCCGTGCATCGCGGCGTGCGCAAGGACGGCATCACCGTGCTGCGCACCGAAAAGCTCGGCAAGACCTATAGCGGCAATGCCTTCTTCCAGAAGGCGCGGGTCGTGAAGGCCGCGGTCGACGTCGATCTCGACATCCGCCGCGGCGAGACGCTGGGCATCGTGGGCGAGTCGGGCTCGGGCAAATCGACGGTGGCGCGCTGCATCGCCCGGCTGATCGATCCGACCGAGGGCAAGGTGTTCCTGGGTGACACCGAGATCGCCACCATGTCGGCAGGCAAGCTCCGACCCCATCGCCGCCGGGTGCAGATCGTCTTCCAGGATCCCTACCGCTCGATGAATCCGCGCATCACGATCGGCGAATCGATCATCGAGGGGCCGATGAATTTCGGCCTCAAGCGCGACGAAGCTCTCGCGCGGGCCAGGAAGCTGATGGAGACGGTGCGGCTCGACCCCAATTCGCTCGACCGCTATCCGCACCAGTTCTCGGGCGGCCAGCGCCAGCGCATCTGCATCGCCCGCGCCCTCGCCATGGAGCCCGAGCTGCTGATCGCCGACGAGGCGGTGTCGGCGCTCGACGTCTCGGTGCAGAAGCAGGTGCTCGAGCTGCTCGACGAGATCCGCCAGCGACTGAACCTTGCCGTGCTGTTCATCACCCACGACCTGCGCGTGGCCGCCCAGATCTGCGACTACGTCGCCGTGATGAGCAAGGGCCGCGTCGTCGAATACGGCTCGGCCGAGCAGGTCTTCGGCGCACCGCGCGACGACTACACCAAGGCGCTGTTCGCCGCCGCGCCCGGCCGCAACTGGGAGTTCGGCAAGTTCGCCGCGGCTTGATTTGAGCCACTCCACCGGAGCGTGCTAGGCTCCGCCTCACCACAAGGAAAAGGCCCAAGAGGCAGTCGCTGCCGCGCCTCCCCCTGACCCGGCACCGGACAAGACGGTGAAACCGTGTCCACGGGAGGATCCAATGGCAGACAGCGTCTATAAAGTGGTCGAGGTCGTCGGCACCAGCACCGAGTCTTGGGAAAAGGCGGCACGGACAGCCGTGGAGCGGGCGTCCAAGTCGCTGCGCGATCTGCGCGTCGCCGAGGTCGTCGAGCAGGATGTCGTGATCGAGAAGGGCAAGGTCACGTCCTACCGCACCAAGCTGAAACTCTCCTTCAAGTACGAAGGCGAAGGCTGAATTCTTGCCGGACCGCGGGCCTCCAGGCCCGCTCATAATCTTCGTCTTCCGTCCCTCGGGCTTCCCGCTCGCTCGTCACTCATGAGCGGGTCTGGAGACCCGCGGTCCGGCAAGATAGACTCGCCGCATGACCTCCGGCCTGCTCGAAGACGCCTCGTTCAACCAGTCGCCCGACTTCGGCGATGTCGACCTGTTCAGCGCCGACCGGCCGCTGGCCGACGCCGCGGCGCGCGCCAGGTTGGATCTCGCGGGCTTGTCGGCCTGCGGCAAGGACTACGGCACCGCCGACACGCTCGATCTCGGCAGGATCGCCAACGAGAATCCGCCCAAGCTCCACATCGTCGATGGCAAGGGCAACCGCATCGATTTCGTGGAATTCCATCCGGCTTATCACAGCCTGATGGTCAAAAGCGTCGGCCACGGCATTCATGCCTCCGCTCATGACGGCAGCGACAGACCGGGCCCGGTGTCGACCCGGGCGGTGCGGCTCTATCTCGCGACGCAAGCCGAGAGCGGGCACATGTGCCCCATCACCATGACGCACGCCTGCATCGGCGCCTTGCGCGCCGAGCCGGCCTTGCTGGCCAAATGGTTGCCCAAGATCCAGACCCGCACCTACGATCCGCGTCCGCTGCCGTGGTGGGAGAAGAACGGCGTGACCCTGGGCATGGGCATGACCGAGCGCCAGGGCGGCACCGACGTGCGCGCCAACATCACCCAGGCCGTGCCGGCGGGCCATCACGTCGAGATCACCGGCCATAAATGGTTCATGTCGGCGCCGATGTGCGACGCCTTTTTGGTGCTCGCCCAGGCACCCGGTGGGCTGACCTGTTATCTGATGCCGCGCTACCGACCCGACGGCAGCCAGAATGCAATCCGCTTCCAGCGCCTGAAGGACAAACTCGGCAACAAGTCGAACGCCTCATCGGAGGTCGAATTCCACGGAGCCTACGCCGAACGGGTCGGCGCCGAGGGCGCGGGCGTGCGCACCATCATCGAGATGGTGAACCTCACGCGGCTCGACTGCGCCATCGCCTCGGCCGGCCAGTCGCGCATCGCGCTCTCCCAGGCGCTGAACCACATCCGCAATCGCTCGGTGTTCCAGCGGCGACTCGCCGACCAGCCGTCGATGCGCGCCACCGTGGCCGATCTGGCGCTGGAGCTCGAGGCCCAGGTCGCGCTGGTGTTCCGCCTGTGCCGCGCGTCGGAGCGCGCCGCTTCGGATCCTGCCGAGGCGGCCTACGTGCGGCTGCTGACGCCGGCGGTGAAGTTCCTGGTCTGCAAGACCACGCCGCAGATCGTCTACGAGGCGCTCGAGTGCCTGGGCGGCAACGGCTACACCGAGGACCTGCCGCTGGCCCGCTACTTCCGCGAATCGCCGCTCAACGCCATCTGGGAAGGCTCGGGCAACGTCATGGCGCTCGACGTGCTGCGCGCCGCCGGCCGCCATCCAGACCAGGCGATGGCGACCGTGGGCGCCCTCACCAAAACGGCTTCGGCGGCGTTCGACGTGCGGCCGCTCGCCGAGACGCTGGGCACGGTGCTGCGCTCCGGCGACGCCGAGCGGCGCGCCCGTTTCCTGTGCGAAGGCCTGGCCAGGATCGCCGCTCTGGCCGCTCTGGCCGAAGCCAAGTCCGACTTTGCAACGCTCTACGGCGATACGCGGCTGAGCGGCACGACGTTCGCCCAGTTCGGCACGGCCGATCTTGGCGGCGCGGAACAGGCCCTGATGGACCGCGCGCTGGCGGCGTGATCTAAGCCCGCATGCTCTCTTCGTCCATCGACTGGGCATTGCGGGGCGGCACCTGCGCCCTGGTACTGCTGATCGCTGCGGCGCTGCTGCGCGATTACGGCCGGCTGGTCGCTGCGCGGCTGGGGGCGCTGTTCGCCCTCGGCACGGGTGCCTACGCCATTACTTCGGTGGCCGGCTTCTCTCCTCATCTCGGTGCCTGGGCGATTCCTTTGCTGGCCCTGTCGGCCGGCAACAACGTGGTGTTCTGGGCGCTCGCCGCTTCCTTGTTCGACGATGGCTTTCGCCTGCGCTGGTGGCACGCCGCGCTGTGGCTTCTGCTGGTCACAGCCGGCACGGTGGCGTGCTTCCTGTCGGCGCCGGCGCTCGGCCTCGCCCTCACGCTGAGTTCGTTTGCCTTTGCCGGACTGGCAATGGCGCAGGCCCTGACGTCGTGGCGCGCCGATCTGGTCGAAGGCCGGCGACGCCTGCGGCTGTTCGTGGTCGGGGCATCGTCCCTTTATATCGGCCTCAACGCGATGGCTCAGCTCCTCGGCGTGCCGCGGTCCGCACCCGAAGGCGCAAGCCTCGCCGGTGCCGGCGGACTGCTCGCCATCGCCGGCATCGTCGCCTGGTCCCTGCTGCGCGTCGGCCGCGCCCAGTCGCTCTTCCCCGCCATGGTGGACGCGCCGCAGCCGAGTGAACTGCCCTCGGCACCGGCGGGACCGGCAGATCAGTCTCTTGTCGCCGCTCTCGCACGCCTCATGACCGCCGAACGCGCCCATCGGCAGGACGGCCTCACCATCGGCACCCTGGCGCAGCAGCTCGGCCTGCCGGAATACCGGCTGCGGCGGCTGATCAACCAGGCCCTGGGCTACCGGAACTTCAACAGCTTCGTAAACCACTACCGCATCGCCGAGGTGAAGGCGGCGCTGGCCGATCCGCACCAATCCGAGGTGCCGGTGCTGACCATCGCCCTGGACGCCGGCTTCAGCTCGCTCGGTCCCTTCAATCGCGCCTTCAAGGCCGAAACCGGCATGACGCCCAGCGAATATCGCCGCCTCAATGCCGGAAAAGCCGCCGATGCCGGAATCGACCGGCCGATTTCAGAGTCGGCCAGCCCGATTTCAAACTCGGCGCGAAGCAATTTGGCGGCCCACTAGGTTCGCCCTGACGTCCCGGCCACCGCCGGGCCGCATCCGTCAGGGAGAGCCGTTCATGCACCGTTCCATTTCCCCGCTGCTGTCGGGCATCGCATTCGTTCTGCTGTCGGGCTGCACCAGCCTCGACCGCGCGCCGGACGTTGCGGCGGGCTTCGTGAGCCACCAGCTCTGCTCGGCCACCTTCGTTTCCCGGGTCGAACCGGAGCAGTTCTATCGTGAGGCGATCGCTCCCAACCTGTCGCCGCTCGGCAGCCTGTCCGGTCACGACGTCGATCGCGCGCAGGCGGAGGTGAGTGCAAGCTTTGCCGGCCTCGCTCAGGCCCGCGCCATCGACCGTGGACCGCTGGGCTGCCTAGTGCTGCACGGCGAGCCGCCGGCACCGGTCACCCTGCCGCCGCCGGCGCCAGCCCCCGCCCTGCTGCCCGACGTCGCCGGCGGTGAGGTCGTCGAGCCCGGTCAGCCGGCATTGAAGCAGGCCCTCGACCGGACCTTCGCGGAGACGGCGGCCGCGCCGCATCGCAATACCAAGGCAGTGGTGGTCGTGCACGATGGCCGGGTGATCGCCGAGCGTTATGCGCCGGGCTACGGCATCGAGACGCAGGTGATGGGCTGGTCGGCCACCAAGTCCGTGACCAACGCCCTGATCGGCATCCTGGCGCGGCAAGGCAAGCTCTCGCTCGACGGGCCGGCGCCGATCGCTGCCTGGTCCGATCCGCGCGATCCGCGTCGCGCCATCTCCATCGACAATCTGCTGCGCATGAACAGCGGCCTGGACATCGGCGATTCCCTTAGCGCCAGCGCTTTCACCGCCCTCGATCCCACCGCCTACATGGTGTTTGGCGTCCGTGACATGGCGGCATTTGCCGAGAAGGCGCCGATCCAGGCCGCGCCCGGCACGCGATGGAACTACACCAATGGCAACACGATCCTGCTGTCCAAGATCATCCGCGACAGCACCGGCGGCGATGCGGCCTCGGTCCTGGCGTTCGCCCGGCGCGAGCTGTTCGACAAGCTTGGCATGCGCCATGTCACGCTCGAATTCGATGCCACGGGCACGCCGATCGGCTCCAGCCACATGCTGGCCTCTGCGCGCGACTGGGCCCGCTTCGGCCTTCTCTACCTGAACGATGGTGTGGCCGGCGGCGAGCGGCTTCTGCCGCCGGGCTGGGTCGACTATTCCGCCTCGCCAACGCCGGGCAGCGAGCGCTACGGCTATGGCGCGGGCTTCTGGACCAATCGCGGCGACGGCGAAGGACAGCGCTACCGCATCGCGCAAGGCCTTCCGGCGGATGCCTTCATGGCCCGCGGCGCCTTCGGGCAATACGTCATTGTCGTGCCCTCGCAGCGTCTGGTCGTGGCCCGCTTCGGTAGCGCCTTCACCCCGCGCGACGATATGGATGTCGTGGCGCATCTGGTGGCCGACGTGATCGCGGCCATGCCGCCCTCGTGATGTGCTTGCAGAGGCGACGGGGCGCCGCCAATATCGCGCCCCATGAAAAAAATCTTCACCGCCACGCTCGGCACCGAGACCAACACCTTCGCCTCCATCCCCACCGGCCATCAGCTCTTCGAGGAGACCTGCCTCTACCGCAAGGGCAGCTACGGCAAGAACGTGCCGATGTTCGGCGCCCCGCTCGCGGTGTGGCGCGGCCGCGCCGAGGCCAAAGGCTGGCAGGTGGTCGAAAGCCTCTGCGCTTTCGCCATGCCCGCCGGCAGGACGGTGAAGAAGGTCTACGAAGCCTTCCGCGACGAGATTCTGGCCGACCTCAGGGCCGCGATGCCGGTCGACGGCGTGCTGCTGTCCATGCACGGCGCCATGGTTGCCGAGGGCTATGACGACTGCGAAAGCGACCTTTTGGCCGGCGTACGCAAGATCGTCGGGCCGGACATTCCCGTGGGCGCCGAGCTCGACCTTCATTGCAACATCGGCGAAGGCACCCTGCGCGACGCCACCGCGCTGGTGCTGTTCAAGGAATATCCGCATATCGACGTGCCGGAACGCGCCGACGATCTCTTCACCGTGATGGAAGGCGCCATCGAAGGCCGCACCCGGCCGGTCATGGCGGCCTGGGATTGCCGGATGATCGGCGTGTTCCACACCACCCGCCAGCCGATGCGCGGCTTCGTCGACAAGCTGTCGGCCATGGAAGGCAAGGACGGCGTGCTGTCGCTGTCGGTCGCCCACGGCTTCCCGTGGTCCGACATCAAGGAGATGAGCAGCAAGGTGATCGCCATCACCGACGGCGACCGACCCAAGGCCGAGCGCCTGGCGCGCGAGCTGGGCCAGGAATTCTTCGCCATGCGCGAGGCCACCCAGCCACCCTATGTCTCGCTCGATGCGGCGATGGCGCGTGTGAGCTCGCACAACCTGCCCAAGCCCATGGTGCTGGCCGACGTGTCGGACAATGCCGGTGGCGGGGCGGCATCGGACTCGACCTTCATCCTGAAGGCCCTGCTCGACCGCAAGGTGAAGGACGCCGCCGTCGGCATGATCTGGGATCCCGGCGCCGTGAAGCTCGCTTTCGAGGTGGGCGAAGGCGCCGAGCTCGACATTCGGCTGGGCGGCAAGCTCGGCCCGCAATCCGGCCCCCCGGTCGATGCGCGGGCCAAGGTGCTGAAGGTCGAAAGGAACGTCAGCATCGAATTCGGCGGCGAACGCAAGAGCGTGGGCTCGATCGGCGATGCCGCGGCGCTCGAGATCGAGGGTGTGACGGTGATCGTGAACAGCAAGCGCACCCAGTGCCTGAGCCGCGACTGCTTCACCAAGCTGGGCGTCGATCCCTCGACCAAGAAGGTCGTGGTCGTGAAGTCCATGCAGCACTTCCACGCCGCCTATGCGCCGATCGCCAGCGAAGTGGTCTATGTCGCCGCGCCCGGCGCGCTGGTGCCGGATTGGTCGCTGCTGCCCTACACCAAGGCCGACAAGGCGCAATGGCCGTTCGTCGCCGATCCGCACGGAGCATAGAATGCGGCAGCGACTTGCCTTTCTTTGCGCGACGGCGGTTCTGGCGTCGAGCCCCGGCTCTGCGCAATCGCCGTCACCGAACGGCGTCAAGACGCTCAGCCCTCCCGGCGCCATCAAGGCGGAAGGAACCTGGAGTCTCGGCACGAGGGCCGGTGACTTTGTCTTCCTCGCCGGGATGCAGGGCATCGATCCGGCGACCAACACGCTGGTGCAGGACCCCCAGGCTCGAATTCGCCAGGCATTCCTCAACATCAGGCTGATTGCCCAATCGGAGGGCGCCAGCCTGCAGGATTGCGTGCGACTCACGGTCTACGTCAGTGACCTGCACCGGTTCGCCCCTATGGTGGAAAAAGCCCAGGCCGAGCTGTGGGGCAAGCCGCCCTATCCACCCCGCACGATGATCGAGGTCCAGCGCCTGTTCGACGACGACATCGTGGAGATCGACAGCGTATTCTATGCCCCAAGCAAAAAGTGAGGCGCCGATCGCCGACGTCTGTGCGTAAGGCCACTTCCGCGTGTTCAGAATTGAACTACGGGAGAGCCTGTACGTCCTGACTGGCTATGTCGCTATCTGCGATAGGCATAGCCTTTTGAGCTTGCCTGTGAAATGAAGCGCCAGAGGACTCAGGGCAAGTTCTCTGAAGGATTATCGACATTGTTGCACGCGGCTATGGTCTAGCCTCGTGATGGGGGGCAGGAATGCGGTTAGTGGTAGCGGCCCTCGTCGGGCTTGTCTTCTGGGGGTTCGCGGCCGGTGCGTCGGCGCAGAACGGCCTGCAGCGCTTCGAAAGCGACATCAAGCCTCAGCTCGAGGTCAAGAAATTCACCTACGGCAGCGCCTCGGCGCTGGGCTCCGCGGGCTTCGTGTTGAACGACGTGGTCGCCGTGATACCGGGCAATCCGGCGACGGGCGACAAGGACAGCACGGTCAAGATCGACAAGGTGACCGTCGACGAACTCGACTTCGACCGCCTGAAGAAGGGCGCCGCGGACGATGAGCTGCCGCGTTTCGCCAAGCTCAAGATCGAAGGCATGACGGGCGACGACACCTTGTCGGCGGCGCTCGTGCCCTATGGCGTGCCGAAAGTGCCGGTCGATGTCACGCTCGACTACCGCCTCGACACCGCCACCAAGGTGCTCACCTTGAGCAAGCTCGAAGTCAGCCTGCGCGGCGAGGCGCGCGTGGCGCTGGCGATGGTGGTGGACGGGATCAGCGACAAATCGAGCCAGATGCAGGGCAGCAAGGATGACGGCCGGCTGCGCACGGCCTCGCTCGATATCGACGACACCGGCCTGCTCGCCAAGATCCTGCCCGCGCTGGCCCAGGCCCAGGGCACGACGCCGGAGGCGATGGTCGCCATGGCGACCGTGCCACTGGCCGGATTCACGGCGGGCCAGGGCCCGGCGACCCTGAAGGCGCTCGACTCCCTCGTGTCCTTCATCGGCGACTGGAAACAGCCCAAGGGTCCGATCAAAATCGCCATCAAGCCGGCGAAGTCCGCAAGCGTTGCCGACCTCGACAAGGTGATGGAACCCAACGCGCTTACGGACATTTTCGGGCTGACCGTCGACTACGCCGGCACGCGCGCCGGTGCGGCCAGCGGCGCCAGCGCCAGCGCCGCCACGTCTCCCCAGGCTGCGGCGACGCCCTCGGCGGCGGCAGGCGATGCCAAGACCCTGACGGGCGGCGAAGCCTGGCTGTCGATCGTCGGCAACACGCTCACCGGCAAGATCGACGGTGATGTTTTCTTCGAGTTCTACCGCAAGGACGGCACGCTCACCCTGATGGAGGGCAGCGACCTTACCAAGGGCAAGTGGACGATCGAGGGCGAGAAAGTCTGCTTCAAATATCCCGACGAGGACAAGGACTGCTTCACCGTGAGCCGTACCGGAGAAGTGGTCACGCTGGGCGGTGGCAAGGGCAAAGGCCTTCGCCTCACCCTGCTGCCAGGCAATCCAAAGGACCTCTAGGGCGCACGATCGTTGCTTAGTCATCGCGAGGGATCAGTCTGATGGATCGGTAACATAGCCCGCACTGCGCTTTTCCTGCCGGCCGGCGACGGTTGGCTCGTAAGGAGCTCGCTATGTTTGATGCCATTCCTTCCAACCGCCGCGAGGATGCACGGTCGGCGATGACGGCAGCCTTTGGACGCGCGCCACTCACGGCTTTGCAGCGGGTCACATCAGGCGCTTCGGCGTTGATCTACCGGATCGAGGTTGCCGATCGGCCCTATCTGCTGCGCCTGGACTCTCTCCAGCGTGACGAAGTTCGCAATCCGGAGCGCGCCTATCTCTGCATGCGGACGGCAGTGGAGGCCGGCATCGCGCCGGCTTTGCATCACGCCGATCCGACCGCAGGCGTGGCGATCATGGATTATGTGCCGGAGCGCCCTCTGTCCGACTATCCCAGCGGACGCGAAGGGCTGGCGCGCGACCTCGGCGACCTTGTCGCCCGGCTGCAGGCAACGCCTGCCTTCCCGCCGGTCGCCAATTATCTGACCGTTCTGAATGGCCTGCTGGACCGCCTGCTTGGCTCGGGCCTTTTCAACGTGGGCTTGCTCGATCCGCATCAGGAAGGCTTCGAGCGTATCCGCCAGGCCTATCCTTGGGACAGCAGCGCGCTGGTCTCCAGCCACAACGACCCCCATCCCGGCAATATCCTCTTCGATGGTGAGCGGCTGTGGCTCATCGACTGGGAGACGGCGTACCGCAACGACCCCCTCGTCGATGTGGCGATCTTCACCCTGTACCTGGCCGCCTCACCGGAACATGAGGAGGTGCTGCTGCAATCCTGGCTGGGCCGCTCACCCGACCGGGCCCTTCGCGCCCGACTGGTCCTCATGCGACAGCTGGTGCGGCTCTTTTATGCCTGCGCCAGCAGCCTGCACGCCGCCTCGCCGAGCGCCGTGCCGGAGACCGATCTCGCAGCGCTCACGCCGGCTGAGTTCCGCGCGGCCGTCGATGATGGGCGGCTGGTCCTGGGCGCGCCGCAGACCCAGCGCATCGGCGGCAAGGTCGCACTCGCCACCTTTCTGGCCGTCCTCGCCACGCCGCAGTTCGAGGAAGCCCTTGTTGTCGCCCAACAGGGCTGACGGGTCGGCCGTCTTTAGCCGCGCAGCACCTTGCCCGCCTTGGCCTCGTTGAGCTTGCCCTGCTCCCAGGTGACCGCGCCGTTGACGACGGTATATTCGACGCCGCGCGAGGGCATGACGATCCGCTTGGCGCCGCCCGGAAGGTCATAGCGGCGCTCGCCGTGATTGTTCGAGCCGATTGCGGCGGGATCGAAGATCGCCACATCGGCCGGCGCGCCCTGGGCCAGGCGGCCACGATCCTTCAGGCCGAACAAGTCGGCGGGATCCGACGTCAGCTTGCGGATGCCCTCCTCGAGCGTGATGGCTTCTTTCTCGCGCACCCAGGTGCCGAGCAGATAGGTCGGGTAGCCGGCATCGCACAGCATATCGACATGCGCCCCGCCGTCGCCCAGCGCCATCAGGATGGCCTTGTTGTTCAACAGCTCGCGCATGCGGTCTTCGCGCGTATTCCACGAGGCCATGGTGAGCTCGCAGGCGAGGTTGTCGGCGAGCACGAGGTCGAGGAAGGCATCGACGCCGTCCTTGCCCTGGTCCTGGGCGATTTGGGCGACCGACTTGCCCTCCAGCGGCTTCAGCGCGGGATTGCTCACGCTGTAGACGCCAATGCGGCCCCAGTTGCCGAAGCCCGTCGGGTTCTTGAGGTCGTGGCGGAACTGGTTGCGGAAGGCGGGATCGGCGTAGACGGCCTTCTGCGCCTCCTTCGACGTGTCCGCGAACACCCGCTTCCACGACGGGAAGGCGGCGAAGGAAAACGGGTTGTTCATGTCGACTTCGCGCGTCAATGGCAGCGGCGAGGTCTGCGGCCGTGCCCCCTTGGCGATCATGGGCGCGGCGCGGCGCAAGGTGTCGCGCACCGCCTCTGGAATGTCGTCGCGATCGAACAGGGCGATGAAGGTCACCGGGCGACCGCTCTCGGTCAGCAGGAAATCCAGCAGCTCGCACTGGTCATCCTCGAGCACGCCGACCTGGCGGGTGAGCGCGATCTCGATCGCGCCCTTGCCGCGCGTCTTCAGCTGGTTGGCGTACGCCTTCAGCTCCTCGCGGCTGGCATTGCGGCAGGCCAGCGGCTTGCCCTCGAAGCCCATATGCTGGTTGAGCGTCGTCGAGGAGAAGCCGAGCGCGCCGGCATCGACGGCCTCGCCGATCAGCTTGGCGATCTTCGCGGTTTCCTCGGCCGTCGCGGCTCGTTCCATCGAGGCTTCGCCCATGACGTAGTGGCGGAACGGCGTCAGCGGCGCGATGAAGGCCAGGTTGAGCGACGGGCTGCGGGCCGCGGCGGCGTCCATGAATTCCGGGAAGGTTTCCCAGTCCCAGGTGATGCCCTTGTTCAGCACGTCGAACGGGATGCCCTCGACGTTCACAAGATCCTTCATGGCGATCTCGCGGGTCTGCGGCTTGCAGGGCGCGATGCCGACGCCGCAATTGCCCATCACCACGCTGGTCACGCCGTGCCACGACGAGGGCGTGACCGCGCCGTCCCAGCAGATCTGCGCATCGTAGTGGGTGTGCGGATCGACGAAGCCCGGCGCCACGACCAGCCCATGGGCATCGATGGTGCGTTTGGCACCCTCGGTGACCTTGCCGATTTCGGCCACCTTGCCGTCGGCAATCGCGACATCGGCCTGATAGCGCTTGGCGCCCGTACCGTCGACCACGATGCCATTCTTGATCACGAGATCGTAGCTCATGGATACCTCCCGGGAATTTGACGCAAGCGTACACCTGCCCGACCGAGAGAGGCGTATGCGAAAAGCACGGGGGAGCCAGTTCTTTGCGGGCTAGACCGCGCGGTAAGGCTCGCCCCAGCGATCCTGGTAGACGATCTCGTTGAGCGGCCCGCGGCCGACCGGCCCGAACTTGCCCATCGGGTAGCCGATCGGGAGGATCGCGTAGGAATGAACGCCGCTCGGCAGGCCAAGGGCTGCCTCGGCTTCCTTCTCGAAGAGCAGATGCCGGGTCGTGAGCGTGGTGCCGAGGCCGAGCGCGCGCGCCGCCAACACCATGTTCTGCACAGCGGGGTAAATCGAGGAGCCGGCCGCCCGGTTGGGACTGGGTCCGTCCTCCAGGCAGGCGACGATCCATACCGGCGCCTCGTGAAAATGGTCCGTCAGATATTCGACCGCGGCGTGCTGGCGAAGGTAGCGTTCCTTGGTGACGCCGGGGGGCGGCTCGCTGGTGAGGTAGCGCGGGCCGATCACCTCGTCGAAGGCCTTCTTGTACCAGGCCTGCACCGCTTTCTTGATCTTCGGGTCCTTGATGACCAGGAACCGCCACTTCTGCGTATTGCCGCCGTTCGGCGCGCAGCTGCCGGCGCGCAGGATCTTCGCGATCAATTCATCGGGCACCGGATTCGGCTTCAGCCGCCGCATGGCGCGGGTCGACTCGATAATCTCGAACAGGTCAGGCATTTATTCCTCCCTCGCCACATGCTGAGGCGCGCGCGAGCGAGAATATGGCGCAATCGAAGAGGAGTCACCCATGGCGCTCTATGAGCTCAGGACCTACACGCTCTACGTCGGCAAGATGGCCGAGGCCGTCAAACTCTACCAAGGGCTGGGCTTTCCGGCCCTGAAGAAGGGCGGTCACGACAAGAATCTCGTCGGATACTTTCAAGGTGATACGGGCATGATCAACCAGATCGTCCATCTCTGGAAGTTCGAGGACGATGCGGCGCGGCGCGCGCACTGGGCGGCCGTGTTTGCCAACACCGATTTCACCGAGGGCTTCGCCTCGAAGTTCCGGCCGCTGGTGATGACACAAGAGGTGAAGCTGCTTCACGCGGCGCCCTGGGGACCGCACCCTTAGGAGTGGAGCAATGAGAGCACTGCACGTTGCACCCGGCAACTCGGCAGGCGGTTCGCTACTTCAGGCGATCCGAGAAGCGCGCCGCAACGAGGAAGTGGTGTCGTGTCCTGACGATCTCAGTTGCGGCCCGATCGAGTCGGATGAACAATCGGCGAGGGCGGCGTGGTGGGCGCGCTTTTATGACGTGCCGGAGTTTGAAGGTGACTTCAAGACATTCTGGAACCGCGTCACGACAACCGATGACCGGATCGTTGTCTGGTTCGGACGTCACTCAGCGAGCGAACTCGCCTTCTTTCTGGCGCTGGCCGACCGGCTTGGTGATCGATCCTATGACATTGTCGACGTTACGGGACCGCGATCACCCGCGGTCTCGATCGTTCCGACGGATCGACTGAGGCCGCTGCTCGAAACCGAACGGCCCATCACAGGTCAGGAGGGGGAGGCAGCCTGTCGGTACTGGCGCCAACTGCGGGTGGAGAACGCGCCCTTTCGTGTCGTGACGCCAACGGGTCTGGTTTCGGCGCCCGTCGATCACTTCGATCCCCTGCTGATCGAACGCGCGACCCCGGAATGGCGGAAGATCGCCCGCGTTGTCGGTGACACGATGGGCTACAACTTCGAGCCCTACATGCAGGTCGGCGACATGATGCTGCTGGCGCGTGTTGTTGCCTTGGTCAGCGAGGGCAAGCTGCTCGCCGACGGCGATCCGTGGGACATGCGCTCCTGCCGAGTGCGGTTACCGGGCTGACGAGGTGGCACACGCGGTCGGTTACGCTGACGCAGCTGCCGTCGACAGCGAAGGTGAAGTGCTTGATTTACTCATCGGCCGTTCCGGCCGGATCGTGGGCAAGCGGCGTCGGCTGCGGCGCCAGGATTTTGAAAGTCCTCTCAACATGCAGTGGAGCTGCCGAAGTCAGGCTTCCGCCGACTGCCAGCATGGCCAGGAGAAGCGCCGCAGCGGCCATGAGGTAGTACACGCCGTCGATATCGAAACGCCGCAACAGGCTCATGCCGACGAGCGGCCCGATCACCGAGCCGCAACCGCTCGCCAGGATGAGCCGGCTGCTCACAGCCACCACGCGGTCGGCCGGCAGGCGATCATGCGCGTGCGCGACGCAGACCGGATAGAGGGTCGACATCAACCCGCCGAACAGGACCGCAGCCGGCAGGATCAGCAGCGCCGAATGCGGCAACCGAACCAGGGCGACGGCCGTGGCCGCAAGAGCTGTGCTCAGCACGACCAGCACGATACGCCGGTCGAAGCGATCCGACAGCCGGCCCACCGGAATCTGGAAGGCGAGGCCGCCGAGCACGGCGACGAGCATGAACAATCCGATCGTCTCGCGTTCGAAACCCTCGTCCTGCATCCACACCGGAACGAGCGCATAGAATGCGCCGCCGATCAGTCCGCTCAGCGCCGCCCCTCCTACCGCGACAGGGGCCAAGCGCAACAATTGACCGTACGGCAGATACTGGGTGGCGACCGTACGCGGCTGCTCGGCGCGGGTCGTGCTCACGAGAACCAGCGCCGCGGCGAACAGGATGACGATGATGTTGAACGGCGCCGTCGTCTCTATTCCGACCCGGCTGATCAGGAGCTGTCCGAGCGCAATGGCGACGAACGTGCCCACCATGTAGATCGAGAAGACGTATCCGCGCTCCGCAGGCCCGGCCTTGGCATTCAGCCAGCTCTCGGTCGTGACGAAAAGTCCGGCGCAGCCAAACCCGATGATCGCGCGCAGGATCATCCACGGCACCGGTTCGACCACCAGCGGCATGGCAGCGGTCGCGGCAACGACAGTGCCGGCAAAGGCGGCGTAGACGCGTATGTGGCCGAACCGCTCGATGATCCGCCCGCTGCAGAACGCGCCGACAGTGAACCCGGCGAAGTAGCTGCTGAGCACAAGGCCAGCCATGGCGGCATCGAAATCCTCCAGTGCCACCCGCAGAGCGATAAAGGTTCCAAAAAATCCATTGGCGAACTGGATGCCGCTCGTCGCGAAGACGAGCATGCCGATCCGCGCGCCGACGGAGCTCTTCGACTGCATCCTCTTCCCTTTCCACTATCGCCGGTACGCATCTTGCGTTTGAGAAGGATGCTCCTTCTGGCGCCGCATCTCATTTGAGTTGCCGTGACAAACTGGTGAAGTTGCTTCATGCGACACCCTGGGGCCCGCACTCTCAGCGCCTCACCGCTTCGCGACGCAATCGATCTCGATGAGCGCGTCGCGCACCAGGTCGGTGACTCCGACGCAGGTGCGTGCCGGACGGGCGTGTGACGGAAAGAAGCCGGCATAGACTTCGTTCATCGTCTCGTAGTCGCGCTTGAAGTGGGTCAGGAATACGCGGACGCGCAACACGTGGCCCAGCGAGAGGTTGAGGGCCGCCAGCACGCGAGCCATGTTTCGCAGGGTCAGTTCGGTCTGCGCCCGAATTCCCTCGGGCAAGGCCTTGGCTGGGTTGTCGAGATCCCGTCCGAACTGGCCGGTCAGGAAGACGAGGCCATCGGCTTCCGTGGCATGACTGCTCGGAGAAACCGAACGCGGGAAGCCGTCGAGAACGTGAAATTTGGCTTCGGTCATGTTTTCTCTCGGAATAAAGCCCGCGATCCATGGAAGCTTAGCAGATGACCGAACCGCGCCTGTGAAGCGACCAGCGCCGGTCCCCGGAAAGGCCCCAAAACCGCGATATTTCAGGGCGTTTACAGAACCGGGACTCATTGGTATGGTCCGCCGCGTCGCGGCCGGGAAAGGCCGTTTTGTCGTCTTAAATCAACGACTTAACGAGAAACCGCCCGGCGGCAGGGGTCGCGATATGAAGATTCTCACCGGCAACAGCAACCGCCCGCTGGCAGAAGCCATTGCCGCAAAGCTGGCCTTGCCGCTGGTCAGGGCCAACATCCGCCGCTTCTCGGACAACGAGATCTTCGTCGAGATCCTGGAAAACGTGCGCGGCGAGGACATGTTCGTGCTGCAGTCGACCAGCTTTCCGGCCAACGACCATCTGATGGAGCTCCTGATCACCATCGATGCGCTGCGCCGGAGCTCTGCCCGGCGCATCACCGCGGTGCTGCCCTACTACGGTTACGCCCGGCAGGACCGCAGGACAGGCCCGCGTACGCCGATCTCGGCCAAGCTGGTGGCCAACCTCTTGACCCATGCCGGCGCCAGCCGCGTGCTCACCCTCGACCTGCATGCCGCCCAGATTCAGGGCTTTTTTGACATCCCGGTCGACAACCTGTTCGCCGGCCCGGTGTTCAGCAAGGACATCAAGGAAACGCTGACAAACCGCAACCTTACGGTGGTGTCGCCCGACGTCGGCGGCGTCGTGCGCGCCCGTGCGATCGCCAAGCGCATTGACGCCGACCTCGCGATCATCGACAAGCGCCGCGAGCAGGCGGGTACCAGCGAGGTGATGAACGTGATCGGCGACGTCAAGAACGCCGACTGCATCCTGATCGACGACATCGTCGATTCGGCCGGCACGCTGTGCAACGCCGCGGTCGCCTTGATGGACCAGGGCGCCAAGTCGGTGTCGGCCTATGTCACGCACGGCGTGCTGTCGGGCGGCGCGGTGGCGCGCGTCGCGGCCTCGCCGATGGAAAAGATGGTGATCACCGATTCGATCCAGCCCACCGAGGCGGTGCGCGTGTCGCCCAATGTGCGGCCGCTCAGCATCGCCACGCTGATGGCCGAGGCCATGAAACGCATCTCCGAGGAGACGTCGGTTTCAAGCCTGTTCGACTAGGAGTTTTGGAGATCCGGCGTTGGGCACCCCTGGAGGCCGCGCCGTGAGTGAGAGAGCGAAAGAGCAAACCTTAAGGAGAAGTTGAAATGGCAGAGACGACAAAGGTCGTCGCGAAGATGCGGGACCGGGCCGGCAAAGGGGGCGCCCGTTCCAGCCGTCGCGATGGACTGATTCCCGCCGTGATCTACGGCGACAAGCAAGCCCCCGTGATGATCGCGGTCGAGCCGAAATCGATCGAACGCGAGCTGCACAAGGAGGGTTTCTTCAATCACCAGATCAAGATCGACGTCGAGGGCACGGGCTACGATGTCCTGCCGCGCGACGTGCAGGTCGATCCGGTGACGGACAAGCCTCTGCATCTCGACTTCCTGCGCGTCGGGCCCGACTCGATCATCACCGTGCAGGTGCCGGTCCACTTCAAGAACGAAGGCCAGGCGCCCGGCATCAAGCGCGGCGGCGTGCTGAACGTCGTGCTGCACGAGATCACCGTGCGCACCAAGCCGGCCTCCATTCCCGAATATTTCGAGGTCGACTTGACCGGCCTCGAGATCGGCCACTCGATTCACCTTTCCACGCTCGCGGTTCCCGAGGGCGTTCGCGTGGTGAGCCGCGACAAGAACGCCACCGTGGCGTCGATCGCCGCACCGACCGTGGTGCGCGAAGCGGCGGCCCAGGCGGCAGCCGATGCGGCAGCAGCGGCGTCGGCTCCGGCGGCAGCCGAGGGTGCGGCTCCGGCAGCAGGCACAACGCCTGCGGCGCCCGGTGCGGCACCGGCGGCAGGTGCGGCTCCGGCGGCGGGCGCAGCCCCGGCGGCGGGCGGCAAGGCCCCGGCTCCGGCCAAGAAGTAGCGGCAGGCGAGAGCCTCCGTCCGTTCGATGCTTCTGCTGGTCGGGCTCGGCAATCCCGGGCCGCGCTATGCGGGGCACCGGCACAATGTGGGATTCATGGCGGTGGACGAGATCGTCCGCCGCCGTGTCTTCTCGGCTTGGCGTACACGCTTCAACGGCGAGGTGGCGGAAGGCCATCTCGGCGGCGAGCGCACGCTCGTCCTGAAGCCCATGACCTTCATGAACGAATCGAGCAAGGCTGTGGGCGAAGCGGTGCGTTTCCTGAAAATCCCGCTCGACCGCGTGGTCGTCTTCCACGACGAGCTCGATCTCGCCCCCGGCCGCATCCGCATGAAGAAGGGTGGCGGCGCCGGCGGCCATAACGGGCTGCGCGACATCGATGCGCATGTCGGCAACGGCTATCGCCGCGTGCGCATCGGCATCGGCCATCCCGGCCACAAGGACCTGGTGCTGCACTGGGTGCTGCGCGACTTCGAGCCCGACGAGCGCGACCCCAAGGACGGCTGGCTGCCCAAGGCGCTGGGCGCACTGGCCGAGGAGTCGGCGCTGCTGGCCGAGGGCACCGGCAAGGCCGACGAACGCTACATGAGCCGGGTGGCGCATCTCGCGCCGCCTCCCGCCCCTCCCAAAGGGCCCCCGGTCGAAGAGTCGAAAGCGTAGAAGATGGGTTTCAATTGCGGAATTGTCGGCCTGCCCAATGTCGGCAAGTCGACCCTGTTCAATGCGCTCACCGCCACGCAGGCGGCGCAGGCGGCCAACTATCCGTTCTGCACCATCGAGCCCAATGTCGGCCGCGTCGCCGTGCTCGATCCGCGGCTCGACAAGCTGGCGGCAATCGCCAGCTCGGCCAAGATCATCAACACCCAGCTCGAGTTCGTCGACATCGCCGGCCTGGTCAAGGGCGCGTCGAAGGGCGAAGGGCTCGGCAACCAGTTCCTCGCCAACATCCGCGAGGTCGACGCCATCGCCCACGTGCTGCGCTGCTTCGAGGACTCCGACGTCACCCATGTCTCGGGCAATGTCGATCCGGTGCGCGATGCCGAGATCGTCGAGACCGAGCTCATGCTGGCCGACCTCGACAGCCTCGAGAAGCGCCTGCCCAACCTCGAGAAGCGCGCCAAGGGCGGCGACAAGGAAGCTGCGGCCGAGGCGCCGGTGGTCAAGAAGGCGCTCGATGCGCTGCGCGAAGGCAAGCCCGCCCGCGAGGCCGCGATCACGGCCGACGAGCGGCCGGTGTTCCGGCTGCTGCAGCTCATCACCGCCAAGCCGATGATGTATGTGCTGAACGTCGAAGAAGCCTCGGCCGCGACCGGCAACGCCCACAGCGCCCAGGCCGAGGCCTACGCCAGGACTCGCGGCATGCCGGCGGTGGTCATCTCCGCCGCCATCGAGGCCGAGGTAGCGCAGCTTCCGCCCGAGGACCAGGGTGAATATCTCGCCTCGCTCGGCCTCAAGGAAACCGGCCTCGCCAGGGTCGTGCGGGCGGGCTATCAGCTCCTCGACCTAGTGACCTTCTTCACGGTCGGCCCCAAGGAGGCGCGCGCCTGGACGGTGCGCCGCGAGGCCACGGCGCCGGAGGCGGCGGGCGTCATCCACACCGACTTCGAGAAGGGTTTCATCCGCGCCGAGACCATCGCCTACGACGACTACGTCACCTTGAACGGCGAATCAGGCGCGCGTGACGCCGGCAAGCTCCGGCTCGAAGGCAAGGACTACGCCGTGAAGGACGGCGACGTCTTCCATTTCAGGTTCAACGTCTGATTATATCAGTACGACAGCCGGCTTGACTCTCCCCTAAGGGGAGACGCTACGGTCCGACCATGATGCTCAGGATCGGAGAGTTCAGCCGCCGCGGCCGCGTTTCGGTCA
>Ga0193726_1000769_pt1 | contig 29797 bp, 20 predicted proteins | sample H2c1metaG_FD_144928 | JGI IMG/M metagenome (GOLD analysis project Ga0193726, IMG submission 144928) | Soil microbial communities from a riparian zone of the East river system, Colorado, United States - H2c1 | ecosystem: Environmental > Terrestrial > Soil > Riparian zone | place: USA: East River... | reverse complement strand
ATTGCCGCAACGGTTATTGTTTGCCTGGTTGTGTCAGTGATGTTACACGTACCCGGATCATTAGCAATTAAGGTAACAACATAATTTCCCGGAACGGGGTATAAATGAGTTGCGTTTATAGCCGTTGAGGTTCCGCCATCTCCAAAATCCCATTGAAAAGTCTGACCCGCCAGAGAAGTATTTGTAAATACGGCATTGTAAGGAGCACAGCCTACAGGCGGCGTAGTAAATTGCGCTTTTACCAATGCGGCCACACGTACCTGCACAGTAACAGAATCAGGAGCATTGCAATATGTTGTATCGGTAAGAACGAGATTTACATTGTAGGTACCAGGTGAAGTATAACTATGAAAAACACTTCCGGTGCCTGCTACCACTCTTGGTGTACCATCTCCAAAATCCCATATAAAAGATGTATTGGTAAATGCAACAGGAGCGGTCGAGGTATTATCAAACCTGTATTTAAAAGAATCGCAGGGAGGAAGTTTGACAGGGTTAAAGCCCAGGGTAGCCTGTATGTTTCCGACGCGTATGTGAACATATGCTGTATCCTGGATATTACAGGTTGATGAATCTATTGCAATCAGCATAACCTTGTAATTGCCTATTGTATTAAAAGTATGCGACGTATTTGGGGTCGTTGTTCTTATTTGAGGGCTGCCATCGCCGAAGTTCCATTGATAACTCACAGCATTTCTTATGGTATCGCTGAAGTCAACTGTAAGTGGAACGCAACCTGCCGAATCGCGGGGCACACCATTAATAGTTGATAAAATTCCTGCTTTGACCCCGGCGAGATTAAAAGAAATTTTGACCAGGGCAAGATTACATCTTCCTCCCGCTGTTGCGGGATTCTTTACTGCCCATGCCCCTGGTGTTGTAGGAAAAACAGCATTTGGATCTAATCCTTTGCAGTTGCCACAAATCGCTTCATAGATAACGCCGTTTTGATCAAACCTGCTGGTACCACCATCCACGTGATCACATCCCTCGGAATTGGTTTCTCCAAAAAAGCTACCGTATAGCTGGGAAACCGCGTCTTTTTTCATCACAAAAAAGTAGAAGTCTTTACCATCAGTCGTCCCTTTAATAGCATCGGAAGTTACCGGCATGCCATTAGTTCCGGCATTCGGATAGCTCCAGGTGGTAGGTGAAGTGCAATTAAAACATCCACCCCAACCCGCAACATATACATTTTCGCAGTGGCCCCATGTAAATGCGGTAGGAGAAATATTGGGCAATGAGGATGCACTTCCAAAAGTTGTCGAATAAATATAATTTGAAAGGTCAGGCTGAAGTTTGGAAATAAACTGCTTGGCTCCGTTGTTGAAAAAACTCGCATTTACATGGGGCCAGGCACCGGTAGTTTGACCCATTACATAGGGAAACCCGTTTTTATCAAATTGAATCCCATAGACCTGGTCGGTTCCGGCCGTGCCTAAATAGGTGGACCGGACAAGGGTGTTACCTGATATCTCAGCTACAAAACCATCCACTCCTCCAACAAGGGCGGGTCCGATAACACCTGCTTTATTTCCAGGAAAATTATTACTAGTCGTTCCACCTGCAACATACCAATCTCCATTAGTTGGATTTATTGCCGATACATAGGCGGCATCATCACCCGATCCACCGAGATATGAACTAAAAAGAATGGTAGAAACATCTGGAGATAATTTTAATACTACTGCATCTTGGTGGTGCGAACCATTGTTCAGGAGCGTTGCATTTGCTGATTGAAAAGGAGATATCGTCGGGAAATCATCTGACTGTGTACAGGAAGCTAAACAAATATTTCCTGCATTATCCAGGATCACCTCGCTCCTGGCCTCATCGCCATAATTACGTTGAAGAGAATTGGCTGATCCGCCATAAGTAGTAATATTAGCGCCATCATCAGCTTTGCCGCCAATCCTCTTTGAACCAATCAATCCATTACCAGCAGCGTTTAATTTTGTAATGATGATGTCAAAATCAGTTCCCGTTCCGCTGCTATTGACGTTGCTGGCAGGTTTGACAGGATAGTCCTTCGAAGATGTACGTCCGGCAACAATCAATTCACCTTGTGGATCACAGATCAAACTTTGGGGTAACTCATTTCCCGAGCCACCAAGATAGGTTGCAAAAATGCGTGTACTTCCGTCTGGCGAGAGCTTGATCACACCAATATCAAAAGCACCCCAACCGTCATTTCCGCCCCCGGCATAATTTGTTTGAAAAGCACCGGGTGAAACCGGGAAAGCGCCCGTTATTCCAAATACTATTCCTGCACCAAACATACTTCCATCAGGGCCGTACGTTGCGGTAAATCCCCAATTATCAGCCGTGCTCCCTGTAAATGAACAAAAAACCAGGGAAGGATCAATAACAATGGTAGACGTGGGATCGTAGTCTTTGATATCAAAACTAACAACGTCATTCTTTAGCCTGTATTTGCAGGTAATTTCTTTTCTTCCTTTAAGATCTGACTGGTAACTATACGGACTCAATTCTTTCAGATCACCCACGGAAGTATGAACGATCAATTCCTTGTTTTTAAGTTCAAGCTTATCAGCGCCGTGATATTTTAGAGCGATCCGGGAAATATCCGCTCCGGGTTTTATAACAAGATCATATTTTACAGCACCCCCGTTTGAATAATATCGAACATCGACATTCGGATAAACATTCTTCATGGTTATGCCCTGGTAAATTTTACAATCAGTGGCCCATTTTGATGGATCGTTTCCTATAAAATAATTGTTTGTACCGGCTAACGGTTTGTCAGCAGTAATCTCGGCATCTGAATTTCCATTTAGAAACTCAACTTTATAAGCGTGAGAATGAAGCTTTAGATCGGATTGTCTCGCCTGGATATCCTGGTTGGCGCCATGCATATGCATCAACTCAGTAATTTTCAACCAGTCAGCTGTGTTATGCTGAATTACCATGAATCCATCTTTCTGTACATAAAAAGCGCCGGAAGAAACCTGGCCAAGGAATTTTATTTGCTTGTCCCATTGCCCTTTATTTTCAATAAACTCAATGTTAGTATACTGTGCTTTGAGGGCGGCGGCGGGAAGCAAACAATTGAGAAGAAATATATAAAATGTACGGTTCAATTTTCTTTTTACCAATTTAATAAAAATCACTGAGAATTGTTTTTAAATCTTGCGTTATGAAATGCGGCTCCAGGTAGTTTTACCTTTTTGTGACGAGAGGTAGTTTTTCAAGCACAAATTTTCAGCCGAAACCAGGTCAGGGTCCTCATCCAGTATTTTCAGGGCTATATTTTTAGCAGTCTCTAAAATTGGCCTGTCTATGACTATACTTGCCAGCCTAAAGTTTAATTCCCCACTTTGTCTTGTTCCTTCAATATCGCCAGGTCCACGAAGGTCGAGGTCTTTTTCTGCTATCAGGAAGCCATCATTCGTGGAAGTCAGAACTTTAATTCTCTCCCTGGCATCATTTCCAATATCATTTCCGGTCAATAAAATGCAATAACTTTTTTCTTTTCCTCTTCCCACCCTGCCCCTAAGCTGGTGAAGTTGTGAAAGCCCAAATCTTTCCGCGCTCTCGATCACCATAACACTTGCATTCGGAACATTCACTCCTACTTCTATAACCGTTGTAGAAACCATGATCTGCGTGTCGCCTGTGACGAAACGATGCATATTTGTTTGCTTTTGCACAGAAGGCTGCCGCCCATGTACCATACTTATCCAATATTTTGGTTCAGGAAAATATGCCTTTACATTTTCGTACCCCTTCATTAAGTTCTCGAAATCCAACTTTGAACTTTCTTCTATCAAAGGAAAAATAATATATGCCTGCCTTCCTTTTGCGATCTCAGCCCTGATAAAAGTCATGACCTCGGATCGCTTGTTTTCATAACGGTGAACGGTGGTGATTAGTTGTCTTCCCGGTGGCATTTCATCCATAACGCTATAATCCAGATCACCATACGCCGTCATAGCTAAAGTTCTTGGAATAGGAGTTGCAGTCATCACAAGTATGTGAGGCGGTATCTCCGATTTTTCCCAAAGCCTTGCTCTCTGTGCCACGCCAAAGCGGTGCTGCTCATCTACAATGGCAAATCCCAGGTTTTTAAATTGCACTTTTTCTTCAAGAACAGCATGTGTGCCTACAAGAATATTCAAGACCCCTTCCGACAACATATTCATAATTTCTTTTCTTTCAGCTGTTTTTGTAGATCCTGTTAATAATTTAATTTTTACCGGGAGATCTTTTAACAATTCATTTATATTTTCATAATGCTGTTGCGCTAAAATTTCAGTGGGGGCCATCATGCATGCCTGGTAACCGTTATCAATCGCCAGCAACATGGCCAAAAGAGCCACAATAGTTTTTCCACTACCTACGTCGCCCTGCAACAACCGGTTCATCTGATGGCCTTTTGCAGTATCGGCTCTCAATTCCTTCATCACTCTTTTTTGTGCACCGGTGAGTTCAAAGGGAAGATAATTGCTATAAAATGTATTGAATAAATTTCCGACCTTATCAAATACAACCCCTTTTGAAAAACGATGATGGTGCAACCGGATCTTACCCAATCTTAATTGAGATATAAAAAATTCTTCAAATTTCAAGCGACGCACAGCTTTGTCAAAATTTTCCTGGGAAGATGGAAAGTGTATCTGTTTATATGCCTCGAAACGCGGCAGAAGTTTTAGCTGGTGTAAGATAGCAGAAGGAATGTTTTCAGGAATATCTTTTTCTTTTAACATCGCAAAAAGAGCCTGCGTTAATTTTCCGATGGGCCTTCCACCAAGACCTTTTGATTTTAATTTTTCGGTACTTGGATAAACCGGTTCAAGATGATTTTTGCCATCCGATTTTTCTTCCGTCAGCATTTCCATTTCAGGATGCACGATTTGTGGATGCCCCTGGTAAAAAGTTGCTTTTCCATAAACGAGATATGATTGGCCGGGGCTAAGATTTTTTTGTATCCAGGTCGCTCCTTCAAACCATACCAGTTCAAGAAAACCTGACTTGTCCTTCAACTGTCCCACCAATCTTTTTTTCCCTTTTTGACCCACCAGCTCAATTACCGATAATATTCCAGCCACCTGAATATAATCTGTTCCAGGTGCGATGTCTGAGATCAGGTTTACCTTCGTTTTATCAACATGGCGGTAAGGAAAATGATTCAGAAGATCATCAAAAGTAAAAATGGATAACTCTTTTTTAAAAAGCTCAGCACGTTGCGGACCCATCCCTTTCAGGTACTCGATCGGATTGGATAATATTTCGGGTGAGGAGGAGATGCTTTATTTTTTACAAAAATAGCGAAGCGAAAAATGGATAATTTTTAAAAGAAAGTACAATATTGGGGAACAAAAAAATCTTATTCTATTGCTTCCCGGATCGATTTTTCCCATAGTACCGATTGCCTGCCCTGGATGCATTTAAAAAATCCTTTTACAAGACAAAGATTCATGAATATGAAGTAAAATGGAATGCCCAGGATACCCATTCGCCATCCCACTGCAATAATAAGCCTGCCGGTAAGTGCCAATAAATAAAAAATTCCCTGCGCAAATAATAAATAAATAAAAACAGTACCCTGGTGGTGAAGCACCAATTCAATATTTGTGATCGCCACCAGGAAGATCAAAATGGGGCTCAAAATCCATCTCAGTAATCGTCTTGAAAAATATTGAATACTTAACAAGGGGAATTTAAAAATGTTCAGGCATTGGGTCAAAAATGAAACAGACTGGTAGGCGCCGGCAGCGATCCTGATCTTTCGTTTTTCTTCCTCGGCAAGGGATGCGGAAGGTGTCTCGAGCGCAAAAGCACCAGGTTCATATTTAATTTTATATCCTTCCAAACAAATTTGTATTGAAAAAAGAAAATCGTCGAGTATAAAATGATCATCGGGTGCATGGAACAATTCTGTCCGCATGGAAAATAATTCTCCAGCGGCACCTACAACCGTATTGAAATCTGAGTCCTGCTTTTTCATGAATGACTCATATCGCCAATACATTCCCTCCGCCTGTCCTACGGCCGAAGAATACTTACCCTGGATTATTTTTTTCTCACCCGCCACACCCCCAACTTTCTTATCTGCATAATGCCTGGTCATTGCCTTAAGACAATTACTGTTTAAAATGGAATTGGCATCACTAAAAACCACGATGGGTGTCTGTACAAATCGCATGGCTCTTTTTAAAGCAGCGGACTTCCCTTCTCTTTTTGATTGATGCAGTATCGTGATTTGAGGATATTTCCCAATCACTTCCTCCGGATTATCAGTAGACCCGTCTGTAATAAAAATTATATTCAATAATCCGGCGGGGTAATCTATCTCTAAACAGTTCTCGATTTTGTAGGAAAGAACGGCTCTCTCATTGTAAGCCGCGATGATCAGTGTTACCGGCAAAAATTCAAACTGGCCTTCTTTTTTAGAAAAAGATCCAATTGTCTTTATTTTATTGAAGATAAAAAGCAATATGCCGTAGCCGATATAACAATAGAACAAAATAGCAAGGCAGGACCACAATAATATTTGTAAAAAAGTCATTTTATAAAGCTTCAAGATAGCAAAAAATAAGGGGTGAAAACGGGGGGAAAATTATTTTAAAGCGGAACAATAAAATAATATTGCATTTTTTGAAAATTCTTTCTAATTTTCCCTTCCATTATCCTGATTACGCTACCGAAAAACCGAACCGTTGATGAACAGCCTTACCCCACTATTGCAAATCCACTTGAATTTTAGTGACTACAAGTTTGCGTTGTTATGTTTTATTACCGCATTCGTAGTAGCTATGGTCAGCATACCACCTCTTATCATGGTGGTGAATAAATACCGTTTGCATGACAAACCCGACCCAAGAAAAGAACATGCTGTTCCGACTGCAACTTTCGGCGGCGTCGCCATTATGGGAGGTATGATCATATCTCTTGCTTTCTGGTTTCCTTTTTCTTTTTCGACCGAAATAATGACCTGTCTTTTTTCAATCACGATACTATTTGCTATGGGAATCACAGATGATCTCAGGGATCTTTCCGCAAAATATAAATTCATCGTTGAAATTGCACTGGCGTCCTTAATTGCTTTATCGAATATACGCATCACTACTTTCGGAGGTTTGTTCGGTCTTTCTGAATTGCCTCTATCTGCTCAATATACTTTTACTGTTCTTGCCATTGTTGGAATTACAAATGCCTTTAACCTGATCGATGGTATTGATGGACTGGCGGGAGGATTAAGTTTCATGAGTCTTGTCACGCTTGGCATTTTTCTCACCATCAGCGGCGAAAAGAGCTTTGCCCTCTTTGCCTTTGCGCTGGCAGGCGGCGTATTGGCATTCCTTTATTTTAACATGAACCCAGCAAGAATTTTTATGGGTGACACTGGCTCCCTGGTGATTGGGTTCATCGTGGCCATACTTTGCATAAAATTGATACAGACAAATATCATCAACCCTCATCCATATCTAAAAGCATCCCCGTTATTCGTTTTAGGAGTTGTTTTAATCCCCGTTTATGATGCAGTCAGGGTATTTGCATTGAGAATATGGAGAGGACAATCTCCTTTTACTCCGGACCGAACTCATATTCACCACCTATTGTCCGATGCAGGATTAAGCCATAGTTCATCCTCAAAGATCATTTGTGTGATACATGGCTTCATTTTAATGGAAGTATATTGGCTGGATGACTTACCACCTGCTTTTATTCTTTTCATTTTGGTGACCACAATGGCAACGGTGACCATTTTACTTACCAATATCCAGAGGTTCAAAAAACAAAAATCAACAGACAGTAAGCCGGCAACGTTTGAATTAAGATGAATTGTATTGACTGGTTTTTTTATGCTCCCTTTAATATTTTCATAAGGACGCTTTCGGATTCAGAAAAATTCATTTCACCATCCTTTTTTTTACCTTGTTTTAAGAAAACTTCCAATGACCCATTCCCATATAGTTCAGGGATGACAGGGTGTACATAATATTTTTTACAAACGGTTCTTGTATTACCCAGGCGCCCTGCAACTATATCAAGGGCTTTCACAATTTTTTCTTTTTTTTCCGTTTCGGTTTCACAGGAGCCCAGCTGTTCAAATGCTTCAATCGCATACACAGTGCCCATCCATGTCCTGAAATCCTTTGTAGTAAACTCATCGCAACATATGGTTTTGATATAATCATTTACCATCCCGGAATCAATGGACCTTTTTTCGCCATTGTCATCATAATATTGAAACAATTCTCTTCCCGGAATATCCCTGCATTGCTTTACGATACGGGCAAGTCTCCTGCTTTTAAGATCAATTTCATGATAGACACCTTTTTTTCCCTTAAAACAAAATTTCATGGAATTCCCATTGATCTTAACATGTTTATCTTTTAATGTGGTAAGCCCAAAAGATCCATATAATTTCTCGTAGTTGGTATTCCCAACCCGGATATTGGTTTCCTGCAGGATCATAACCACAGCTGCTAATAATTTTTCCAGTGGCAACCCGGTCCTGGCCAGGTCCTCTTCCAGCCTGGTGCGGATAGCAGGAAGTTTTTTTCCAAATGCAAAAAGCTGGTAAAATTTTGTTTGATTTCTGAATTCATTCCAGGACGTATGATAGCGGTACTGCTTCCTGTTTTTTGTATCCAGCCCCGTGGCCTGCAGGTGGCCATTTGGGGAGGGACAGATCCAGACTTTTTCCCATGCGGGGGGAATAACCAGTTTTTTGATCCTTAGAAGTTCTTCTTTGCTTTTGATCTTTTTATTATTCTTTAAGTATATAAAGTCCTTCCCATTCCTGGTTCTTTCAATCCCGGGATCCTTATCAGAAACATATACCAGGTTGATCACTTCCGCACTCTTTGCGGCATTTTGCAGCAGGCCTTTCAATTTTCTTTTGGGTACCTTAAAATCAGATAAAATATCCATGGGTGTTTTATTTAAAAAATCATGCTAATGTGAACTTTTATCAAGACATGCTGGAAATGAGCTTATTCTCATCTTGTATGGCATACTTCATGCACCATTTTTATGCGGCGGCATCCTTATCGGCAAAAAATAGCCGGAACGCCATATTAAACCAATCGTTTTTATTAATACAGACTCATGTGATGATGAGTCATGGGAAAAAATTTACCCATAGTGGAGTATTATATCAACATTTTTGTGCTTCGGCCATGCGCTAACAGGCTGAGTGTGTTGATAAGACAAAACTTTTTTATGATTTTAAAATCACGGATCTTTTGTTATCGCGACCCGGAAAACTAAACAGTGCTACCGGAAAACATTGCTTATGAGCCAGCCTCAAAAAACAAAGATTAATGGACTCAATGTGACTGCAAGAAATGGGAAAGGCCATTTGAACGGTATTGAAAAAAATCTTTCAAACCTGTTGCTTGATACCGTTCCTTCTGCTATTTTATATGTCTGCCAGGATCAGACCTATAACTATGTAAATAAGACTTATTCGGATTGGTTCGGCGTTCCTTCAGAACATATTATTGGTAAATCACTTAAAGATTTTTTGGGAAATGAGACCTTCGCCAGCATCCGCCCTTATGTGGAAAGAGCCCTGGGCGGCGAAACGGTTAAATATGAAGACAATATTCCCTACAAAAATGGCACTCGTTCCATTGAAGCTACTTGTACCCCTGACATGGACGAGGACGGATATGTGAAAGGCTACGTGGCTATTTTGAATGACGTTACTGAAATGAAACTGGCAAGTGAACATTTGAAAACTGAGCAGGGAAAATTGGATGAAAAAGTGATCAAACGGGAGGCCCAGTACACCCAGTTATTCAAATCCTTACCTGTGGCGGTTTATACCTGCAATAAGGAAGGCAAGATCACATTTTTTAACCATGTAGCCACAGAACTGTGGGGCTATACTCCCGACATAAATGATGACGCGCGTAGGTTTTGCGCCTGCTACAAGGTGTGGATGCCAGACGGAACTTTTGTGCCCCCGGATAAAACACCAATGGCAGTTGCCTTATCAACCGGGCAATCTTTTCGAAATGTTGAAGCCATCGTGGAACGACCAAATGGAGAAAAATTCCATGCTATCGTAAATATCGATCCTCTTTTGGATGAGGAAGGAAATATCCGTGGAGCGATAAATATTTTCCAGGACATTAGTTATAGGAAGAATGCAGAAACAGCGCTGCGCGAAAGCGAGCAGCGATATAGAAACCTTATCCATGGACTGCCTGCCGCGGTGTACACAACCGATAAGAAAGGTTATATCACCATGTACAATGAAGCAGCAGCTGAATTGTGGGGCCGTCAACCGGAAATAGGAAGGGATATGTGGTGCGGCTCGTGGAAAATTTACGAATCCGATGGAGTTACTGTAGTGCCGCTGAACAAGTGTCCTATGGCTATGACCTTAAAGGAAAAAAGAAAAGTATTTAGCAATAATGCGTACATCGTTGAGCGGCCGGATGGAACCAGGAAACATTTCATTCCCTACCCGGAACCCATTTTTGATCAAGACGGTAACATGACCGGCGCATTGAATATGCTTGTGGATGTTACGGAAAGTAAAATAGCGGAACGTGAAAGAGCACAACTTGCCGCTATTGTTAAGTCTTCTGATGACGCTATCATTGGTAAATCATTGCAGGGGATTGTGACTAGCTGGAACCATGGGGCAGAAAGATTATTTGAATATACTGAAGAAGAAATGATCGGCCAACCCATTACAAAGCTCATTCCTCCGGACCGGCTTGAAGAAGAGCCGCTAATACTGGTTCGGTTAAAGAATGGTGAGAGCGTTGAACATTTTGAAACAAAAAGAAGAACTAAAAATGGAAAAATTCTGGACATCTCTCTCACTATTTCACCCATTAAAGATCTTAATGGTAAAATAATCGGTGCCTCTAAAATTGCCAGGGATATTACCCAGCAAAGAGAAATTGAAAATAAACTCAGGGAGAATGAGGAACGGTTTAGAATGGCCGTTGAAACAACCAATTTGGGAACCTGGGAATATAATCCACAAAATCTGAAATTGTTTTGCTCCGAAGAAAGCAGGAAAATATGCGGATTGCCACCAGGTGTGAATCCGGATTTTGAAATTATTTTTAATCATATTTACAAAGAAGATAAAGATTACTTCCTGGACCAAATGAAAATGGCGGTCGATCCTTCCGGGGAAGGCAAATTTGATCTCCAGGTACGCTTTCATCGGTACGATGATAAAGAGCTGCGCTGGATGCGCGCCCAGGGAAAGATATTCTTTGGTGCAAATCTTTTTCCCCAAAGATTGATAGGCACCATGCTTGACATTACAGAAGAGAAAAACCAGGAACAGGAATTAAGACAAAGTGTAGAACTTTTTCAGACCATGGCGGATAATGTACCTGCTATGATATGGATGTCGGGAAGCGATAAATTTGAAGACTATTTTAACAGGACCTGGCTCGAATTCACCGGCAGGGAGCTCGAGCGGGAACGGGAGGAAGGCTGGCTGGAAGGCGTGCATCCCGATGATGTTCAAAGATGCATCGATACCTATAATACCTCTTTCAAAGAGCAAAAAGGATTTTATTCTGAGTACCGGTTGCTCCGTCATGATGGAGCGTACCGGTGGATCTCGGATAATTCGGTGCCCCGCTTTTCTTCCAGCGGAGAGTTTCTCGGTTTCATCAGCGCCTGCATTGACATAGATGATCAGAAAAGATTCAGGGAAAAAATCCAGGAAAGTGAATTGTTATTCAAAACCATCTCGAATGCCTCCCCGGCCGCTTTGTGGATGACAAATGAAAATGAAGAAAATATTTTTATAAGTGATACCTGGCTTAAATGGACAGGAAAGAGTTTTGAAGAAGTGATTAATCGCGGATGGGTGCAATCTGTTATTGAAGAAGACAAGAAATCAATGATTGAGAATTTCCGTGATTGTTTTAAAGAAAGAAAATATTTTAAAGCAGAGTTCAGATTTTTCAGGGTTGACGGAGGCCTGCGTTGGGGCCTTACTGAGGGATATCCTTTTTATGATCATACGAATGCCTTCTCGGGGTTCGCCGGGTCCGTAACCGATATCACCGAAATAAAAAAACTGGAGCAACGGAAAGATGATTTTATTAAAATGGCAAGTCATGAATTAAAAACTCCCATTACTTCTATCAATGGCTATGTTCAGCTACTCCTCAATATTTACAATGAAGCTGATGAGCAACGGCTCCGGTTATCAAAATCTACCGTCAAATCTTCTCTGCATACCATTGCAAAACAGGTTGTAAAACTTACAAGATTGATCACAGAGCTGCTTGATCTTTCCAGGATCGAATCAGGCAAGCTTGAATTGAATAGAACGCTTTTTAACCTGGCCGACCTTGTGGAAGAAACGGTACAGGATGTGCGGCAAACGGCCTCAAAACATGCCATTATTGTGCACAATGATTATGAAGGGAAAGTTTTTGCTGATAGGGATCGTATTGCACAGGTACTGTTGAACCTGCTGACCAATGCCATCAAGTATTCTCCTGATGCAGACAGCATCGATGTATTTGTGGAAAATAATAAAAACTCAGCAACGATCAGGGTAAAAGATTACGGGATCGGGATTGATGAAAAAGATCAATCGAGAATATTTGAACGCTTTTACCGCGTGGAAGGGAAAAAGGAACAGACGTTCCCGGGTTTTGGTATTGGATTATTCATAGCCAATGAAATTGTTCAACGACATAATGGAAATATTTCAGTAGTAAGCGAAAAGGGAAAGAGTTCGTTATTTACAGTGACGTTGCCGATAGATTGAAGACCTTATCCGTTTAATTTTCCTATTTGACTCATGATAAAAGAATCTGCAGCCACTTCCTCAAATTTTTTTGCCGCGGGGAGCGACATTAAAAATTTTCTACATCTTTTTTCAAAAGTTCCAATAGGTATTGCAATTTATACGGGTCCTTCTTTGATTGTCGGTTTTGCAAATGAAACTTTGTTAGAGACCTGGGGCAAAAAAAGAGAAGAGGTTTTAGGAAAACCTTTATTTGAAATTTTTCCGGAATGGATTCAGAGCGATCTTTCGGGCATCCTCGACAATGTCTATACTAAAAAAGAAAAGTTTATAGCAAAAGAACATGAGATCCGTTTTATAAAAAATGGAGAAATAATTACCGGCTATTTTGATTTTGTTTTAGAGCCGGGCGTAGAAAAAGAAGGTGAAGCGCTTTACATCACCGCTATTTTTACAGAGATCACCGAAGATGTACAGAATCGAAAAAAGATCAAAGAAAGCGAAGAAAGATTTCGTAGCCTCACGCATGATCTGCCTTTGTTTGTGTGGGTAACCGATGAGAACCTGCGAACGACCTACATGAATAAATCCGGCCTGGATTATTTTGATCTCGCAGAAACTACAGATTTCTCAACCCTTTCATGGAAATCATTCATTCACCCTGACGATATTGATCGGATCCTGGAGATCATGTTTGACGCTGCAAAAAAAAATCTTTCGTATTCATTCGAAATGCGATTGAAGGACGGAATTACCGGAACATTCAGGTGGTTTCTTGATACTGGAGTGCCACGGTACAACAAGGGGCAATTCACAGGTTTTATTGGAACCAGTTTGGATATCCAGGACCGCAAAGAAGCAGAAAAATTACTCGAAGACAAAGTGAGGGAAAGAACAAAAGAACTTGACATCCAGAATAAACTGTTGAAAAAACAAAATGATCTTGTCAAAAAAATATTTGATTCCACCCTGGACCTGGTTACGGTATATGACAAGGATCTTTGTATCATCACGGTCAATCAATCGGCCCTTGATATTTCAGGAAAAAAAGAGGAAGAAGTTATTGGTAAAAAATTAACTGATGTCTTTCCCCTGTTTACAACGACGATTGGTAATAAAGACCTGCTGAGAGCTCTTGATGGAGAAACGGTTCACCATGAAAGTTACCAGTCGTCGCTAACCGGTAAATATTATGAAAGCGTCCTGATACCACTCCAGGCAGATGATAATAAAGTTTATGCCGTACTGGCCCTGGCTCATGACAACACGATTCTCATTAACAAAAACAATGAGCTGAATGAAGTGCAACAAATAGCCCAGTTAGGAAGTTGGGATTGGAACCCGGATACCAACGAGGTAAATTGGTCCGGTCAGATGTATCACATTTATGGATACAAAAACGAAAATTTTCCCGTCACTTTTGAAAAAGCTGTTGAAAGAATGCTTCCGGAAGATGCTGTAAAAATCGGGCTGAGAATGAATGAAAATTTTGCCGAAGCAAAGCGGCTGTTTAATGAAAAAGGCCAGGCAATCTATAACAATCCTCCATTTGAATACCCTATCTTTTTACCGGACGGTTCGAAGAAGATCCTTCGTGGGGCTGGAAAAATTATGATATCCGGCGATGGCAAGGTATCGAGGATGATCGGGACCGTACTTGATATTACAGAGAATATGCACCAGGTGGAAGAGTTGAAAAAATTAAATGAATCGGACAAGCTAAAGAGTGATTTCATCAGGATGGCAAATCACGAATTAAAAACCCCGGTTACTTCTATAAAAGGATATGTGCAGCTGCTGCTGGCTGCAATGGAAAAAGAAGAAACGGAAAGTGAAATGGTACCGCCCTTATTAATAAAATCTTCACTTGTAAGTATCGATAAGCAGATCACGAGATTGACAAGATTGATGTATGAATTGCTTGACCTCTCAAAGATCGAATCCGGCAAACTTGAATTAAAAAAAGAGCTTTTCTCTATCAATGAATTGGTTGATGAAACGGTGCAGGATGTACTTTATACCAATCCAAAACACACCATTACGATATTTCATGATTTTGACTGCATTGTATATTGCGACAAAGACAGGATTGGACAGGCACTCATTAATTTCTTAACCAATGCTATTAAATATTCTCCGAAGTCGGATAAGGTGGAGGTGGTGATAGCCCAATCAGAAAAGAATACTGTTTCAGTAAGCGTCAAAGATTATGGTATCGGCATTGATAAAGCGTATCACGATAAAATATTTGAGCGTTTTTACAGGGCTGAAGGCAAGGTGGAACAAACCTTTCCTGGTTTCGGGATTGGGTTGTTTATCGCTAAAGAGATCATTCAGCGCCACGATGGTTTGATAGGTTTCATCAGCGAAAAAGGAAATGGCTCTGTGTTTACATTTGCATTACCTGTTGCGGTTCCCACTTAAAAAAAGTTAGAATGAATACAAAAACAAAGATCCTGGTTTTAGATGACGACACAGATATTGGAACAATGATCAAAATGATGCTTGAATATAAAGGCTATGCTGTAACAGTTTCGGACAGGGCCGACCATGCGGCTGACGTGCTGCAAAATGAGGGCATAGACCTGATCATCATGGACATGCTTTTATCAGGGGTAAATGGTGTAGATCTTTGTGCAGAAATGAAGACGAATCCTTCCACCGCTCACATTCCCATCATTATGATCTCCGCGCATCCCAATGCAAAAGAAATTTGCCTTGAAGCCGGGGCGGATGAATTTATTTCAAAACCATTCGACATGCAGGATATACTCTCGAAGATCGATAACCTGGTTAAGAAATAATATGATAAAAACCCCTGCCATCCCTGGAATATTTTAAAGCACTTGAGTAACATGAATAATTTTTTCAGGAGGCTTTCACTCACCACAAAAATTTTATTGGTTACGGTGTTTCCTATGGTCCTGATTATTTACCTGGCCCTTGGAATTTATCACGAAAAATATGAAAAGGTCCAATTGCTTGAAGGGTATATGGCCCGTATTGATGCGTCCGCAGATATTTCAGACCTTATAAATTCTTTGCAGTTCGAGCGCAGGTATAGTTTCTCCTATGCCCTTAAAAAAGATCTTGATTCCCGCGCGCAAATGGAGATCCGGCGACCTGTTACAGACCTGGCCATAAAAAAAATAGATGAAGGAAAAGACTCGTCATTAAAAAATTTTGAAGACTACACTTTTCTAAAAAACCTGGATGCTATCCGGGCAGCCATTGACAAAGGAACCTCCCAGGATGTAGTAATGCAATATTACACGACAACAATTTTCAGGCTCAACACCCTTAACCTTATTGTGCCTGTTGGAAACAATACTTACCTGAAGCCCGTTTATAATGACCTGGTATGTCAAAAAATATTGTCCGAAATGGTTACCTACCTGGGAATCATAAGAGCAAATTTTTATAATGTCCTGTACACGAAACAAAATATGGTTGGCACCTTATATGGCCTTGCGGGTGTAAATGAAATTTATAAAAGTTACGAGAAAGAATTTTTAATTAAGGCATCTCCTGTTGTCCTCCGGGAATATGAGACGTTACGCACCAAAACTACCCTCAATCCGACTATTGACTACATCGACAAGGTTTTTAAAAAATTTGCCTTTGATAGTTTATATGATGCAGAAGCCTGGTGGAAAATGTCGGGCGATGGCACCGACCATTTAAAAGATCTTCAGCAGGACCTGATGCGTCGCGTACAGGCAACAATAAAAAAAGCTTACAGGGACGAAATATTCGGAAAGGACCTGACCCTGATCTTACTTCTTGTTGCACTCGTTTTTGTTTTTGCGCTCATGTTCTATACCGCACACGTTATTACCGAGATGTTGAAATCCCTGAATGACGGAACGCAAAAAATTGCAGGGGGATTTACGGGGATCCAAATAAAGAATGTTTCAAATGATGTAATTGGCAGCCTCGGACAATCGATCCTGAAGATCGATAATAATAATAAACAACTGGCAGAAGCAGCCGATTCAATCGGCAAAGGAAATTTTAATGTGCCTTTCTCACCTCGCAGTGAAAATGACGTTTTGGGGAATGCGATCATAAGAATGAAAGAGAACCTCAGGCGTTTTACGACTGAAATTGAAAAAAGCCGTGAGCAATTCAAACAGGTTGCCGATAGTGCGCCCGTGATGATCTGGATGACAGATGAGAATAAGCTGTGCAATTTTGTAAATAAAGGATGGCTAAAATTTACCGGCAGAAAAAAAGAGCAGGAATTAGGATACGGCTGGATAGAAGGGATGCATCCCGATGATTATTCAAGATGTGCCGAAGCATTTGAAGATGCCTTCAATGAACGGAAGGAATATTCAATTGAATACAGGTTTAGAAAATCGGGCGATGAGTATCGATGGCTCACAGAAAATGCAACCCCTGTATATTCAACCGAAGGAAAATTTGAAGGATATATTGGTACCTGCATCGACATTCACGAAATGAAAATGCATGAACAACGCAAGGATGATTTTATAAAAATGGCAAGTCATGAATTAAAAACTCCCGTTACTTCCATAAAAGGATATGTGCAGATACTATTATCCATGTTTGATGATTACAACAAGAACAACCAGCAGGTTTCGCCGCAAGCCATCCAGGTTTCTTTGACTACTATCGATAAACAGATCATCAAATTGAACCGTCTCATGTCGGAACTTTTGGATCTTTCGAGGATCGATTCAGGTAAGCTCGAATTGAATATGCAGAATTTTGATCTTGATAAACTGGTGAACGAAACCATACAGGACATACAACAGATCACAAAGCACCAGATCATTATTAAAACTTTTTCCCGCTGCAGAATATTCGGAGATAAAGACAGGATGGGGCAGGTATTTCTTAACATACTGACAAATGCCATTAAATATTCTCCACAAACTGATGTAATTGAAGTAAACATTTTTCAACCTTCACCCGATACAGTATCCGTAAGCGTTACCGATCACGGAATAGGGATCGACAAGAAGGACCAGGAAAAAATATTTGAACGGTTTTACCGCGTGGAAGGAAAAAGTGAATTGACCTACCCCGGTTTCGGCATCGGGCTTTTCATTGCCAGCGAGATCATACACCGGCATCATGGAAAAATATCTGTTGATAGTGAAAAAGGAAAGGGCTCAGTTTTCACCGTAACGCTCCAGGTTAACTAAGTATTAGTTAGGAAAATTCTTTCTATCTTTTATTTCAGATGATCATTTTTTCTTAGCTGCATCCAAAACTTCTGTATTTAAACGGATGTATTCCGCATTTGGTTCAGCCATGGCAAGTTTGAGACCTTCATTAGCGGTAGCAATGGCACCTGCTTTATCACCCATCTTCAATTGTATTCTTGCTTTCCAGTATTTTACATTGTAGGCCTGGGATTGAATTTTTTCGAATTCATTGATCCACGCCAGGGCCTTATTCATGTCTTTATCATGATTATAATAATAGATGGCTGCAAAATAGTAAGGCTTTTTTTCTCCCTTCATTGCCTCATCAATATTCGCCATTACCCGTGCGTCAACATCTGTTTCCAGGTGCATGGACAGCAGGGTATTTTCCCATAATACCTGGAGATCGGCATGTTCCGAAAAAGTATTTGCAAACTGTATCGTCAGGGTCTCGAGTTTTTTATCCAGTTTTCCGGGCTTGATCCTGAACCGCAGCACATCTTTTGTCGAATCGTATGAGTAAGCTCCCCACTGGTCAGCAGTTTTATTTATGATCACGGTCCATTCATTGGCCCCCGGGATCGTGAATAAAGAATATTCTCCCGGTGCAAGAATATTTTTCTCAATAAGAATCGAATCCGTGAGTTTGATCTTTGTAGCAGCATTGGCCCCCGTGCGCCACACGATGCCGTAAGGTTCTACTGCGCCGAAGATTTTTCTATCTTTTACATTTGGCCTTGAATAGGTGATCGTTATTTTCCCAAGCCCAAAATCCTGTTCTATCCGCTGCATGGTACTTGGTTGCGGAATTTTGTGGTCCTGGGCGTGGGCACTCACCGTGCAGATTGCGATTAAACCAATAAAGTAATTTCCAATGCTTCTCATGCGATGTAGTTTTGATTTGCAGTATTGTTTGAATGGACAGATCCAAAAATAGGGGAAAAATTGATGGGGCAACATTGGGTTTTGATGTACGGTTATATTAAAGGATCTAATTTTTTGGATCCAGGAATAACCGACAAAAAAAACCCCGAATCCGGGGTTTTTAAAAATATAGCTGGCATTTATTTGAGATGAATACTGAATCCAAAGATTAATTGCAATGGTGACATTCTCTTATCGGTTTCAGAATATCGCTTTTTGAACCCTTTATAATATTTACTATCATTAGATCCTCTATTATCAAAACTTCCTTTCCTGTCATCTCTATCCCCCAGCCTGTCACGATCGTTAACTGCCTTACCATTCCGGTCTCTATCTATTCGGTCATTTGACTGGTTCCCCTTATCCCATTTGGAATAGGGCGTCGCCTGGTACACCTGATCGTGACCGTATTTTTGTTGATCACCTTTATTCCAGGATTGATTTCCTGAACTGTTGTTTGACTTGTCATCCTGGTGACGAGAACCTCCCTGGGCAAATGCTGCTGTTAACAGACCAAGGGAGAAAATAAGTGTAAAAATCTTTTTCATCTTATAAAATTTTATGTTGTGGTTCTGCAAGTTTTCCGGAAGCCTGCAAAACAAAATTTGTTTTTCTTTCCGGTTAGTATCTATTATTCAAAGCAGGTGCCATCATGCCAAAAACCTCAGAAGGAATAGTTAAGGTGATTGTTATTTAAGGTTAATGAAAACGAGTGGAATGTTAAAGCGCAGGTTCATTGAATTGGTTAACGGCCTTCAGCACTAAAGCATTTTCCCTCTTAAACGAATGCGCCGGCATTTTTGGTTTTGAATGTACATCCCAGGTACGCCTACTCATGGACCTCTTGCTACTATACAATTCTTTAGTGAACCATTTTAGGGAGTGGAAAATGTACCGAACTTTTGATTTATTTTTAAATTATCACGTAGCTTCGCTCTTTCCGAAAGGCATATATTTTACAACAATACAAAGAATTGAAAATGAAAAAAATATTATGCAATCCTTTAGCAATAGCAGGTTGCTTTCTTATTTTGATGGCAACATTTGCCGACCTGAATGGGAAATGGACAGGCGTGATCACAACACCGGATGGAAATGACCTGCAGGCGACCTACAATTTTAAGGTGAGTGGTGATTCCCTGACAGGAACGGCTGAATCTCCCGCTGGCGTAGTCACTATCGACAATGGAAAAGTGGATGGTGATAATTTTTCTTTTAAGGTTACTGTTGATGGTAACGATTATCCGCATACTGGTAAAGTATATGCCGATTCGTGTAGCCTCGATATTGATTTCGGTAATCAAAAAGCACATACTACACTAAGACGCGTCACGGAGGCGAAGTTTAACGGGTTTAACGAGCCAAACGCTGCAAATTTTGATGCCGCAAAACTCCATTGAACGTTATCATTTTATTGGTCCGTGTTTTCCTCAACTGAATTTTTGAGGGGGTGAGAAAGAATTAGTAAAAATCAGCGACCGCAAAATTTATTTTTCAGCATTAATCGCTTCTTTCAAGATTTTATCAAGATCAATTCCTTTACCGAGGACCGGTTTAAAAATATCTCCCTCTTTTTTTATTCTGTCCATCGCATTTTCAATAGTAAAATCTTTCATTTTCAGTCCTTTTTTTACTTCTCCCCAATGTAGTGGCATGGAAACAGTGGCGCCAGGCTTGGGTCTCAATGAATAAGGAGCAGCAAGTGTGGCCTTTGGCCTGTTTTGCAGGTAATCAATATACAGTTTTGATTTTCTTTTTTTGGTGAGTCGCTCTACGCTGGTGAATTTCGGGAGCATATGATGCACCTGGGTAGCCACTATTTTTCCAAATAGCTGGCATTGATCATAATTATATTTTGCCCCAAGAGGAATGTAGATATGCATGCCCGTTGAACCAGAGGTCTTGGGATAACTTTCGACTCCAAAACTATCCAGAACATCTTTTGTTCTCTGTGCTGTTAGGATGACCTGTTCAAAAGAATTTTCATCTGAAGGATCAAGATCAATCATACACCAATCGGGGTTATCCTCTTTAAAGATCGTGCTGTTCCAGGGGTTCATTTCGATGGCGCCGGCATTTGCCATATATAATATACTCGCTTCATCTTCCGGAACGAGGAAATTTTTCTTTTCGCCGTCACTTGTTTCATAAGGATGCATCCTGATCCACGCAGGAGCTGAAGCGGTAACATTTTTATGATAAAAACTTTTTCCATTTATTCCATTCGGAAATCGATTCAATGATTGAGGCCGATCTTTTAAATATGGCAGAATATACGGAGCCACCTGGTAGTAGTAATTCAGCATGTCTCGTTTTGTGTACTTTTCTTTTGGCCAATAAACTTTACCCAGGTTTGTAAATTTCAATTCATGTCCATTTATTTTCTTAACCTGCGTTTCTTCAGTTGGATTCAATAATGTTTTCCTGCTTTTATCATTTACAGGTTTCGTAAATCCAATCGGGCTTTTGACAGTTTTTTCGATTTTTTTCCGGGAGATAGCGATTTCTTTTTTTACATCCTTTGCTTTCTTATCTTCCCGAAGCCCTTCAAAGGAAGGGTGTCGCATCACACCGTCTTCTGTGATTTCTGCAAAACTAACTTCACATACAAGAACCGGCTTTATCCACGTCACCTTTGACTTTGGAGGGTTGGGCCTGAACCGGGAAGGCTTGTTCACATCCGGGATTTCACTAAAAAAAGCTTTTTTCGAAACAAGAGGTTTCATTTTTGCCATTATTTCATTCTGCGACTTATTATTAAACCCTGTTCCGATTTTTCCCATATAGTTAAGTTGGCCTTTGTCAAAGACTCCAACAAGCAAAGAACTAAATGCTTTTGGTGAATTTTCATTTTGGGTAAAGCCGCCAATCACCACTTCATGTCTTTTATTCGCTTTTATTTTTAGCCAGTTCTGTGTCCTTTCTCCTTCTATGTAAATGCTATCCTCTTTTTTTGCCATGATCCCTTCCATACCCAATTTAGCGACGGCAGCCAAAAATTTAGTTGGAGACGTTTCAAAATTTTCGCTATACCTGATGATTCCTTCAGCGGGCATATTTTTTTTCAGGATGCTCCTCCTCTCAATCAATGGAAGCTCTTTCAAATTTTTTCCATTCAACCATAAAATATCAAATACATAATAGGCCAGGTTGCCATCTGCTTCGCTTCGCCAATTCTGTAATGTTCCGAAATGCGCCATCCCTTTATCAGTCAGCACGGCAATTTCACCATCAACTACTGCATCGATCTTCCAATTCTCTAAAGCCTTTTGTACCGGGTAAAATTTTTCTGAGAAGGATTTATTATTCCGTGAAATGAGTTTTACCTTTCCTTTATTCATTAGCGCAACAGCCCTGTAACCGTCCCATTTTATTTCATATATCCATCCAGCTTCATCAAACGGTTTGTCCATGAGGGTGGCCAGCATGGGTTGAACAGTTTTCGGAAAGGAAGCTTTTTTATCTCTTTTATTTTTCACACAGGTCTTTATACCTGTTTTACAAGAATCATGCATGAACCAGGGGTGCCGAAATGGAAGGGGCTCACTTTCGATGGCATTGATAATTTTAGTATTTGGGGGAAATAAACACCAGGTGTGGTATTAATTGCCTATTAAAGGCCCATGGCATTTACTTTTTTCAGTCATCTATTGGTCGCATTCCTACTGCGGCCGATTGTCTCTTTCCCGGTAATCATTTTTACTTATCGTGAACTGCGAAAATTACCTGTTATCCGAAGCAAAGAGCGTCATCATTAAATTGAATGAATTCTAATTGCAATCTTGCGATACAATATTTATGAAATGCTGATTAATGAGTTTTACGCCCTGGAATATGGCGACAAATTGCGGGTTATTACAAATAGTGGGAAGCTCCTGAGATCTTTCACCTTGGATAAATACCAATTCTCCCTGTATAAAATGAATGAGTTTTACGTTGAATTGAAAAGAGAAACAACTGAGTTGAGTTTTGACTCAATTGTTGCTATAAACTATGAGGATCTACCTGCCGATTATAAATAATTAAAAATAGCAACTCAACCCAATTGCACAAGCAGGAAGGTTGAATCGTTGATCCACCGGCGGTTCTTTTTTTACAATACCCTTACTCCTTAACGTATAAAGGATACTCATTTTTTGCACTCCTGCTCTTGTTAATATCAATTTCCCTGGTCATAAATTTTTCACTGGGAGAAGTGGTACAGAGGAGGTTTCCATTCATGGGCTCCGCTATCCAACCAGATCCACCCCATTGAAAATCACGATCACCGGTTCCAGATCTATTTGAACTCAAACAATATGCGCCGGAAATAATTGAAAGTGTTTGTCCGCATCTTATCCATTGGTCGACGGAAGCCCTTCCTGTTGCGCGGGGACATAAAAGAATGTCGATGCCCTGCTTGCCGTAGTGCCGGGCATACTGAGTGAACCACATTTCCGTGCATAATAAGACGCCTATCTTTTTTCCGTCAATTTCTAAAAGTTCAAATGTTTTCTCATCTTCATGGTCGAACCAGGTTTGTTCCCAAAAATGAGGCTCTTCCGGAAAAAATGATTTAGTGTGAATCTTAAAATGACCAACTCCTTTTTGAAACACAAATGCTGTGTTATAAAATTTGCCGCCCGAGATAACTGGCTTAGAATATACGATCAACTTTGCATTTAGTTCTTCCATCATGAGCATCCATGCTTCATGTTTCTCCACACTTTTTCTTTTGGCTGTATCCGTAACCATTATTTCAGATGCAATCCATTTACTAAATGGCATTTCAGGTAGCAACAACAAGTCGGGCTTGTTTTCATTTAGATGAAATTTTAAACCCTTCCAATCACCCTTAAATGCAATTTCGTTGTCGCTGAGTTCACATACCGTCACTTTCATAAAACAAAAAAATAGTTACTCTTAATATGATTTCAAATACACGCGATTAATTGTTCATGTCCTTCCCATTCTGCAGGTCCTTTATGTTTCTTTCAATCTCAAGTTTGTTTCCACCTTTCGCCAATGGAAGAGCCTTTAATGCAAAGGTGAGCGCTGTTTTATAATCTCCTAATGCAGAATATCCCGATGCCATGCCTACATTGGTAAAAAGCGAAGTAGGATATTTTTCATAGATCATTTTAAATACATCGAGCGCTTCTTTCGGTCTTTTTGCTGTGACCAGAGAAAGGCCGTAAACATAACCCTGGAAAGGATCAACATATAAAAGAGCTTCTTTCATGGCTGTTGCGGCTTCTGCTTTACGACCCAGGCTATCGAGGATAGCGGATTTGGTTTGCCATGGTTCGAAATTGCGGGTACCTCCAAAAGTTACACTGGTTGCACTATCCGCCCATAATAATGCTTGCTCCAGGTTTGTATTATTAGCGAGACAATACGCCGCGGCCTGGTACCATGGTTGCCAGAATCCGGGCAAGGATTTGTCACCGCGCAATTCTTTTCTGAACGAAGCGAGTTGTGTTTTATCACATCCACTTTAATCGTAAAAGGGATCACCAGTTTTTCCCATTGTAACTGGATGGTGGCGGCATCGGGGGTTTGATCTGCGAATTCATATTTCAACCACTCTACTGATCGATCTGTTTTTACGGGTTTTACTTTTACCCGCAATGCATCTTCGGTGGAATCATAAAAAAAGTTTCCCCATGAGGTTGAGTTTTTTGAGAAAATAAGGGTGCATTCTTCTGCGCCGTAAGCTACAAAGAAACCGTACTTGCCTGCAGGCAGGTCATGACCATCCACTTTAACGTCGGTAGTGAATTCTATAGTTGTATTTTCATTTGCCCCAGCGCGCCAGGGTGTGGGATTCTTCGCTCCGTATCCTAGTTGAGAATAACCTGTTGGAATAAGTTCGCCCCAGATATGGCCATCCCTTTTTTTAACTCCGGGGCGGCTGTATTGAATCATCACATTAGTAATACCAATCTCCTCGCTGACTGTTGCTCTCTTGTTGCCTCCTCGTGGCAGGGAGACTAGCTGGGCGGAGGTCAAGCCATTAAAAACCAATTGAAATAAGAAGACTAACAGGCAGGATTTAAGAAAATTTCTCATACGCATTTCTTTAAAAAACTTTTTGTTTGCTGATTGCTCTACAAAGGGAAGGGATATAAGTAATTCCAAAAAATACTTAATTTGTATCTACTCATAACAAAATTTGCATAAATGGATACTCAGACGTTAAAGAATTTCATCAAGCTTTCGGAGACCCTTCACTTTACAAAGACCTCCGAAGAGTTGTTTATGGCGCAGCCTGCATTGAGCCGGCAGATCAAACAATTGGAACTATTGATCGGCGCCCAGCTTTTTAAGAGAGATAAGCGAAATGTTGCATTGACAAAAGCGGGTGTTTATTTTAAACAGGCGGCGCAGCAGACCATTGACCAGTTGCAGTATGCGATCGACCGGACAAAACAAATACATAGTGGCGGGGCGGGAGAGATAAAAATTGGGTATACTCATTCGATTGTACAAACCATTTTGCCAAGGATCATAAAAGAGATCCGGGCTGCATTTCCCGACGTAAAAACGATACTCAGGGAAATGAACAATACGGACCAATACAGTGACCTTGCGGAACGAAAGATCGACATTGGTTTTGCGACAAATATTATTGCACCTGAAAATATTAAAAGCAAAGTATTTTTCGAAGATGTTTTTGTGGTGGTACTACCCGAAAATCATCGTTTGCTGAAAGAAAAATTCAGCGATGTTTCTGTCTTTTCGAACGAGACTTTTATTTTACCTCACCGGATTGACGGTAGTGATTATGTGCATATAGTTGAATCGATTTGTATCGATGCAGGTTTTATCCCGAATGTTGTTCATCACACTGCATCTGTTAGTTCAGCATTGAGGTTGGTGGAGGCCGGCTTAGGAATCACCATCGAACCAAAGGGTTCGCTATCGGGTCAGAATCTTGCTATAAAATATATTGAGCTTGACAAGATTCCTCAAAAAGCGCAATCTGGTATTTTATGGAGTGAGCATACCGAAAATGAGTACCTGCCTATTTTACAATTGGTGAAGAGCGTTATTAATTTATGATACTTGTTGGCCAGGCGACCAAAAAAAATGACGACCAACAGGAAGCGGAATAATAAGCACTATAAATTTAATCCCACAATGTCAATAATTAATACACCTTGAAGCAATAGCTATGGGTTGCATCTATAGAATAAATATTCTCCCCTCCATAATAAATGTTTTTCAAATAGTGCAAATGACTATCCCCGTTCTTCATCAAAATTGTTACAGAAATCTTATCACAGTTTTTCATGGCCTGGTAAATGTCAACAATGGTGAAACAATAAATGCCTTTTTTCAAGGGAATCATCCCAAGCTTAAAAATATAATTACCATTTTCCTCTTTATAGAAAATGGTTCTAGCAGCACTTAGTGTTTGGGGATTTACAACGATGTTTCCTTTTTCGGGTAAAAATAAAAAAGAATCAATAGCCCCCGGCGAATTATTAACTCCCAAAAGAGATGTTAAGTGAATATCAGTGGCCACATTTTTTGCACCACTCAAGTGTAGAATTCACTATCAGTCATCCCCCGCAAATACTTAATATTCGTCGGGATTGACGAATTAAACCATATTGTGTCCCCTACCATAACGCTGTCCACACCTGGTGATATTATCGCTACTCCTCCTGTTAAGTGAGTGATAGTTCGAAGGGTTACACAACTTATGGCAGCTTGTAAAAGCGATAATGGTTACGCTGATCCATGCAAGAATTACTTTAATATCCATAAGAAGCAAACAGGTTATTTATGTTACTATTTGTTGGATTGTTGGGAATTTGGGTTCGTAAGAATGAGTTTACAAAAGCAGTTTAACCTTTTGACCATTAAACAGATGACACTTGCTCCTTTAGGAATTATTGGTCGCCCTGTTTTCACACAAAATCTGTTCATTTAATTTCGATCATCTGCAAAAATAAAACCCCGCAGATGCGGGGCCTTATAATTAACGAATGATGACTACGTTAAAAATATTCTTACTTCATTGAATCCTGGTGTACGTATTCGCATTTGAATGTCACCTGTACAACCTGGCCTAAACCCGGAGGGCCAATTCCCCAATCGGAAATATATAATTTTCCATCTGGTCCAAATGTCATCGCGGTAGGTAAATTAAGTCCTGTAGCAACTACCTGTCTTTTGCCTGAAGGATCAATTCTTACTACATCACCATAACCGGGAGTTGGACCAGGAAAACCGACCGTATTTTCAAGTACATATAACCGGCCCTGGTCATCGAATATAATACTAAGAATAGCTGAAAAGCCAGAGGCGTACAAGCTGATTTGACCACTTGGGGAAACCTTATAAACATTTGAAGTGCCCGTAATTGGGAACGAGCCTAAATTGCCTACAAAGAAATTTCCATTATGGTGTGTCACTGCTGTAGGGACTATATGTCCGAGTGTTGCTGACATGTCAACCACTCTCTGAATGTTTCCATCAAGAGAAATTTTATCCAGTTCACCATGGTTTGGTTCAATGACATACAAATTGTCATTCACATTTACCATGCTAAATGGATTGCCATCAGGTGTGAAATCGCCGGGATCCGGGTTTGCGGTGGGATGAGATACCAGGAAGTTGCTGTAATTGGCAGTGATCGCCCAAGTTTTATCAGGGTTTATCCTGATAATACTATTGGGAATATTTGGCACTCCATGTGAACAACCAGCTCCGCCTATTAAAGCATAGAGCTTATTATCGATAAAGGCTACATCAGCCATACCCGTGACTCCGCTTCCAGTTGCCGCACCGGCAGTACAGGAGGGAAGATGATCTACAAAAGTGCTGCGAACACCTTGCCAGTCAATCCGGGAAATGCGGCTGCCGGTATCACTACCCATATAGGGACCAACAGGAGAAGGTGCCTGCAGACAATTGGTAGAAAAGTTTTTTCCACCATAACCACCTTCTGCAATATATAAATTACCATCCGGTCCAAACTTTAGTCCACGAGGGTTATTTAATCCTGATGCAATAACCCTGGAAGTTGTGACAGTTACACCATTACCACCGCATTCAGGTGGCGATTCCGGTAGGAATAATCCGGAAGCAGCAATGATTGCTAAGAAGAATAAAAATTTTGATTTCATAAAAAATAATTTTGTTCACCTAAGCTATTTGTTGTTATCAAATTTGTTATCTCATTTCTACCCAATTGCGCCATTCTATACACACTTTACATTCGTCCCCGTTGTATTGTTATTTTCGGGTGATGAATGCCATCTGTATACAAGCCCGGGGATTCTATTAAAAAGGCTCCCGAATACTTGTTTTGCTGTTTATCTTTATCAGAAATAAACTGTGGCGATTCAGCAATTCATATTCTCCGGTAAATTGAAATACCGAATTGCAAGACATCTCTTCTTTTGGGTCTTTTACTACCTCTATAATTTTTTGAATTTCTTTTCTCCCCTTATGGCCACTTCATTTTCCACCCCTTCGGTTTACGCCGATGCATTGGAGGAAGCGAATTACTTTCTTCCCCTTTTTCTGTTTTCTGTCTATTCTACACTTTATTTTATTTTGCCCCAATACCTTAAAAGGCGAAAACTTTTAAGTGTTGGGTTACATGCTTTCATCCTCATCCTTATAACTTCCGTTTTGGGTTATTTATTAGCGCAAAGCTTTTTTTTAAGGCATATTCCTGCCGACTGGAATCAATTGGATATTATTACGCTAGCAATTGGAAAATGTGTAGAAATGCAGATAGTAATCACCGGCGTTGCAGTTATCGTTAAAACAATGAAAGATTATTATTTAAAGCAAAAGGAACACGAAAGACTTGCGGTCAAAAATATAAGCAACAGGCTCCAGATATTGAAAATGCAGATCCATCCACGGATATTGTTTGAATCACTACATAATATATACAAGGACATCGACAAAGGAGCACTAAATGCACCAGAAATGATCTTAAAATTGTCGGATCTCCTTAGTTATCTACTATATGAAGGACAGGCAAAGGAAGTAACGCTGGATAAGGAACTGAAGATGGTTCAAAATTATATTGACCTTAAGAAATTAGAATATAAAAATAAGCTAAGGACAAAAATTGAAATAGACGAAAGCCTCCCCACGCATAAAGTGGCAACCGGGTTCTTTCTTCCGCTACTCGAAATCGCGCTTCATTCTCTCGGGAAAATCAAAAAAGTATCTCTTTTATCCATTCAATGCAAAATTCGGGCCTCTGTCCTCTATTTTAATTTAGAAATCATTACCAATGAAAATAAAGTTGTTGACTTGTCTTCGGCAAAATCAATCATTAATAACCTGGAAAGAAGATTACAACTTTCACATTCGCGAAAGAGTAAATTACAAATTGGTTCCCTTGCAGGCAATTTTACAATTCAGCTTCAAATTGAATTGGACACACCGCTTGACCACGAAATTCCAAATACCCAGAATCATGAAAGCCTGATATATGAACATGCATGAATTCTTGTTTTCTGTCTCTAAAAAAAACCGTTTAAAAAGGCATGGGTTACTATGGCTTTTCAGTTACCTATTCCTGGTAATTTCTTACCCCCCTCATGGGTCAGGCACACTGAATGGGTTGGAAAAGGATGGGCTAGCCAGGTTTTATGAGATGGCATCGATAAGAGCATTTTTCCACCTGCTTTGCCAAATGATATTTTGTTATCCCCTGTTATATTTTTTGATGCCTTCCTATTTCTGGAAAAAAAAATACCTCGCATTTAGCGGCCTGTTCCTGGCCCTGTTTGTGACAATAGCCATAATTCGATATGTTGCTTTTAGCTTTGTCTATAATCCCCTGATGGAACATCTTGGCTTCTATGTTCCTCCTCCATCTTTGGTTTTTGACAGCAGTTTTATGCAAACACTTATTGGTCCCGCATTTATAGGTTTTGCTTTTATAACACTGAAAATTTTCAAAGACTGGCGTCAAAAACAAAGAGACAATTATAACCTGGAGCGGGAAAATTATATG
>Ga0193726_1000768_pt1 | contig 29853 bp, 54 predicted proteins | sample H2c1metaG_FD_144928 | JGI IMG/M metagenome (GOLD analysis project Ga0193726, IMG submission 144928) | Soil microbial communities from a riparian zone of the East river system, Colorado, United States - H2c1 | ecosystem: Environmental > Terrestrial > Soil > Riparian zone | place: USA: East River... | reverse complement strand
CAGTTCATCACGGATGCGCTTGGCGTAGGCAATCCTTTGCTCGCGCGTGCCACGGACTTGAATGATCTCAGGCATACGATCCAGACTCCATGCGTTCCCTGTGATGCTCAGCCGTCATGCTTTGGTTGTGTGAACAGTAACCCCTTCCACGGGTATGTGGGAAGGAATAATTATCGCAACGACACGTCTTGTTGCGCTGCTCTCTACCATCGCTACGAAACTTGTCAACCCGGTAAAAACCAACGCGACACTGCCGGCATTTAGGCCGACGAAGGTAGTTGTCAGGATGCATGGGCAGTGTGCGGCGAGACTGGCAGTTGCCTTTGCTGCACCGGCACGCATACCGTCGATGCTTCATGATAGAAGTCACGATGCGCCGATCCGGTTGCGAATGAACGCCTCGATCTCCGGTGGCCTGATGCCACGGTAATACTTCCCGTGCCACTCCACCGTGCCCGTGCTGGGCCAGTAGTCGAACCGGCCAGCCGTGGTCACGCGCTTGAAATGGTTGTCATCCAGCCGCGTCCAGCCAGTGGGATCGAACGCCGCACGGCTGGCACGGTTGCGCTCCTTGCGAGCTGCGTCGATGTCATTCCAGAAGTCGCCCATATCGCCCGTCATGCTGCATTCTCCGCAGCGGCAAGTCGCCGCCTCAGTTCATCGTTGAAATCCCAATCCACGTCATCGTCATTGCACGGACGCAGTACCAGCACATCCAGATCAGGATGTGAGACGCCGAGTCGCTTTGCCAATTCGTAGGAGGCCGCCTGACCGGTGAAACTCACGTCGGTGTCCATGAAAATGATAAGACGTTTGACCTGTGACGGCGGAACGAATCGAATCATCTGCTCAGCAGAGTACGTGGCCCAGACAGGAAACTTGTCCTCGGATATGGCGCGTGCGGACAGGGCTGTCACGACGCCCTCGGCAATGCCAAGTGTGTCCAGCGGCGCACCACCAAGCGGACAGAAAACGCCTTCCATCTTGATCGGCGATGGCATGACCTTTTTGAGCTTGAGGCTTGGCCAGATGCGCTGCATGGTGCAGCTCATAGGATTGCCATCCTTGTCACGGTTGAAGTAACGTACCAACAGTGCCGGCGCCGATTTGCCTTGCTCATACGGCACCGTCTTATGCCAACGCAGCATGGGATCGTTGGCATACTTCACTGGCAAGCCACGCTCACGGAAGTACGCCAGCAAATCCCCATGCATGGGCTCCGCTTCCTTCCACAGATTACCCATGCGCTTAGCCTTGTCGGCATCGGACTGCTCGGCCTTGTGGCGTTCCACCATGGCAGTGCCAGCGACCTTGCCAACCCGGGCGAGTGCTTCCTTGAAGTCCCAGTTGAACTTCGCCATCAGCAGGCTGTAGCCGTCCCGCGAACCGCACTGGTTGCAGAACGACATCCCTTCATCCTTGCCGTCGTACCTGAAGCGATCCTTGCCGCCACAGACAGGGCACAGCGTCTGCTTGCCCGTCAGGCAGTCAGCATCAATCCCCATCTCGACAAGGATGCCTTTCCAGCGGTTGCCAAGGCCGGTGTGCGGATCAGTGTTCACGGGTACATATCCTTTAACGTAGTGTTGTAGCCAAGCATCAATGGGTGCATGGGATCACCAGACTTGGTGAAACCGAACACCTTCACTGGCTTGCCGGAATCTCGAATCAAATTCTTCATGCGTTCCATGGCTGGACGTAGCCGCATAGGAATCTTTGAGCGATTGCCCCAGCATGGGATGATGATGTCGCACTCGGAGATAATTTGGTGTGTGTAGTCCAACAAGCAGGGTCCGTATGGATCTGAAACCAAAGCCAGCTCACGCACATTAGTTGCTCGATAGCCAAACACATTGAACTTAATAAGACGAGAGCCGCCCCAGACGCGAATGAAGCCAATTTCCTTTGTGATTGTTGCATCATTGAACTCAGCATCAGCCGTTGATGGATTCACTCCACAGAATCCGTAGATTGGACCAGTCGAAGCGACCTTGCGATCCAAGCGAAGGCGATAAAATCCACACGGTGAGATAACGGCACTCATGTCGATTCCTTTGATAATGCTTCGATACGACGAACGGCATTCACGACTTCATCAGTTAAATGGTGAGACTCCGATACGTCGCCAAAGTGGGAGAAGATGAATCGCATCAGCGTTTGCGCATCCTTATCCATCGCAGCGATGTGGGCATCAATACATTCCACCAGTAAACGAACCTCCGTCGGCGTGACGGAAATTGAGTTAAGACGATTGTTGCAGGCGAACATGTATTTTTTGTACCAGTCGCTAGATAGCGTTTTCATATTCATCTCACTCATGGCTTTCCTCGCGTGACTCGGCGGACATGGCGGCTAGTCCAGCTTTAACTCGGTCATTGAATGACGTGTGATCGATACCTTGTTTTCCTATAATCGAGAACCAGCCATGTGAGAATGCCGAAATCTGCTTTTCTGTGACCTCAGCGGAATCGGTGGGTGGGTGGTCGAAGAAAGGTTTCCAACCAATATCGTCATTTGGCGGATGGTATCCGTATTGGAGGAAATCGCCGTGCCACAGTCGCACATACCAACCGGTAGGCTTCGCCTCCTCCCTTGCGCGGAGAAGGGCCGCGAAAGCGTGAAGCATATTGATGGGGTCTACATCCATTTCGGAAAGCAGACCGTCCGCATTAGCCCATAATTCTTTACGGCTATGCAAAACAAGTTCCACTTCCTGACTCGTGTACGTGGTCATGTCGTTTCCTTGGGTGGTAAAACAAACAGATCAGTGCCCGGTGTGATGACAGCTCCATTCACCGTGCGAACAATCTCGCCATTCGGCATCACGCGAGCTGCTGCTATGTCGGTGAAAACAAAGTCATCACCAAACGCCACAGTTGCTTGGAAATCTCGCAAGACGTGTGTCTTTTGCGCATCCCAGCCAAGCCGTGCAGCCGACAGGTCATAGCGAGCCCAGTGTTTGGCAGGAAGCGTAGCTACCCATGCGTCGAATGCGAGATCCACAGGATGTTTAGCCATGAGCATCACGCCGATGATCAACCAGCCCAGCCGCCTTGACCTTTTTTCCGCATACCGGACAGATCACCTTTGCTACGGGCGGCGCAGTCTTTGGCCGGCACGCCCGGTGATAACGTGGGTAGCCCGGCGATTGACCGTCACCCATGTCCATGCCGCACGCTTCGCAGCATTCACCTTCTAACATTAGATCGGCATACTCTCCCATCACAGCAGATGCGCGATGTTTTCCATCTGCGCAGCCTCGTTGTTGAAATGCTCCTCGTCATACATGATGGACTCGCCGAGAATGACGCGTTGTTGATTGGCTGCTTGCATGCCAGCCACACGTGCATTGCAAGCAAGTATGAAACCCAGTGCTCGTACCGTTGCTTCATCCATTTGACTGTTTCCTCTTGATGGCCGCGACCTTGATCGCGTAGTGCGCCAGTTGTTTGCGCATGTATTCTTTGACCATATCCGTCGGCTGTCGCGGTGGCAGCTTCTGCCAGTCCTTGGGTGGATACTCACCCCACTTGGCCTTGTAGCAGTTGTCGGCCCAGCCGGGCTTGCGTGCCATCGCCAGCGCATTGCCTTTGGCTTCCTGAAACCACCGCTGCTTCTCCGCGGGCGAGTGGTCGATCTGGATCTTCTGAGCCTTACCGTGCGGCATATCCACCAGCTCGGCATCCAAATAATCCACCTCCTTACCCTCCCGCTTGTATTCATCACCACAGGCCGGGCACATCAGGCCCGTGTAGGAGGTAGTGCAGATAGGGCAGATGCGCTCTACGCGCAAGCTGTTGCGTGCCTCAGTGAACTTCTCCAGCATCTCCTTGCCTTTGCACAGTTCCCATTCTCTGTCCATCTCCAGCCGCCCGTGCTCGTGCAGGTTGCCGGCGTGGTCCAGATAGACCAGATCGTCTTTGCCTTCGCATACGCGAATACCACGGCAACCCTTCTGGATGAAACGACCGACGCTCTTGGTGGGCTGCGCGTCGATGATGCAGGCGATCGGCGGAATATCGGTACCTTCGATGTAGACATTGGCATTGATGATCATGTCGATACGACCAAGACCAAGATCACTGTTTGCGTCATCGCGAACCTTGCTGTTCGTGTCGCCGTCAATGTGCACAGCACGCACACCCAGTCCCTTGAACTGATCCACCAGATTCATGGAATGCGCCACGCCTGTGGCGAATCCCATGGTGGGTCGACCTCGACCCCACTTAACCCATTGCTTGACTGCGCTGCCAATCAGCATTTTCTGATTCAACACCGCTTGCAGCTCGAACGCATCGTACTCACTGGCTGTCAACTTCACGCCAGAAACATCAGGAATGATGCCGACCTTATAATGCACAGGGCATAGCCGTCCCAACGCTTGCAGCTCAGCCACGGACTTGGCTTTGACCATCACTTCGTAGATATCACCCAGACCAACACCACTCTTACTGATGGGTGTAGCTGTGAGTCCAAGGATCTTGCACACGGGATTCTTCATCATCTCTTCGATGATGTGCTGATAGGTCGGCGACGAACTACGGTGGCACTCGTCAATCAGAATAAGCATCGGCTTCAGCGGGTTGATCTTGCCGGACTTCACCCACGCCCGGTAACTGTCCACGCTGCATACTTGGATTGGACGCGATGGAGAAAGCACCTCACCTGACATGATGATGCCCGGCCAAACATTGCCTTGCGAAAGCTTCTGCGCCGTCTGCTTGATGATCTCGCGACGGTGTGCGAATACGGTGGAGCTGAAATCCTGAATGTGATCAAGCATTTTGCGCAACAGGTACGCACCCATTACGGTCTTGCCGGCGCCACAGGGTGCTTGCAACAGCACGCTCTTGTGGTTGTTGATGTACAGCTCGCGCCATACCTCACGGCAGACAGGGATTTGATCGTCGTAGAGATGCAGCATCAGGCGATCGCCTTGGTGAATTGCCCACGACCTCTACCGCGGGCGATCATGTCGCGCATGTTGCGTGTGTGAGTACCGGGCTTGAGATGGTGGGGATTGCAGCAAAGCGGGGTGTCGCAGCTATGCATCAGCTTGAACCCCTTGGGTATGCGTTTCTTGTAGAACTTGCGCCAAGCGTAGACGTGGGCACCGATGGCTATCCCGCAATCCTTAATTGACGGATAGCCGTTGCCGGCGACAGCGCCCATCCAGATCCAGCACCCGCACTCTGGTATGGGCATGATCTTGTCGTCAAAGCGTGGGATACCCAAGAAACACATTACTCGAACCCCTTCGATGATTCGATGATGCGCTGCTTGATATCCTCAATCTCCTGCTGCTTCTCCTCCCACGCATCGTCGTCGATCAGTGGCGCTATGTGGTTGCGCACCAGATCTGTCAGGTACGCAGGCGGCAGCGCGTCAAGCTCCCATGACGAATTACCAAACCGCTTGCGATATTCGATGAACCGCGAGTCGGTGGCCTTGGCGGGATTTTCCGGTGGCCGCAACTCATCAATCTGATCCATGTTCAAGGCGCAACGCGTGAACTCGTACTCGCCATTATCTTCAAGGAAGAGATTAAACCGATCCTGTAGGTCGCGGCTCATGTCAATGCCGCTCGGATCGTGATCGCCAAAGTGGAAGATGGCAACTTGCTGTCCACGATCAATCGTATCCAGCACATCCTCAACCACGAACTCACGCACCACCGAAACGCTTGGGTAGCCGCGTGCCGCCAAGACCGGGATATCGTATTCCTTGCATACGCGACTAAACACGCCAAGCAACGCTTCCTTTTCGACGATGACAAAGGGGCGCACAGGCTGGTTGTCCCACATGTCCATATGAAACTGTGAAGCGATGGATTGCAGCGCGTGTGCGCCATTCTGCCAGCGACTGCGGCGCTCGAATGAGCGCGTGCGATCCTCAATTGCATCCCAGTCCATCAGGCCAGCCAGACGCGCATCATTGAAGATGCCGGCGACGCGCTTGTATTCCTGCAAAGTGTTGGCGATGACATCACGCGACACTAGCTGATAGTAAAGCTGGCGGATCGTGAGCACGTAGCCCTGTGACTGGTATTCACGAATGATGCCATTGGCTGTTTGGATCAGTGCTGCCGATCCCGCCGAGAATTTCCTTTCGATGTATGCGTACTTTCCCATTAGTTGTTCCTTCGCTGGTTGCGGGACGTATACCTACAATGTACGTGTGACTGTTCAACAATACAAGTAGGAATTTTTCCTAGGAGCGCGCCCGGTGTGTTGGTACGTGCACACTCTAATCCTTAAATAGCTCGTTGCCAGCGGGTGAAGCCAGAGCCAAAGCGCCCCCTAAACCCCACAGTGTGAGATCGGGGGCCGATGCCAGCCGGAGCCAGCCGTCGCTTTCGCGCCTGCCCGCTTGTTTCACATGCGCGGACATACCCGGTTGCAGGCACGACGATCAGCCGCCCACAACCACCCCAACTTGCACGGGGCTTGACATGGGTACTGCATTCACTAGGGGTTGGGGTTTCGATGTTGCTCGATGCCCAGAGATTGTGTATCCTCTGCGCGTCGAACCTTGCCGTTTGACCCAGTGATAGCAATACCAACGCCCGGGTTTCGTCGCCCGGGCGTTGTTCTTTTTACGCGACGTGAAGTGGCCCGTCAATGGCGCTACTGGTTATCAGGTAGCCTGCCGCCGACCGTAACTGCTCACGCTCTTGGAAAAAGTCAAAGCCTGCCAGATGGTTGTACAGCCGGGCCATACTAGGCGTCCAATTGTTGTTGCACTTATAGTTCGGGTCCGTTGCGTCACGCACCACGCGATTCCAGCGCAGCACGTGCAGGATGGCGCGAGCGGACCAATGGTTACGCCCACGGGCGCGCACCAGCTCGGCCAGCTTGCAGAACTCGGCCCAGATCTCCCAGTTGACATCGAGCCATGTCAGAAAGTCTTGACGCAAACCGATAATGACAGCGTGATCCATGGCCTCCGATTTGTAGACAGTGGTCACGTTCATCAGAACGGCACCTCCGAATCGTCGAAAAATCCTTGATCAGCTGGTGCCTGCTGCTGTTGCCGGCCACGCTGGCCAGTGTCACCACGATTACCTTCAGCCCCACGTCCGCGTGTCTGTGGTTCGCTGCTGCGCTGCTGGCCACGCTCACCATCCGGATTGCCACCCAGCAGCTGCATTGTCTCGGCCACGATCTTCGTGGCGTACCGCTCGATACCCTCCTTGTCGGTGTACTTGTCCGTCTGGAGTTTGCCCTCGATATAGACCTGTCGGCCTTTTTTGCAGTATTCGCCAGCGATCTCGGCCAGCCGGCCAAACATCACGATCTTGTGCCATTCGGTTTTCTCGACCTTTTCGCCCGATTGCTTATCGGTCCAGCTTTCGGACGTGGCCACGTTGAGTGTGGTAACGGTGGTACCGCTGTTAGTGGTGCGCTCCTCGGGATCGGCGCCAAGGTTGCCAACCAGAATTACTTTGTTTACGCCTCTCATGCTCGCTTACCTCTCTTTATGAATCTACCGCGGGACTGCCACCGTGCACGTAGTCGATTGATTTCATCACGGTGGATATAGGATTCAAGTAACAATTGCATCGGGTACTTCACTGCGTACTGGCCGCGCGAGATGGCGCGCACCGTGTCAGCAGAAACGCCAAGCTGGAGCGCAATAAACGCCACTGTCCATTCGGGATGCAACAGCTGGATCATGCGCACCAGCACCATCGGGTACTGCCTATTCCGGATTAACATCCACCGTGATTCCTTCATAGACGCGCTGCGACTTGGTATGCCGCGCATCAGCATCAGCCATCATGCGGCCAACGTTGAGTTGTAGATTGACCTGCGTAGCTGGACCAACCCACTTCATCAGCAGTGCCAGCTGATTAATGGCCACCATCTTTTCAGGGATCTCGATGCGAACGCGTTGAATGGTGCGTAGGTAAGGCGAGCCATTGTCATCACACATGACCTTGCCTGTCTCGTCGCGCACCTCTTCCTGTGTGCTGGTTACATCCAGCTTGGTCAGCATGATCTGCTGCACCCGGGGAAGCTTACGCAGCTCTTTGATCGGCAGCGTGTTGCCATGGTCATCCACAAAATCCAGAATGGATGTGTTGAACATGGCCCATAATGCTGTCAGTACCTGCTCGCGGTCGATATCGGTCTTGTCGATGATGCGCGACAGCTCTGCCATGAACGTGTCAGCCTGATCGCCAAGTGACCTGAAGACATTGTTGCCCTTACCTACCTTCGTGCCGCCAACCGTCATGTAGGCCGCTTGGAAATTCAGCCCGTTGCGCACGTACTCCTGCGCCACTAGCCGGGCGAACGTCTCCCGCCGCAATAGGTCCGTTTGTTTCTTGTCGCGCTTGATCGGCGCCACCTTTTCCGTCTCGATCTCGACACGTGACTGGGCGGGTAGCAGATCCTTCAGATTAATGGCGGGCATAAACGGCCTCATGAGCAAAGATGTACGCAGCTTTCGGTGGGTTATTGCTGAGCATATTGTGCCCTGATAACGACTCGGCAATCACGCACACATGGGGATTGTCTTTTAGCTCCTCGCTCATCTGGCCCCAGTTCGCGCGTGGTGTGTACGCCAGCACGTCAGCGAGGCACATGGTGTTGGATTCTTGCCAGATCGCGTCAGGATCTTCAGTCGCAGCCAGAGGTGGGATAGGGATCGGTATAGCCACGATCAGTGGTGGTTTGGGTGGCGCTGGCTTGGGTGCGGCTTCTGAAAAGAACGTCAGGTAGAAGATGAACAAGCACATGAGCGCAAAGAAAATAAGGAATCGATTAAACATCACAGCTCCCCTTCAGTGACCAGCTTCATGGCGTGTAGTTCAGCCACGGACATGTCACAACCTGCCTTGATCTTGCCGATGCGTCGCCGACTTATTCCGGTGCGCTTGGCCAGCTCCTTATACGTACCCGTCACATCAGCCGCCTGTTCCAAGAATTCTCGGTGTGACAATAACGTGAACCGGTGATTTTGCAAATCATCCATGGGTAGGTATACTCCTCACCAACTCCCTCCACGGGAGAGGACGATGAATATGCAAGAGATGACTCAACTTGAGCGTTATCCGTTGCCGGATCGTCTGGCTGGATTGCTGCGCAAAGTCGATACCATTGCGCAGAACGTCGCTCGCATGGGCGGCGATGTGCCGACGCAGATCACCTTGACTGAAGGTGATTATGTGGTGATCGACCGTATCGTGCGCGAGACCACAGGCGGCCGCGTTAGTGCACGCAACGTGCACTTCAACGGCCGCCACTTGCGCGTCGGGCTCGCTGCTTAACCAGCGACGTGTGGTCACGCTCAATCATCAGGCGCAGCCAGCCCGTGATGCTCATCTTGGGATCGCGGGCCTGCCGGATAGCCATTAGCTCCGTAAGTAGCAAGGCGTGCTCTTTTTCCAGCACCAGAATTAGCTGGCGGCCGCCCTCAGCGACAATGCGCTTGCGTCGATCAAGACTGTTGCGCGTGAACTGTTCTGCGCGTGTCAGGTTGGGTTTTGCATTCACGACATAGCTCCTTGAAGTATTAGCAGGGCAGCGAGCGTCAGCTCGTCAAGCCCTTGTGGGTTGGCCAGTGAGACATTCACCAACGCCAGCGAATCGCCACCGAACGGGATAGAGGTAACGAGGACATCCTCGACCAGCACCCGGGCGTCAACCCTTAGCCTGACCGTTGTCTCATCCATGCGACAGAACCGCATGGCCTCCTGCTGGCTCGCCGCGGCTTTCCATGCGCCGCTGGCCAGCAACACTTCGCACTGCCTATGGCTGGCCAGCCCCACTGTCACAGCGGGTTTGCCACTGAGATTCAAGATGTTGACCGTCATGGGACACTCCCTTGAGATAGATACCGAAAAAGCCCGACCAGATGACTGGCCGGGCTAGGTTACTTCAGACGCTTAGGCTTCGAGCTGCCCCTTCAGAGCCTTTTTGATCTGCTCCACCACGTCAGGCGGCGGCGGTTCACCATCGAACACCAGTTCACCTTTTTCGTCCAGCTTAGCTGTGGCCACCTTGAACTTGGCATCACTGCCGTCCGTCTTGCCCTTGAACATATCACGCAGCAATTGCGACAGCTTGCCATCGCTTACCGTGTCACCCTTGCTGGCAAGGAATGCCTCTAGATGCTCGTTCTTTTCAGCCTCGTGCGAACTATCGCGAAGCCGGGCCAGACCGATCACGCCGCCCACTTCCTCAAGGAACGTGTGGCCTAAAAAACAGGCGCTGAAGGCATCACCCTTGGGGTGCAATTCCCTTACTGAATCAGGGATCATCAGGAACTTGCTGAACGCCTTGCTATCGGCAATGGCATTCAACAGCCACGTATCGCCACACTGAGCAAGTGCAGTGAATCCCTTGCTGTCTTTGTCTTCCTGTTCTTTGGTGATGGTAATGCCACTGATCAGCCATACGGCAGCGGCCAGAAGGATGAACGGACCTTCATAGGTCCGGGTAAGCGTGATCTTGAATTCCATGCGTTTTTCCTCGCGATTAAAAAGAGTGTGCAGTATATACCTACAGATTGCGGTTACCAGCCGCCATTAAGGCGTGATACCTCCTCGTGATCTCGTGCACACTCTGCCGCATAATCGGCCGCTTCGGCTTGGTTGTTGGCAATCTCTTCTGTCATGACCACATTGGCCAGACTTTCCAGTGTGCCATTGCTTTCAAGCCACGCCTTGAAACGCTCCAGCACGTCTTCCATCTCTTCGGACCAAACATCACGCTCGGCATCATCTGCCTCGCTCTTGTCCATTTTGGGAAGACCGCCGAACTTGTGATACAACTGGTACGGCCGGAAAGGCTCCAGTTCCGTGCTGTCAAAGAATACCTGCATCAGCTCGGCATCTTCGATTGCCCGATCGAACGCAAGGTCAAAGTGATCCTGCGTCGGACCGTTCTCCATGACCTCATTCGGGTTATTGTGCATAGACCCTCCTTAGAAGCCGATGCGCGCAAGTATGTGAGCCACCAACCCAGCCAGAACCACAATGGCCGTGCTCAGCCCCACAAGGATGCGAAAAACAGTCTTGTCGATGGGTGGTGTGTAACCCACGCCACTACCGGTTTCATGTAACCTTTTGTCCATGACATTCTCCCTTGGTTGGTAGGACTATACCTACATAGTGTGATTGTTTCAACAGTGCCACCTCATCGAAGTGACACCATTCAATCAATCAAGTGACATGAATTTGAATCCGGGCTTGACATCCACCCATCCCTCCGGGCGATCAAAGCTGATCATCGCCTCCAGCTCATGCAATTGAATCTCAGCCGCGCACGTATCGCCCTCCGGATCGCAGCCAAGCACCAAGCCACACCCCATCAGCTGGTGCGTGTACGGCCCACGTGGCGTCTGCACCGTGAGCCAGAATTCGCCATGTGTATCACGCCGACCATTGATTAAGCCCTCGTCATCCACATAGACGGCATCGCATGTGTTTCGGCAAAGATCGACAGCTGTGAAGTATTCACAGCCGATGGCCTTGTCAATATTGCGGTAGTCGCTCGCGTCGTGGCATATCCGGGTGATCGAGCGCACCACCGGGTTAATGAAATAGGCTTTCATGAAACAGTGACCTCGCACGTATTGAAATTGATGGTGTAGGTTTTTCCGTCCTGCAATCGCTGGCGTGCGTTAGATGACATAGACACGTTTTGCCACCAATTGGCGTCATCGTATCCAGTCCAACGCACGAACGTTTTGCCAGTCCAGAATTTCCAATGCATATCATTGCGATGCTGTGAAAACTCAGCCTTGTAGGTCATTACAGTAATTCCGGATTTTCGGCATGGGTAAAAGAATGAACTACGTGGCGCAATTCATCGGCCAGATGTTCACATGAAAAAGCGTGCGCCAAGTCGCCGCGAACGTGGTGCTGTTGGGCACTCGCCTCGGCTACATTGATGCACGAGTTATATAGATTCACGGTTGCCTCAAAAACATCTTTGCGCACGGCATTCTCCTCGCTTAAACCAACGATGCCCCCTTATCCAAAGGGGGCATGATTTGATTAAACGGTTTCCAGCATGGCGGTGGCAGTATCCAGCGCCTTGGTTTTCAACAGGTCGCCCGTACCCATCCACGCACTGGACAGACGGGAATCATCGCTGCGTGCACGCATGGAGTGATCCACGTCATATGTGACCGCGTTCAACAGGCCGTAAAGCGTGTTGGTTGTGGTGCTCATCTGCGAACCCGGTGCATTGGCCAGAATGCCGGCCAGCCGCTCCATGGTCTTTGCCACTTTCGGCGATTCCGCGTCGATCGACTTTGCGGTCATGTCGTGATAAACCGACAACAGGAAATTGACTTGCTGTTGTGGTGTGACCTTCGCTTGTGCTAACGATTCCAGCCGGGCTTTGTGATCTTCCCATACCGCACCCACGCCCAGCTCCGCTTTGACCTTGCTGGCGTCGAACATGGCGTTGTGACGAACCGTGACAGCCTTGCCGCCTTGACCTTGTGCCATGCTTAGCGTGTTGTTGCAGACCACGCGCACATCAGTAAACTTTCCCGTCGTGGCGCAGCTACCGTCAAAGCTCGTGTAGAGCAACAGGTATGCCTTGACCAGATCAACGCCACCGATAAGCTGCCCCTGTCCGGTTTGAGCCAACGCCCAGATGGTCTTGCCATCCTTCAGCGAGCCCATGGTCTCCATGGCGTAACCGTACCGCTCGCACAATTCATCGTAGAACTCGATGATCTGCCCCGGCTGCACCGGGCGATAGTCTTTGCCAACCACCGACAAAGGCGACAACGTGTCGCTGCGATACAGCACCTTGCGATCAACGAATGCTTTCGGAATCAACAGCTCGTGTTTCGTTTCGGCGTTGTATTGAACGATTGACTCTTTGGCCGTCCAATCCAGCCCAGCCGCTTCGCGCCAATCCTGTAATGTCTTGTTGGCGCCCATGTCGGTGCCAAGACCATGCCACGGCTTTTCACCCGTGAACGCAATGGCCGGCTTGCCGGTGGTCATGTCAATGAGATGCATAACGTACTCCAGTGTGATGCACGCGGTTTGCGTGCGTTGAATAAACCAGTATGGCCACCTGTCACCAAGTGGCCATACTTGTTTATCAGCCGGCATGCCTCCAGCCACGCGGCCAGCACAAGCCCGCATTCATCAGATCGTTTGCAGTGCGCTGGTGTGTGCCCTGCAAATGTTCAATCGTGCCGCTGTCAATCAGCTGTTGAAAGCCCTCGACAACAGTGTCGTTATCCATTTCCTCAGTCTCGAATGCGTGGATGAACGCACCAGCGTCAAACGTGTTGGTTTCCATGTGTCACCTCGATAGTGGAATGGGTAAGCGTTGCGCAGATCGTGGCGTGTCATTCAACGGCCCTCAACTCACCTTCTGCGAGCGTGGTGATATTGCCTCCGCTACCGCGCCACGGTGTCAGCTCCACGCGGTACATGTCTTTGCCTGTGGCCTCGTCATGCCACGTGTGTGTCTCGATGCATCCACCCCAGCCAGCGGCCTGAGTAGTGATGCCACTAACTTTGCCGCCCATCCGCGATGCTGTGCCGCGTGAGCCTTGAACTGTTCCGTAAAAGTGAGCCATGACGTTCTCCTCGTGAGTCCAGTACAACGCACTGTTGCCAATGCGTTGTGCTTGAATCAGTTGCCTTGTGCGTTATCAATAGCCTCGTGGAATTCAGTTTCATCACTGGCTTCGCACGTCTCCACGATCGCTTCAATCAATGCCAACGCCTCCTGTAGATATTCAACCGCCTGTTCTGATTGCTGACCGCTCTCGCTCAACTGCGAGTTTTCCGTGCGGCTGTCGTAACTTTCCTGTTCCTCATCCATGATGTTGCCAAGCTCTCCACGCAGGTCATCGAACTTGCCACCCAGTGCCATCAGCTCAATGTACAGAGCGGAATAGCGAGACTTGATCACTTCCAATTCTTTCCTACGCCGACCATTCATAACGTTCTCCTCCGGTTGTCCAGTCATATGCACGCGAGCTGCATGCACATGGCTTGAAAGCCTTGTGTGTGGGTTGCCCTGATTGGAAAGGATCGAGTGACCCGGGTGTGGTCGCCATCCAAAGGCGAGGTGTCCGGCGCGTTTCGCGTTGAGTGCATCATATCAGGGCTATACCTACATGTGTGATAGTTCATATGCAATCCGTTTCATATAGTTAACTGGCGTTCAGTTAGTTCATTCCCAAGGGATGAAACAAGAGTAGAATCGGAACCTACAGACCCAGCCACGCACACGAGGCATGACGATGGCCAACAAAGCCCCACCCAGCGCCATTTCAGGCAATATCGGCAAGCCTGAAAAAGTGCGCGATAACCCGCCAAAGCTGCCCGGTCTGGCGCCACGCCTGCATGGCATGCCGCCGCCGATCAAAGTCAGGATCACGGATGGGCTCGGCGCAGTGCAAACGCCCAGCCCCAACCAGCCCACGGGCGGTTCGCGTGGTCGCAAGCGTCAGCGTGGAACTGCGTAAGTCCATGGAAAATAAGCGTTTATTCGAGTGTGGCCTATTGTCGGCGCGGATCGACAGCAAGGGCAACCACATCACGCCAAAAGCTGGCGCTCGTGTAGTGCTCCATCCCAGTGAAACCGACATTCAAATCACCGTCATTGCGTGGTGCAAGCTGCGCAAGGATGAGGCACGGCACGCGTTCCACATCTCCAATGAATCGAAGCGCACGCGTGTAGGCCACGCGATCCAAGCGAAGATGGGCAAGCGTGCGGGGGCGGCTGACCTGTTCATACCGGGCGCACGCGGTGGCTGGCATGGCCTGTTTCTGGAGCTGAAAAAGTCCGGTGAAACGCCCAAACCCAAACAACTGGAGTTTGCCCGCGACATGGGCGAAGACGGTTATCTGGCCACGTGGGCAGACAGCGTTGACGAGGCATTGCGCATCATCGGCGATTACATGGCCGGCAAGTACATCCGGCCCAATTGGGTGCACTACGATGCGCCCGCCAAAGGTGTAGGACCATGACTAAGCCAGCCAACCCCCGTTTCATGCTGGGTGAAGAGCACGTGACGCTGAGGCAGTTGCACCTCAAGCACGGCTGGCCACTCAAGGCGATTCGTGAAGCGTTTGACATGCTGCCGGCGCCGGCTGACCTATTGGACCTCAAATCACGCGTGGTCATGATCCAGTCGCGGGCACCACGGCCACGGCCGATCAATGCGGGTCAACTGCGTTACAACGGCTCAGACCCCAGCCACCCGGCCTTCAAACGCAAGACCTTAACGAAACTGGCACGCACACCAACGGCCACTCGCAGTACAAACCTCACTCAAGCCAAGGGATAAGCACCAATGGACAAGATTTCACCCATCGAGCCACAGGCGGTAAAACACATCGCGCTTCCCGTGAGCATGCCGGCGAAGCTGGTCCTGTGTGTGTATATCGACAAGGACGGCAAGCTATGGCCGGCGACCGGGTATACGCTGGTCAAAAACCTCGACGCGGAAGACATGGAAACGATGGGGATCGATGTCAGCTGGCAGTACGCCGATGGCCGCCCGTTTCCCCGCTCAGAGGTTGATGCGCTTATCGCCAAGCGCAAAGCGGATGCCTCGACCGGCATCAAGTGTGTCCCCACCGGCACGGTGTAGGCTCATGCAAACGCAAATGCAGCGTGACCATGAAGCCGATGTGGCTCGATTCGGATTGACCCACGGGCGCATCCTCACCTCTCTCTACTCCACTCGACGCCTACTGATAGCGTTGCTCTTCGTCCTGCCTGTTCTCGTTGTGGCCTGCATTGGCTGGCCGTGGCTCGTGGCGGGGTTAATTCTGATAGCCCTGTGCTGCGCTACGAGAACAACGACAGCACGTCGCAACCCAGTGTGCAGCTGGTTTTAGCCGCAATCGCGAGAGAGAGACAGGCACTCTGGCCGCGCTTATCGCACCGGCGCAGGGTGTACGCGAATAGCTGTTGTTCCACGTGAAACATCAGCGTTCCACAGCATTCAGGGCCATGGATGGCAATTACTGTACTGCCATATGTGAAGTAACACATCGAATCGAAGTGAGGCCCAGCCTCATTCTTGCTGTTTCAGGTGCCAGAATTCCCGGGGTTATATCCACCAAATGCCACATTCGTCCAGTACAGTAATTGGTCGTATGCATTGCTTTTGCCGTGCGCTGGAGCTGGTGCGCTGGTTCGATACACGTAAGCAACGACCCACGGCAGCTCAAGTGATCGCCCGGTTTGAGTGCCACCGGGCCACGGCTTATCGCTATTTGCAGTTGTGGGATGACCACTACGGTTCGATTCTGGTGCACTCACCCCCAGCGAGTCGCTCAGATTTCACGCAGGAGGCAAAATAGACACGCCATGACACGCCCAAAGCTCAAACCCGGCCGACATAGTGAACTCAACGGCAAGTCCAGTACAGTAAAGATGCTGATGATCGTGCGCTGGGCACTGTTGCGCGGTGGCCGCTGGACGCCCAAAGAGCTGATGCACCGGTTCGGCGTGAACAAGTCAACCGCTTATCGCTACCATGAAGAGTGGCGCGCGGTGTTTGGCGACCAGACGCCACGCCACCTGAAGCGCCCACCACCACAGGCCGACATCAAGGCAGCGGATGACGCCGCTATTAACGCACTGAATGCAGCACCTATAGATAATGAGTCCGTGACACCAGCTCAACCCAGCCGGGTGAGCTTTGCAGACCTCATAGGAGACAAGCCGTGACCACAGTCAAAGCCGACGACACCATCCAGATACCCACCAACGCACCACTGCATGTAAGTGCATCACCCAGTGACATGCATGCTCCTGCTACTCGTGAGTTTCGGTCAGAGCCACAAAACCCCGATACGACGAATATTGTGGGATCGGACATAAAGGGGCTTGAGCACGCACAATCGGCGCCACAGAAGACGGGTTTAGGCCCGATTTTTCCGGCCCATGAGAGTCCGAACTCTGCCTTGGAAAAAAATATTTTGGCCGAGACCAATACCTCTACCACCCAGTTCAGTAAGTACCAGTTTCAGAACGAGGCGGGCCAGCGGGCTTGGCTCATGCATGAGAGTGAGTCCAGCAGCAAGGTGCCGTATGGGAAGTATTGGTTGTTCGGCACGCTGGCGAAGGTGCAGGATCGGTTGCGCGAACCGTCGGCGGCGAGTGACGGTACACCGAACTTCGTGCTGATCGTGCCCGGCGACGCGATCCCGGCCGAGCTGAAGCTCACACAAGCGGCGCCGCTGGATTGACGCTTTTTCCGCTGACGCTACACCGCGCGCCCGGCCCCGGGTGACGCCCTTGACGGGAGATAAGTGATGCTACTGACCATTCTTGTCCTGATCCTTCTGGTGCTGGCCTTCGTGTTCCTCTACAAGGCCGCGTTCAACGTCCCGCCGCCCGCGGGCCACAACGTCACGTACGGCTGGCTGGCGATCCTCTTGCTGGCGCTGGCGTGGGCGATCGTGTGGCTGTCGGGGGACACGTACGTCACCACGCTGCTGCATCGATAGCACTTGCAAACACTCACACATCGGTAGACTATACCTACACACCGCGTGGCGGCCCATCACCTCGGATGTTGGTTGCCACGCGCACGGACACGAAGCATCGGCCTGCTGAAGAGCGACTGACCTTCCAGTCACCGGAGACGTAACCGGTTCACCTTCACATCCGAGGACAACCCTGATGATCAAGCCAAGCGTTGGACGCGTTGTGTTGTTTTATCCGCGCGACCACGGTGCCGTGACCAACCAGCCATGGGCTGCGACGATCACTTACGTGCACACCGACCGTAAGGTCAACCTGATGACCATCGATCCCTATGGCTCGCCGCACCCGGCGACCGGGGTGCCGCTGGTGCAGGAAGGCGACAAGGCACCGGACGACGCCCAATACTGCGAGTGGATGCCGTACCAGACCGGTACGGCCAAGGCTGAGTGGGTGACCATGGCGGATCTGGCGGTGATCTTGCGCAAGGCCGGCATCGAGTTTCCCAAGAACAGCGAGGATGAGCGCAGCAATGCCCAAGCGGGACTCGCCCGGCTGGAAGAGATTCGTAGGATCGCCGAAGAACGCCATCGAACAACCCGCGAGTAGAGAGGGAAGCCTCGGCGACGGACTGTGTAGTTAACGCACAGCGTGGGCCGACCCGGGGGCCACCGGGGACTCTGAAGCCACCCAGTGTGGGTGAGCAGGGAGAACGCAATGGGAAATGGAACGCTACCGTGCCGCTTTCAAATGGGGAGTCCTGTCTACGTCGGTTCACTCAATGGCTTTGAGCCACAGGAGGGCAACGTCATTGGCGTGCACTTCCTGAACGACGGCACCATCCGCTATGACATCAAGCTGGTCGAGGAAGGTCACAATGGATTGCATGTCGAGTCGCTTTACGGGATCGACCAGATCCGTGTCAAGGAGCGTCACGCCAACCACGACACCCGGGCGGCTGACCACCAGCGACTGCTGGAAAAGCAGCAAGCTCGCGATGAACAGCGCCGTCGCGAGGGCTATACCGGCATGTCCAAAAGGAACGGGTCATGAGCACCACGGAAGGCTTCCTGATCATCATCAACGGCATCCTTGTGGGCTGGTTGATGGTGTTGTACTCGTGGCGCTTCCGTCACACCATCCGCACGGAGTCGGACAAGGCCGCTGACTACGGGCGCGGCTATGACGCTGGCCGAGCAGCTACCGAGGCGATGTTCAAAGCTGGACCGGGCGACGTGGTGAAGGTTCCACCGTATGCGGTGCACAAGCGACCTGACTTCGGACCGGGCTATATCCCCGACACATCCGAAGGGTTGACTGCCATGGTCAAGAGCATCATCAAGCGCATTGATGAGCGCGATGTGCGCGATGGGAACGACTTCAAAAGTCTATGTAATCTCATTGATGTCAACACCAAGCGTGTCGATGCTATTCGCAGACGATTGCGTGATAGTGAATACCTGAAGACGGCGGTTGATACACTGGTGCGTGACTGCAATAGCATGGGTCGACAGCAACGTCGGTGCTCCGATGAAGTGGCCACCATGCGTTGCGAGCTGACCGCAGTACAGAAGCACTTGATGGAAGCGGAGCTGCGCAAGGCCGCACAAGAGCGCGGGGAAATCAAGCCATGAAACTACTCGTCGCCATTCTCACTTTCGTGTTGCCATTCCTGATCACCCTGTTGATCATCGTTCGGCGCACTGCCAAGGAGAAGCGGCTACGTGCCGCCGCCAACGCGCGCTTGGAAGAACAGCTGCGCTGGCTGTACGGCGAGAAGAGTCGAGCTGGCCGTAAGCGGTTCGACGAATCGCAGTACCGCAAACAACACGGAGCCAAGGAGCTGTGATGCATTTGTCGACCATGCTATATAAGGCAGCTCATTGGCTGGAGGATCACGAGGACGCCACGATCCAGTGGGTGCAATGGCAAGCACCCAACTGGATCTACCTCGTGTTCTATCCGCGCCGGCCGCGCTGGATGAAAGTGTTCAAGCCAGCAGTCATCCAGCAAACCAAGCCAGAGCCGACGTACATCCGTGGCATCTGGGATGGTGGTCCGGTGCGTGATCTACCTGACAATCCCTTGATGCATGAGCCCATGCCGCAAGGATTCTGGACGGCCGAACGCGCTGCGTCCTTTCGGGACCGTGGACACATTGGCCACATACACCGATTGATACTGTATCCGGCTTACGACGCTAAAACCAAAGAGGCGCTGGTCGACTTGGACGCAACCATTGCCCGGCTGTTCCAGTTTTTTGAATGGGAGAAAAGCGATGGGTGATATCGTAAGCCTCGTCAACGGCCTGACCAACCGGGCGTCCGACAACAAGGAGATGGCCGAGAAGCTACGGCACCTTGCCACCTTTGTGGAAAAGTGCCAGCAGCCCATTCACATGGGCGTGCTACTACTTGCTGTGGATGGCTATGTATCCAGATATCCATTCGGCAGTCACTTCAACAAGGGCGAGACGATTGGCATCATGTCGATCGCCACGCATGATGCGCTTCACGACAAGAACTACGACGGTCTGGAGCTGATCAGTGACTGACAAGCCCAGCAACATCATCGACATGAAAGGCGCCATGATCAGGCCACTAGTGATGGAGCTGCGCGACCTGAAGGAGTTACGCGATATGCTTCAGCAGGCAGAGGAAGGCAATATTGAGTCCTACGCGGTGTGCTATTACACCAAGGACAGTCGTGTGGCTGAGTTTTGCGTGACACCCATGGGGTCGATGACGACGCTACTGGGTGGTGTTCAAGTGATGCAGTATGAAATCGCCAAAGCCATCTCCGATGGCGACCACAAGGGAGAATAATCATGGCTACTGTACCTCCATTGGCAACAACCGGAACCGATCCAGATACCGCAACCGCTGTCAAGAGTGATGTGCAAAAGGTCGAAGCCTCCATCCTTGCCGCTGTGGCCAAGCTCGAAGCGGACGGCAAGAAGCATCACGCGATCCAGCTGGTCATCGGCATTCTGGTGATCATCGGCCTGTTGGCCGTCATCTCACACGCGCTGTAATGGAAGCACTCAAGATCCCATGGCGTCAGCAGTTTGGGCTGACCCGGCCGGCACTCGATCCGGTGCAGGCGGTGAAGTACGCAGAGTGGATCCTGTCGTACAAATTCCGGCCATGGGACTGGGTGTTGACCTGCTACCCATGGGGCGTGGAAGACTCCCCGCTGGAGCATCGCGTCCCCGAGCTATGGCAAAAAGACTGGTTGATGGACCTGCAAGACGAATTGCAGCGCACCGACCTCTCACCGCATGACATTGCCAACCGGGTGATCCGCTTTTCCACAGCGGCCGGCAACGGCGTCGGCAAGACCTGCCTTGTGGCGTGGGTGATCCACTGGTTCGAGTCGGTGTTCCCGAACTCCGAAGCTGTCGTCACGGCATCGACCGAGGCGCAGCTGTCCAACAAGACGTGGCGCGAGCTGCGCAAGTGGCAGGATCTGGCCATCAACGGATGGCAGTTCGAGTGGACCGCCACCAAGTACAAGCACCGCGACATGCCTGAGACATGGGCCGCTGTCGCCACACCATGGTCCGACTCCAATCCCCAAGCCTTCGCCGGCACGCACGAGAAGTACGTGTTGGTCATCTTCGACGAAGCCTCGGGTATCGCCGCTTCGATCTGGGATGTGATCGAAGGCGCCATGACCACCGGCCTCGTGCTGTTCTTCGCCTTCGGCAATCCCAGCGAAAACGAGGGTGGGTTCTTCGACACCCACAATCGTCACCGTTCGATCTGGCACACCTTCCGCGTCGACGCCCGGCATGTGACCTTTGCCAACAAAAAAGAGATCCAGAAGTGGATCGACATGTACGGTGCCGAGTCGGACTTCTGCAAGATCCATATCTACGGGCGCTTCCCTGCGCAGGCCACCAGCACGTTCATCGACAGCGAGCGCGTGCAGCAGGCGATCGAGACCGACATCGAGTGGCGTTACATCCCCCGCGTGGTGCCGCGCCTGATGGGCGTCGATCTGGCCCGTGGCGGCAAGGATCTGTCCGTGTGCCTCAAGCGGCAGGGCCGCAAGGTCCACAAGGCCATCAAGCAGTGGTCCGAGCGCGACACCATGATCTCGGTCGACTTCATTGTGCGCGAAATCAACGAATGGCAACCGGATCTGGTGTTCGTCGACGGCGTGGGCATTGGTGGCCCGGTGATCGACAATCTGCGTCGCCGCGGCTTTGGCCGGCAGATCGTCGATGTGCAGGCCGGCATGCGCCCGAACGACCCCGAGGACGCCAAGCGGTACGCCAACATGCGTACCACGTGCTGGAGCCGCATGCGCGAGTGGCTACCTACCGCCGACATCCCGGACGATCAGGAGCTGGCCGAAGAGCTGTGCTACCCGAAGTTCCGCAACCACAAGACCTCCGACCGCATGCTGCTGGAGCCCAAGGCAGAGATGGCCGTCCGCGGGCTGCGTTCGCCGAACAAGGCCGATGCGCTGGCCAACACGTTCTGGTTCCTCACGCCGTCAGCCGGGGGACAGGGACAGGGGTTTGCGGAGCCAGAATTAGTTTAGAATCCACCCGTACCATCCTGCCGTACCACAACTCACCCCGGAGGGGAAGATCATGCGCGACGAAAAAGCGATGCGAGCCAAGCTCGATGCCCGTCATGGGCGTGAGGAGAAGAAGGATGAAAAAGTCGAAGAAAAGGGTGCTCACCGTGAAAAGGGTGAAGGTCGCAAAGATGCCGGCAAGAAACCCGAGAAGCGCACCAAAGATGCCGAGGAGAAGGAAGGGGGTATAAAACACTCCGGATCCTTCGAGGGCAAGTCGAACGCACTGGGTCATGGCGGCCGTGCCAAGCAGCTCGAAGCGAGGGGCGTGCCGGGCGGTGTCATTGGAAATATCGCCCGTGCCGAAGGTGCTGCCAAGGGCGGACCAAACTATCACGGTAAGTGATGCCATGAAAAAGCAGCCACCCAAAAAAGAGTTTGTGGCCAAGCCCACCAGCAAGCCGGGGGCCGTGAAGCGCGCCTACGCGGAAGACACGAAGAACGACAAGCGTGTCGCCAAGAAACATGGCGTGAAGTTCACAGGTTACTGATGGGCGCTTCCGTAGTAGTGCGCAACGACGGCCCGGACGCGTGTGAAGTCCGGATCGGCAAGCAATCGAAGCTCCTGTACGCGGGACAGGAGTTTCGATTGAACACGCAGGCCGTGGAAGTCCACGCACTGCCGAAGATGAGTCAGGCCGAACTGGCGTTGCACATGGGCGCCCGCGCTGACGATCGACAAGAACCCGCGCGTTACGTGGACGGACAATGACATGACCTACAGTCAAAACGATGTCATCGGCTTCCCGCCACCCGTGCCACCGCCGCGGGTATTCACGCTGGCGGATCTGGTCGAAGAGCTGGATCCGGCCGTGCGTTACCCGGTGGTCTATTCCTTTGGTGGTGCCGCGCCGGATTACATCATCCTGCGCGACGGCACGGAGCTGCACACCTCCAACAGCTACGGCGGCGTGCGGCTGTTCGTCGAATACCTGCCCTACGCTTGGAATCCACAATCGCCAGACTGGGGTGGGTGATGAAGATCTCACGCGAACTCACTGACTATGGTCACGGACCACGCGTGTGGATGGTCAGTCATGGCTGGCGCTACGTGCATGCGTCGATAGCGATGCGTCATCCTGTCAAAACTTTCCGCCACCTTTTCTTTGGCTGGACCGACAATGAGTAAGCAAACCAACCACGAGCGCGCCCTGCTTGCCGTCAAGCAGATGGTCAAGGAAAAGGGCATTGGCAACTCACTGACCGGCTTTGATCCGAATGGCGAACCCGAAGGTTTCGTGGTCGATCACAACGATTTGAACGGCCTGCATGCGTCGACCCACATCATCGTCAAGGACATCGCCGATCTCTTGACCAAGAAAATGCCGGGCTTCCGTTGGGCCGTGCAGCCCGACGAGTTTGGCCACGTGTTCAATATCTTCTGTCTGGACTTCTCCGAACGATGGGGCTACCGCATCCGTTACCCGGATATCATCAACGACCCCAAGCGCAAAGAGGCTATCCGCGCCGGGCGCGAACTGCTGCGTCGCTTCAAGTATCCCGGTACCGTCTACAAGGCTGTCCACATGACGGCTATCCTGCGCAACTCGCGCGGCGACGCGATCCCGGATGTCAGCGACATGAAGGCCACCCGCTTCACCAAGCGCGTGGAAATCGAACAAGCACTGGCCGACGGCACCGGTACTGTCATCGGCACCCAAGGCAAGGGCCACATCATCGAGATTCGACAGGGGAATCGCCGCCGTGACTGATTTTAATCCGTCGTCCGAGCAGAAGCTTGAGGGAGGTGGGCTGAACGCCACGCAGGAGGACGCGATCATGAGTCTGGCGCCCACCCGCACGAGTCTGGCAGCGCGCAACCCTGACAACGAACGACCCGAGTCACCACTGATCAACGCACCGTCCGTGCTGCGCACCGCGCCGCTGGCGGATGATGCTTGTATGGCACTGGCCCGGCAGTCCTACGACAACTCAGAAATGTACTTCAACGCCGCGCACCGCACGCGCATCATCGACGCGATGGCGCGCTTCAACAACGAACACCCCAAGGGATCCAAATACAACCAGCCGGCGTTTGAGCGCCGCTCCAAGCTGTTCCGTCCCAAGACACGTTCCAGCGTGCGTCGGCGTGAAGCGGCGGCGGCGATCTCACTGTTCGGATCCTCCGACATCGTGAACATCCGCGCTGAGTCTGGCGAAACTGGATCCACGCTCGATGCCCGCATTCAGGAAGCCTTGCTCAACTACCGGCTGCAAGAGGATGACCGCTGGTACAAGCTGGTGGTGGGTTCCGTACAGGATGCCGATCGCCAAGGTTTCTGCATCGCCAAGACCTACTGGGAATACGAGGAGGCGAATATCTACTACAACGAGATGCACGCCGACATGGGTGTCATTCCGCGCGTCGACACGGTGGCCGTAAAGGATCGCCCGGGCTGGTCACTGCTCCCTGTTGAGCGCCTGCGCTTCTCGCCGGCCAGCGACTGGGTGGATCCGATCAACTCCTCGCCCTACCTGATCGAAGTTATGCCGATGTTCGTGTGTGATGTTCGCAAGTACGAGAACAACAAGCGCGCGAAGCTGAAGTACCGGCACCTGACCGACAGTCAATTGATGTCCGGTGGCCATACCGGCGAGTGGGATGCGATCCGCATGCAGCGTGAGCGCAATCGCATGAATCGCTACGAGCGCAACGACGATCCGTCGGACTATGCCGTGGTGTGGGTTCACCGCAACATCATCAAGATCGAAGGCGAGGACTACGTGTTCGATACCGTCGGCACGTCGATGATGCTGTCGAACGTGATCCCGCTGTCCGAATTCGATCCGCGCAACTACCGACCCTACGTGATCGGCGCGATGATGGTCGAAGCGCACAACCCATTCCAAGTCGGTGGCGTCACCCTGATGGGTGGCATCCAAGACGAAATCAACGACGTGACCAACCTGCGCGTCGACGCCAACAAGATGGCGATTTCCGGTCGCATGTTCATCAAGCGCAACACGGGCGTGGACATGCACGCGCTCGCCCGCTTCTCGCCGGGCGCCGTGGTGGAGATGGATAACCCGACCACGGACGTGAAGTGGGATCGCTCCCCGGAGCCGCCCACCGGCAGTTATGAGGAGACCCAATTGCTGTCGACGGAACTGGATGACCTGATCGGCAACTTCGGTCAGGCATCGGTCGCCGACAACCGCAACCTCAACGAGACGGTTGGCGGCATGCAGATCATGGGCGAGTCCGCCAACCAGTTGCAGGAATACGATCTGCACACGCTGGCGTCGACCTTCCTGACCAAGATCCTGACCCAGATCCTTGATCTGGAAAAGCACTGGGAGACCGACCAGAAGCTGGTGCAGATCATCGGCCTGAAGCTGGCCACCTCGGCCAAACAGTTCTGGAAGGCGCTCAAGACCGAATCGAAAGTGCTGGTCAACATGGGCTTCGGTGCCACCAATCCCGCCAAGCGATTGCAGCGGTTGCAGACCGCCATGCAGACGGTAGCCGGCTGGTTTCCGATGGCGCTCTACCAATCCGATCAGGCCGAGATCCTGAAGGAAGTCTTCGCCGCCGCCGGCTTCCCCGAGGTATCGCGATTCTTCCCGTTCATCGACAACGGCGGTCAGCCGGACAAGGATCCCAAGGTCGCCGCGTTGCAACAGCAGTTGCAGTCGATGGTGATGAAGCTGTACCCGGGACAGATGCACAACGAGGGCCTGATCCAGCGCGAGCAGATCCGTCAGCAGGGTCTGGAGCGCGTGACCCAGATGAAGATCGAGGGTCAGCTCCAGCTCCAGAATGCCGAATCCGAAGCAGCATGGAAGATCAAGACGGCCGAATTGAATATCGCCTACATCGACCTGCAAATGGTCCACGAGAAAAACGACGTGGCCCGCGCGCAGCTCATGCTCAACCGCGAAAAGCTGTCCAACGACATCACCATTCAGCGGATGGAGATCGAGCTGGCCCGGCTCACCGCGGTGGCCAGTGCCAATCCGCCCGTGGTCGATGTGGACGCCGAGGGTCAACAGGAATCCGCGGCCCTCAACACGCCCGGATCATCGCTCACCGCTGCCGCGCCGTTCCAGCGTGACGTGGCCAGTGCCGGCAGTTACGTGCAGCGTGGCGGACTGGGCGGACCATCGCCGCAAGCGACACCGACGGATGACCTGTCCACACCCATGCCGAACCAGCCGATGCTCACCCCGCCGCCGCTTGGCGCGCCACCTTCGCAGATCACGCGACGCGTCCTTGCGCCTTGGGCGCGCGATCGAGGCCGCCGATCCCGGCGAAGACACCGAGATCTGGGACCGCATGTACTTGGGTCAGGCGGCGCAGAAGATCATGCTGGGTGTGTCCACCCAGCAGGACATGGGCAGGATCCTGTCCAACATGATTGCGCAGTGCGAGATCGATTGTCAGGAAGCAAGCCGGGTGTTCATTGCCCAGATGGATCCGGCGTCCCCGGTGGCGCGCGAGGCTCATTACCGGGCGCGCATCGCCGCGGGCATCCTTGGAAAACTCAACGGCTTTATCCGCGACGGCCTGACCGCCGCCGACATCATCAACGACAGCGATAAGGAATGACCATGAGCGAGCGTGAAACCACACTAAGCCCGGCCGACAAGGCGATCGTCGAAGCCGCAGCGCGGGAAAAATCTGACCTGTCCAAAGGCACCGACACACGCGTGGCCAAAGGCGACGAGTTGACGCCGGTACCGCGCTCCAGCCCGCTCGATCAGCGCAAGGCGATCTACGCCAGCGCGATCAAGCAGCGCGACGAACAGCGCGACGTGGAAGCCGGTGGCGAACCCGGCGCGACCGCAGCCCTCACGCCCGAACAGGTGAAGGCACTGGAAGCCGAGGCGGCCAGTGGACGCATTCCGATCCAGAATCTGGACCGTGCACCGGTACCCGCAAAACCCTTGCGTGAAGAAAATGGTTACGTTAGCATCCAGCTCAAGGACGGCAACACGGTCAGTGTCACCAAGGCGGACTTGGATCGAGCGGGAGGCGAGGAGGGTTATCGCCGCAAGCGCGAACTGGACGCCGAGGCACTGGCTCTCGCGAGAGGACAGCAGGATCTGGCGCGGCAGCGTCGGGAACTGCAAGAATCCGCCCGTCCGACAGGAGCCACAGGGCAACCCAGCCCGGTCCAAGGTGGACCAGCCCCCGGACCCGTTGCACCGACGGGTCAGCCACGCAACGTGGCCGGCGCATCCGATGCAGAGTTAGAGGCACAAGCCGCTCGTCTGGCGGCACAGATCTACTCCGGGGATGAGGGAGCGGCCAAAGGCGCGCTACTCGAAGTCCTCAAGACCGCGCGATCGCAGGGGCAGGTATTGACCGATCGTCAGGCACAGGAGCGGGTCGAAACCCAGCCAGCCGCCGCGCAGCCTCGGACCACCGCAACCGTCACTGACGCCATTACACAGGCGATCAACGACAGCATCAACCGGATGGCGATCGCGGAATTTCCTGAGATCTGCAACGACCCCGTCGCGAAAGTCGCTACGTGGGAAAAGTGCAAGGAACTCATGAAGCTCCCGCAGAATGCAAATCGTCTTGCGGTGGATGTCGCCCGCGATGCATGCGAATGGGGACAGAACAAGTTCAGCAACTCCCGCGATGCGGTCCTTGAGCGCAAGCGCGGCCTGCCGAACACATCGACGGCCAGTAGTGCCACACACGCATCGGACGAAGAACCTGCGCTGAGCCCAGCCGACATTGTTCGGCAGCAGCAAGAGCGACGGAACTTCGGTCGACGAATCCATTAAGCCTTTCGGAGAGCCACCATGTCCGGTCAAGTTTGGGGTGTCAACGCCCTCGGCGGTTTCATGTACTCCGACCAGTTGAGCAACGTCTTGCGCATGGCGCTGTTGCCCACGGTCAAATTCCGTCAGTTCTGCGATGCCAAGGATGCGACCGAGAAGGGTCTGCATACGGGCCAGCAGTTCAACTGGAACGTCTATAGCCGTGTCGTGACCGGTGGTGGGCAGATCAGTGAAAACGTGGACATGCCGACCACCAACTTCACGGTCAGCCAGTCCAGCCTGACCGTGACCGAGTATGGCAACAGCGTGCCGTATACTGGCAAGCTGGATGACATGTCCAAGCACCCGGTGACCGAGATCATCCACAAGGTGCTGAAGATCGACGCGAAGGAAACGCTGGACGGTGCCGCATGGGCACAGTTCAACGCGACGATCCTTCAGGTTGCCCCCACGGGCGGCAACTCGACCACCTCGGTGACCCTCACCGTCGGCGCGACCGGCATCACCAACAACATCGCGATGAACAACTCGCATGTGAAGGCGATCTCGGATGCGATGAAAGAATCGAACATCCCGCCGTACATCGACGACGATTACTACTCGATCGCATGGCCGACCACGCTGCGCACGTTCAAGAACTCGCTGGAGTCGATCCACCAGTACGTGGAGACCGGCTTCCAACTGATCGCGAACGGCGAGATCGGTCGCTACGAAGGCATCCGCTTCATCGAGCAGACCGCTATCGCCCACGGCGGTGCCGTCAACGCCAGCGGCTACACGTTCCGCAACCCGGTGCCGTGGACCAACGGACTGAGCGACTGGGCGTTCTTCTTCGGTGAAGACACCGTGGCCGAGTGCTTGGTGATCCCCGAGGAGATCCGCGGCAAGATCCCGACCGACTTCGGTCGCTCGCGTGGTATCGCGTGGTACTATTTGGGTGGGTTTGGCTTGGTACATGGAGCAACGTCCGGAGACTCGGCCAACGCTCGCATCATCAAGTGGAATTCCGCAAGTTAAGAGGTTTAGAATAGTCCTCACGTGTACCGTGGGGACTATTCGATGTATAGCGAAGCGTTTGTAAGAAGGTTCTGGAACAAGGTTGAGAAGCGTGGCGATGATGAGTGCTGGCCTTGGATGGCCTCTCTCGCAGGAAAGGGGTACGGACAGATCCGCATTCCGGGAACGCGAAAGAACACATACTCCCATCGCATGGCCTATGAGCTAGCTCACGGGCCACTCCCGGAAGGGATGTTCGCTTGTCACTCCTGCGATCACCCGAAGTGTTGCAATCCGAAACACCTGTTCGCTGGAACGGCAAAAGCCAACCAGTCAGATATGGCGAAGAAGAAACGCAGCACATGGGGCGAGAGGAACGCTAATGCCAAGATGCACGAAGAAGATATTCGATTGATTTTCGTGCTTAGTGGCCGAGGATTTTCCCAAGCCCGAATCGGAAAAGTTGTAGGGTTGCACCAAGTGCAAGTGGGTCGGATTCTTCGACGCGAACGCTGGCAGCAGTTAAATATCTCCTCGGAGTAAAGATCATGTCCAACAGCTACGACAACCTCACCGAAGTCTGCTACCCGTTTGCGGCAGTCAACTTCGCGACAACCACGACCCAGAAGCTCAAGATTCCGCGCGGCGCCAAGCTGGCGCGCGTGCAGGACATCTTGGTTGCCGGCTCGGTCCTGTTCACCGCGGTCACCACCCCGGCACAGGTCGAAATCGGCGACGGCACCACGGCCAACGCGTTCGGCTCACTGACCATCGGTGCGCTGGCGGCCGGCAACACGATCGGCGCGTCGGATGTGACCGGCGGCCTGTTCGGTGCCGCCAACACGTTCGGTACCGCAGGCGCAGCCATCTATCTGGCGGCCAACTACAACTCCGGCGCTGGTCTTCACGACCTGATCGCGACCTTCGTTGCACCGACGGGCGGTACGCCTGCCGGCACGGCGAACGTGATCATCGTGGTAGGCTACGACCAGATCTCACCGTAACTCTGGAGGTATGCCGTCATGGGTAGTGAAGCAAGCAATTCCGATTCGCGGCGTGCCGCGTCGGGTTCCGGCGAGACCCAGATGGGTCC
>Ga0193726_1000767_pt1 | contig 29925 bp, 21 predicted proteins | sample H2c1metaG_FD_144928 | JGI IMG/M metagenome (GOLD analysis project Ga0193726, IMG submission 144928) | Soil microbial communities from a riparian zone of the East river system, Colorado, United States - H2c1 | ecosystem: Environmental > Terrestrial > Soil > Riparian zone | place: USA: East River... | reverse complement strand
CGGCGTCGATCTGATCGTCTACGGCACGCTGATCGTGCTGATCTCGCTGGCGCGGCCGGAAGGGTTAGTCGGACTGTTCTCGCGCAGGCGCAAGGGGGTGGCTCGATGACGCCCTTGCTGGAAACCCAATCCTTGCTGGAAATTCATGGCGTCTGGCAACGCTTCGGCGGCCTGATCGCCAACAGCGACATCTCGATATCGGTCGGGCGCGGCGAGATCGTCGGATTGATCGGTCCCAATGGCGCCGGCAAGTCGACGCTGTTCAATCTGATCGCGGGCGTGCTGCCGCCGACGCAAGGATCGATCTGGTTCGACGGCGAAGACATCACGGCGCTGCCGGCGGCGGAGCGCTGCCAGCGCGGCATCGCGCTCACCTACCAGTTCGTGAAAAGCTTCGAGACCATGACCGTGATCGACAATGTCATTGTCGGCGCGCTGGTCCGCACCACCGTGATGCGCGAGGCGCGCCGCAAGGCCCACGAGGTGCTCGAATTTGCCGGTCTCGCCGGGCGCGCCGACGTGCTCGCCAGCGAGCTGATCCCGTCGGAGAAACGTCGCCTCGAGGTCGCGCGTGCGCTCGCCACCGAGCCGAAACTGCTGCTGCTCGATGAAGTTCTCACCGGCCTGACGCCGATCGAGGCGCAGACCGGCGTCGAACTGGTGCGAAAAGTGCGCGCCACCGGCGTCACCGTCTTGATGGTCGAGCACGTCATGGAGATCGTGATGCCGCTGGTCGACCGCGCCATCGTGCTTGATCTCGGCAAGGTGCTGGTCGAGGGCAAGCCCGCCGAGATCGTTCGCGATCCGAAAGTCATCAGCGCCTACCTTGGGGATCGTCATGCTGTCGGTGCATGAAGTCACCACAGCCTATCAGGGACTGGTCGCGATCTCGGCGGTTACGATCGAGGTCGCCAAGGGCGAGATTGTCTGCGTTGCCGGCGCCAACGGCGCCGGCAAGTCGACGCTATTGAAATCCATCGCCGGTGCCGAACGTCCGCGCTCCGGCACCGTCACCTTCGATGGCGCGCGCATCGACGGCATGGCGCAGCACATGATCACCGCGCGCGGTGTCGCCTATGTGCCGGAGAACCGCCAGCTGTTTCCGCGGCTGTCGGTGCGCGACAATTTGCGGCTCGGCAGCTATCTCTATCGCAGCGAGGCCGATCGCGACCAGCCGCTCGATCTGGTGTTCAAGCTGTTTCCGCGGTTGTCGGAGCGTCTGGAGCAGCGCGCCGAAACGCTGAGCGGCGGCGAGCAGCAGATGCTGGCGATCGGCCGCGCGCTGATGACGCGGCCTCGGCTGTTGATGCTGGACGAGCCGTCGCAGGGCATCATGCCGAAACTGGTCGACGAGATTTTTGCCGCGGTGAAGCGAATCCGCGACGCCGGCATGACCGTGCTGATCGTCGAGCAGCGCATGGCGGAGTGCCTCGAGATCGCCGATCGCGCCTACATCCTGCAAACCGGCCGCGTGCTGATGCAGGGCGCAGCGGCCGAGATCATGGGCAACCCGGATGTGCGCAAGGCGTATCTGGGGCTGTGATCCCTGCGGTTTCTCCGCATGTGTAATCCTCATCCTGAGGAGCCGCCAACGGGTCCGCGCGAAGCGCGGCCCGATGACAGGCTCCGCGGCGTCTCGAAGGATGGGCGCGAAACGTAGTTCCTTTTGGCCCGTCCTTCGAGACGCCGCGCAAGAGCGCGGCTCCTCAGGACGAGGGAGGCGTGTGTGGCGAATGCTCCGCCAGCGCCAGCCCGAATGTCTTTGACAAATCGGCAATCTGCTCCGGCGTCAGATAACGCGGGTTGAGCCCGCGCAGCAGCAGATAGAGTTTGGCGGTTTCTTCCAGTTCTTCGATAGCGAACACTGCGGCCTCCAGCGACTCGCCGGCTACCACCGGGCCGTGGTTCGCGAGCAGCACCGAGGCATATTTTCCGGCGAGGCCCTTGATCGCATCGGCGACCGCCGGATCGCCCGGCCGATAATACGGCACCAGCGCGGTGGCGCCGCACTTCATGAGATAATACGCCGTCATCGGCGGCAATGCGGCGCGCGGATCGATCTCCGGCAGCATCGACAGCGCCACCGAATGCGTCGAATGCAGATGCACCACGGCGCGGGCGCTGCGCCGGGTCTGGTACAGGGCGGTATGCAGTGGCACTTCCTTGGTCGGGGCATCGCCGGAGACGAGGCGGCCGTCAGGCCCGAGCCGCGACAGCCGCGCCGGGTCCAGCGCGCCAAGCGACGCATTGGTCGGTGTCACCAGCCAGCCGCCGTCATCCATCTGCACGCTGATATTGCCCGAGGAACCCGGCGTCAGCCCACGCTCGAACAGTGAACGGCCGAGGCGGCAAATTTCCTCGCGTACCCCGGTTTCGGTCATGGCAGCATCCCGGCAGCATCCTCTTTGCCGCCTTGTCTCATGCTTTGGCAGCGCGGCCAAGCCGTGATACCCAAAAGGCAAAGCCGCTGTTAAATTCGGCTGTGAGGAAACCTGAGGTAATGCCTTATGCCTGAAACAACATCTCGAAAACCACGCGTTGCCGTCATTGGGCTGGGCTCGATGGGTTTTGGCATGGCGACCTCGCTCGCGCGCGCCGGTTTTGGCGTGACCGGCTGCGATGTCTCGGTCGACGCCGTCGCCCGCTTCGTTGCTGACGGCGGTGGCGGCGCCAGGACACCGGCGGAGGCTGCAAAGGCGGCTGATATTGTCGTCAGCGTGGTCGTCAATGCCGTACAGACCGAAACCATTCTGTTCGGCAAGGACGGCGTTGCCGAAACCCTGGCCAAGGATGCCGTGTTCGTCTCCTCCGCGACCATGGACCCGGATGTCGCGCGGCGGCTGGCGAAGCAATTGGAAGCCAGCGGCCGGCATTATCTCGACGCACCGATCTCAGGCGGCGCCCAGCGCGCGGCGCAGGGGGAACTGACTATTCTCGCTTCAGGAAGCGCTGCTGCCTTCGCCAAGGCACGGCCCGCGCTCGACGCCATGGCGGCAAAGCTCTACGAACTCGGCGATGCGCCAGGCCAGGGCGCCGCCTTCAAGATGATCAACCAGCTGCTCGCCGGGGTGCATATCGCGGCCGCATCGGAAGCGATCGCGTTCGCCGCCAAGCAGGGTCTCGATATTCGCAAGGTCTACGAGGTGATCACCGCGTCGGCCGGTAATTCCTGGATGTTCGAGAACCGCGTGCCGCATGTGCTGGACGGCGATTACACCCCGCGCAGTGCGGTGGATATTTTCGTCAAGGACCTTGGTATCATCCAGGACATGGCGCGTACGGCGAAATTCCCGGTGCCAGTGGCTGCCGCGGCGTTGCAGATGTTTCTGATGACGTCGGCTTCCGGCATGGGCCGCGACGACGATGCCTCGGTGGCGCGGATGTATGCCCGCGTCACCGGCACGGATCTGCCGGGCGAGCCGAAGTCACGCGAGCCGAAATGACGCGAGCCGAAATAGAACTGAGCGAACAAGAGGACAGTCGATGCCCCGTTTTGCCGCCAATCTCAGCATGATGTTCAACGAAGTCCCGTTCCTCGACCGTTTCGACGCGGCGGCAAAGGCGGGATTCAGTGCGGTGGAATTCCTGTTTCCCTATGACCACCCGGCGGAGGCCGTTGGCGAGCGGTTGCATCGCAACGGCCTGACGCAGGCGCTGTTCAACCTGCCGCCCGGCAATTGGGACGCCGGTGAAAAGGGTTTTGCCGCGCTGCCGGACCGGTTTGCCGACCTGCAGCAGAGCCTGCGGACCGCGTTGCCCTATGCGCAGACGACCGGCGTCAAGCGCGTGCATCTGATGGCGGGGATTGCCAGCAGAGGCGACCGGAAGGCGGTGGAGGCGTTCTACAAATCGGTGGCATCGGCGGCGGAATTTTTCGCGCCCCATGGCCTCGACGTGGTCATCGAACCGATCAATCCGCGCAACGTGCCCGGCTATTTCCTGAACGATTTCATGTTCGCGCGCGACTTGATCGTCGAGCTGAAAATCCCGAATCTGAAGCTTCAGTTCGACATCTATCACTGCCAGATCATCCATGGCGACGTAACGATGCGGCTGCGCGAGATGATGCCGATCATCGGTCACATCCAGATCGCCAGCATCCCGTCGCGCAACGAACCCGACGGCGAGGAATTGAACTATCCCTTCCTGTTCGATGAGCTGGATCGGCTCGGCTACGGCGGATTTGTCGGCTGCGAGTATAACCCGCGGGGCAGGACCACCGATGGCCTCGGCTGGTTCAAATCCTATGCGGGAGTGAAGCCGTGACGCTGGCACTGGGCTGCATCGCCGACGATTACACCGGCGCGTCCGATCTCGCCAATACCTTGACCCGCTGCGGCCTGCGCACCGTGCAGACCATCGGCGTGCCCGCAGGCGATCTTGCGCTGCCCGAGGTCGACGCGGTGGTGGTGTCGCTGAAAAGCCGGTCGATCGAAGCCGACCTTGCGGTAGCGCGCTCGCGCGCCGCGGAGAAATGGATGCGCGGTCGCGGGGCTTCGCATGTGCTGTTCAAGATATGCTCCACCTTCGATTCCACCGATGCCGGCAATATCGGCCCGGTGATGGATGCACTGCGCGCCGATTCCGGCGACGCCATCGCGCTGGTGACGCCGGCGTTTCCCGAGACCGGCCGCACCGTCTATCAGGGCAATTTGTTCGTGGGTTCGGTGCCGCTCAATGAAAGTCCCCTAAAAGATCATCCGCTCAATCCGATGCATGATTCCAATCTGGTGCGGGTGCTGGCGCGCCAGAGCAAAACCAAGATTGGTCTCGTCGATCTCGCCGACATCGCCCGCGGTCCGGATGCCGTCCGCGCGCGTCTTGGCGATCTTGTCAGCAAGGGTTTCGGTGCGGCGATTGCGGACGCGGTATTTGCCCGCGATCTCGAAACCATTGGCGCGGTGGCGCTCGATCATCGCCTCTCGGTCGGCGCATCCGGCATTGGGCTTGGTCTGGCGCGCGCGCTGGTGGCATCGGGCCGTGTCAAACCGATTGAGCCGAGCGCGATTGCCGACGCGCCGGTCGGCGGACCGGCCGCGTGCCTGGCCGGCAGTTGTTCGCAGGCGACGCTGCAGCAGATCGCAAACGCCGAGCGGAAGATGCCGGTGCTTCATCTCGACTCCGAAAAGGTGGTCACGGGCAAAACCGAGGCGCAGCGGGCACTTGGCTGGGCCAGCGAACATCTCGGTAAAGGTCCGATCCTGATCGCCAGCAGTGCCACGCCGGACCAGGTCGCGGCCCTGCAGGCGCGCTATGGCCGCGATGCCGCGGGCCATGCGATCGAGCAGGCGATGGCGGATATCGCGCAAGGGCTGGTGCTGTCGGGCGTACGCCGGCTTGTGGTCGCCGGCGGCGAGACCTCCGGCGCGGTGGTCGATCGCTTGCGGATTCCCGGCTTTCTGGTCGGCGCGGAAATCGCCGCCGGCGTGCCGGTGCTGCGTGCCGTCGGCGCCAAGGAAGGCGCGATGCTGCTGGCGCTGAAATCCGGCAATTTCGGCGGGCCGGAATTTTTCTCGGATGCGCTCACGTTGATGCGCTGAACGCTGCCCAGCATTTCATCTGTCGACGGCTGCTGGCCTCGGTAGTTCTACGGAAAATAATTAACGGAAGCACGGTAGGTTCTGGTCGAATCGCATGGTTCACGACCGAAGCGCCAACACGTCCAAAGCCGAGAGATTCCGTTCATGTTCGCCAAATACTCGATTCGTACTAAAATTACGGTCGTCGTCGCTTTCCTGCTCGTCGCCATGTCGGCCATGGGAGCGCTGAACATAAGGCAGATGTATACGATCAACTCCGCCACCGTTGACATCGCGAACAATTGGCTGCCGAGCGTTCGGGTTCTCGGCGAATTGCGGGCCGCGACCATTACCTATCGGGCGATCGTCCGCTCCCATCTGCTTGCCACCGACGAGGCCGGAAAGCAGCTTCAGGAAGATCTGCTCGCCAAGTGGATCACCAACACCGACAAAGCCCGCAAGGCTTATGAACCGCTGATCACCTCGGCTGAGGAGCGCGCGTTCTACGACGAGTTCAGCACCGCCTGGGCTGAATATCTCGCTGGCGTAAAGGAGGTGCTGGTGCTGTCCCGCAAGAATGAGGACAAGGAGGCCAGGGTACTCCATGCCAAGGCGTCACTTGCCGGCGTCAAGGCCGACGAGACGCTGCAGAAGGACGTCTTGCTGAATAGCAGGGGTGCGGATGCGGCAGGCTTGCAGGCCTCGGAAAGCTTCGACAATGACATCAAGATCGTGCTGTCGTCGCTGCTACTGACGATTGTCATCGGAATTGGCGCTGCGGTTTTTCTGGTTCGCGGCGTGTCCGCTGGAATCAAATCCATCGTCGCGCCGATGCAGGCGCTGGGCAACGGCGACCTGACCGCACAGGTGCCGCACCAGGGTGAGACGACCGAGATCGGCGCCATGGCCGAGGCCCTGCAGGTGTTCAAGCAGGCGCTGATTGCGAAGAAAGCCGCCGATGAGGCCGCCGCACGTGACGCAGACGCCAAGATCGAACGCGGACGCCGGGTAGATAATATCACGCGCGACTTCGAATCGCTGATCGGCGAGATCGTCGCGACCGTATCCTCGGCTTCGACGCAGCTCGAAGCCTCGGCCGGCACGCTGACGACCACCGCCGAGCGCGCCCAACAGCTCACCACCACGGTTGCGGCGGCCTCCGAGGAAGCCTCCACCAACGTGCGTTCGGTGGCCTCCGCAACCGAGGAAATGGCCTCATCGATCAACGAGATCGGCCGTCAGGTGCAGGATTCGGCGCGGATGGCCGGCGAGGCGGTCGAGCAGGCCCGCAAGACCAACGACCGCGTCAGCGAATTGTCGAAGGCGGCGGCGCGCATCGGCGACGTCGTCGAATTGATCAACACCATCGCGGGGCAGACCAATCTATTGGCCTTGAACGCCACCATCGAGGCCGCGCGCGCCGGCGAAGCCGGCCGTGGCTTCGCGGTCGTGGCTTCCGAGGTGAAGGCGCTGGCCGAACAGACCGCCAAGGCCACCGGCGAGATCGGTCAACAGATCACCGGCATCCAGACCGCGACGCAGGACTCGGTGAATGCGATCAAGGAAATCGGCGGCACCATCGAAAAGCTGTGCGAGATTTCATCGACCATTGCCTCCGCGGTGGAAGAACAGGGTGCAGCGACGCAAGAGATCTCCCGCAACGTCCAGCAGGCGGCTCACGGCACCCAGCAGGTGTCCTCCAACATCACCGACGTGCAGCGCGGCGCCAGCGAGACCGGATCGGCCTCGTCGCAGGTGCTTGCGGCCGCGCAGTCGCTGTCGGGCGACTCTAACCGCCTCAAGCTCGAGGTCGGCAAGTTCCTCAATTCGGTAAGGGCGGCCTGAGCACATCATCAGCGCTCGCGAAGAGTCCGGCCGCTGTCAGCAGGCCGGGCTTTTCTTGTCGTCTTGCGTAAGCAGATGTCGGCGATCGCCAGGCATTTCAGCGGTCGGTGGAATTAACCAAATCTAGTTCCCGTTGCGGTATTTTTCGGAATGTGGCCTCCGGTCGCATGTTCGCGTTCTGCGTCGCAGGAGTTTCCGCGGAATTATAAGGTCTATTGCAATGATCAAGTTCAATCGCATCGGCAACAAGCTCGGTCTCGCCGGTGCATTCGGCATCCTGCTGGCGGGCGGCATGGTCGCCAACCAGATGATGACAGAAGCCAGCGTTGGCCGTGCGACTGATGTAGCAGACCGGTCCCAGCGGGTCGCCGAATCCGCGCTCTCCGCCCATTCGAACCTTCGCCAGATCGAGATTCAGGCGCGCAACATCCGGATGGCCAGGACGCAGGATGAAGTCGAAAAGAACGCTGTCGGCATGCGCCGGTTCGCGGCTGCGGCAGGAAACGATATCGACACCGCGTTTGCCACTGCCATGAGGCCCGAAAGCAAAGAACGGCTGCAGAAGATCAAGTCGCTGACTTCCAGCTTCATGTCCGGCGTGGAAGATCTCGCAAAAACGCAAGGCAATCTTCTTGCGCAGATCGACAAGCGCTCGGCCATCTCCATGGAATGGACCAAGGCCGTCGAGGCGGAACTGGGGTCGCCGGCGCTGGCCAAGCTGGACAACCGCACCGAAATCGAAAAGACGCTGCATCAGGCCGATGCCAAGGTCAACACGTTGCGGGCCGCGGTCTGGCGATTGGGCGCCACCGGCGATACCAGCCTGATAGCCGCGATGACGCAGACCCAGGCCGCGCTCAAGAAAATTTTCAACCAGTTGCGGGGTGAGGCCGACGACAAGAGTTTGCTGGACGTGGTCAGCGCGCTGGATTCGATCGTCAAGCGCTTCCTGGCTGCCAACGACGAGGTCGTGAAGACCGAGCAATCGAAGGCCGACATCGGGGCGCGTGCGTTGAAATCTGCCAGCGAGGCCACGGAACTGATGGAGACGGCGGTCTCGGCCGCGCAAGAGAACAACAAGTCCGCCAAGGAGCAAGTCGCAGCTCAGGCCGCCTGGGCCAACCGACTGAATGTGGGAATGGCGATCGCAGTGATGGGGTCGCTGATCGGAGCGATGGCATTCTCCTTCCTCGGCGTCGCCCGTCCGATGACGCGTCTCAACGGCGCGCTGGGCGAGATGGCAGGCGGCAATCTCAACGTCGTCATTCCCGGCGCCAGTCGTGGTGACGAAATCGGAGACCTTGCCAAGACCGTGACTGTGATCCGGGAAAACGCCGAACAGAAAGCCCGCGACGAGGTGAAAGCCAAATTGAAACAGGACGAGATCCTGGCCGGGCAGCGCAGGGTGGAGATGGTCAGACTCGCCGACCAGTTTGAAGGCGCGGTCAGCGAGATCGTCGAGACCGTATCGTCGGCTTCAACTGAACTTGAAGCTTCCGCCAGCACGCTGACCGCGACGGCCGAGCGCTCCCAGGAGTTGACGACGATGGTCGCGGCCGCATCCGAAGAGGCCGCCACCAATGTGCAGTCGGTGGCGTCGTCGACCGAGGAAATGGCGTCGTCGATTACCGAAATCAGCCGTCAGGTGCAGGAATCGGCCCGGATGGCTGGCGAAGCGGTCGAGCAGGCGCGAACCACCAACAGCCGCGTCGGCGAGTTGTCGAAGGCGGCGGCCCGCATCGGCGACGTGGTCGAATTGATCAGCACCATTGCCGGACAGACCAATCTGCTCGCCTTGAACGCTACTATCGAGGCGGCGCGCGCGGGCGAGGCCGGTCGCGGCTTCGCGGTCGTGGCTTCAGAAGTCAAAGCGCTGGCCGAGCAGACTGCGAAAGCCACCGGCGAGATCGGTCAGCAGATTGCCGGCATCCAGGCGGCGACCCAGGAATCGGTCAACGCCATCAAGGAAATCAGCGGCACCATCGAAAAACTGTCCGAGATCTCATCGACCATCGCAGCTGCGGTGGAAGAGCAGGGTGCTGCGACCCAGGAGATTTCCCGCAACGTCCAGCAGGCCGCCCACGGCACCCAACAGGTCTCCGCCAACATCACCGACGTGCAGCGCGGCGCCAGCGAGACCGGGTCGGCCTCGTCGCAAGTTCTCTCCGCGGCACAGTCGCTGTCCGGCGACTCTAACCGCCTCAAGCTCGAAGTCGGCAAGTTCCTCAACTCGGTGAGAGCGGCCTGATATTGAAGGGCGCGGCCTCAACATGACCAGAGCTGCGCTCCCGATCATGAATTTTTGAAGAGCCGGCGCAGAAATTGGCGCTAGCCGCCGCCGTCGCGGCGTCAGCGAACTACTGCTGGCGCTGAAACCCGGCAATTTCGGCGGCCCGGAATTTTTCTCCGATGTCTTCAAGCTGATGCGCTGAGCGCTCGGTCGGTTTCAGCTGTCGGTCGTTGGTCCGTTGTCTCCCGTAGTCTTACGGAGAGTTAAGTTAACTCGGGTTTCGGACACACCGGCTTTAATGTCGACAGGGCTCGCTTGCGTTCTGCCCGCCGCTCCCGAATCCCCTGCACGTAGGAATTGTCTGATGAATGTCGCTGCCAGCCACGGTCTTGCGCCCGCCAGGACATCGATCAAGACCGTCCTGTTCGCCGCACTTGGCGTGCTTGCACTACTCTTCGTTGGATCGGTTGTGTGGAAAGGCAAGTCAACATTTTCTGCTTACTCCACGGCTGTCGCACAGAAGGAATTCGATCGCGGCGCCAATCGGTTCATCAAGGGACTGTTTGAAGTCCTGATGGAGCGGCTTGCCACCAATAACGGGCTGCAGGGCGCGGACCCCGCTCCGGCGGCCGTCCTTGCCGAGATCGAGAAGCGCCGCAATGCGGTGAAGGCCGATTTCGAGCCTGGTCTTGCCGCTCTGGCGCAGTATGATTTCCCGAACAAGTCGGCCCTGATGCAGGAGCTTCAGGCCGCGCTGGATAAGGCCAATGATTTTCGCAAGCGCGCCGATGCGGCGCTTAAGCACGGCCGCGACCAGCGCGATGAAATCCTGCGCAAGACTTTCATTCCCGTGATGACCGATAGTGTGAACGCGGCGCTGAAAGTCTGGTTCTCCGCACTCTACACCACCGCCAAGAACGATCCGCAGCTGGCTCTGCTGGCATCGATCAAGGAAATCGGCTGGCAAATGCGGGATTGGGCCGGCAAGGAGCGTTCCAACGTCGCCTCGTCGATCGCCGCAGGTGCGGCGCTGACTCCGGATATGATTCTTGCCAACGCCCAGTTTCGGGCTCGGGTCGATATGTTGTGGGACCAGCTCCAGCATTTGACCTACGATTCGGATACGCACCCCGCGATCAAGGAGGCCATGGTCACTGCCCGTGAGCAGTATTTCAAAGGCTTCCGCGGGCGTGTCGACGAGATGCGAAAAATCGGGGCGGATGGCGCGAAATATCCGATGACGGCTCCGCAATACGTCGACGAGTCGACGCCGCAGCTCGGCAAGTTGCTCGAGGTGATGCAGGCAGCAGGTGTCGCCAGCGAAACGCATGCCACTGCGACCATCGATCGGGCGTTCTGGGAATTGATGATTGCTGCGGTACTGCTGACAGCGGGCCTCGCCATCGCGATCGTGTCGATGTTGGCCGTGATTATGCGTGTCACCCGTCCCCTGACGACGCTTTCAATCGTGGTGCAGCGGCTCGCTGACAATGATACGGCGGTGGAAATTCCTGAAACGGGACGCAACGATGAGCTCGGCTCGATGGCGGCCGCGCTCGCTATTTTCAAGAAAAATATCATCGATGCAACGCGACTCCACGGAGAGCAGGCTGACCACGAGCAGCGCCAATCGCAGCAGCGCAAGGCGGACATGGTCAAGCTTGCCGACGACTTCGAAAGCGCGGTGGGCGCAATTGTCGAAACCGTGTCGGCCTCATCGAGCGAGTTGGAAGCCTCCGCCGGTACATTGACGTCAACGGCCGTTCGTTCGCAGGAATTGACCACCATGGTCGCGGCGGCGTCCGAGGAAGCCTCCACCAATGTGCAGTCGGTGGCCTCCGCGACCGAGGAGATGACCTCGTCCATCAACGAAATCAGCCGCCAGGTGCAGGAATCGGCACGTATGGCCGGCGAGGCCGTCGATCAGGCGCGCAGGACCAACGATCGCGTCGGTGAATTGTCGAAGGCCGCGGCCCGCATCGGGGATGTCGTCGAACTGATCAACACCATCGCGGGACAGACCAATCTTCTGGCCTTGAACGCCACCATCGAGGCGGCACGCGCCGGCGAGGCCGGCCGCGGCTTTGCGGTCGTCGCGTCCGAAGTGAAGGCGCTCGCCGAACAGACCGCGAAGGCCACCGGCGAAATCGGTCAGCAGATCAGCGGAATCCAGGCCGCGACCCAGGAATCGGTGAACGCCATCAAGGAAATCAGCGGCACCATCGAAAAACTGTCCGAGATCTCGTCAACCATCGCGGCCGCGGTGGAAGAGCAGGGTGCGGCGACGCAGGAAATTTCCCGCAACGTGCAGCAGGCAGCGCAGGGCACCCAGCAGGTCTCCGCCAACATCACCGACGTGCAACGCGGCGCCAGCGAGGCCGGTTCGGCCTCCTCGCAGGTTCTCTCCACGGCACAATCGCTGTCCGGCGACAGCAAGCGCCTCAAGCTTGAGGTCGGCAAGTTCCTCGATTCAGTAAGGGCTGCCTGACAATCTTCGCTGCAGAAGGAAACGGTCAAGTGAATCTTAGAATCCGCACGATCCTGCCGTTGATCATCTCCGCCCTCGCCTTGCTGCTGGTAGTTTCCGCCGGGCTCACCGCCTATGACGCGATCGGTAGGCGGCAAGACACCCAGGCCTTCCTCAAGGTCAATCAAATTTCGCAATTGCTGCTGCATAGCGCCGGTCAATGGGCAATTGAGCGCGGCATGACAAATGCGTCGCTCAAATCGTCCGAGGTGCTATCGCCGGAGCGTCGTGCGGAGATTGTAAAGCTGCGGGCTGCTGCCGACCAGGCCTTCCGCGATGCAGTGCAGCGCCTGGGCGCTGTTCCGGCGATGAAAGCTGGCGAGAAGGACATCGCCGACGCCGAACGTGTTTTTCGCGAGTTCGAGGCGTTCCGCGCCAAGGTCGATGAAAACCTCGCCAGGCCCGGCGCCGAACGGACATCTGAAATCGTGCAGGGCTTTTTCCCCGCCCTGACCAATCTGATCTTGGTTGCCGGAAACAGGCTGCGATTAACGCTTGAGACGCTGAATAGTCCGCCTTCGGTGGCGCTTGCGCAACTCGTCGGTCTTCGTCACCTGACCGCGCAAATGGCAGAGAATGCCGGCAGAGAACGTGGGTTCCTCGGCGGCATCATAGGCGCACGCAGCAAGCTCGCCACGGAGGGTGCACGGACCGTTGCCGGTTTCCGCGGCCAGGTCGAGCTTGCCTGGGAAACGATCCTGCCGATCCGCCGGCGCGCCGATACCCCGGCAAAGATCGTCGCCGCGATCGCCAGCGTCGACAGCGAATATTTTGGCAAGTACGGCGAAGTCCGCGATGCCGTGTTCGCGGCCGGCAACACCGGAGAATATAAGCTCAGTGGCGGCGAGTACGTCGCCCGTGCAACGACCGCGATCAATTCGATCCTCCATCTCGCCAACGAGATGGGCAATGCGTCGAATGATGAAGCCAATGGCGAGGCCTCCAGGAGCACATCGAGCCTCACGCTCAACGCGGCGATGCTGTTCGCCGGTATAATACTCACAGTCATCAGCTTCTGGGTTGCGTTCCGCCGCATCCTTGGACCGTTGAACGCGATGACGGGCGCGATGACAAGACTCGCCGGAGGCGACAAGACGATAGAAATCCCGGGAATGAAGAACAAGGACGAAATCGGCGAAATGGGTGCCACCGTACAGGTGTTCAAGGACAACATGATCGAAACCGATCGGCTGCGTGCCGAACAATCGGAGGCCGAGCAGAAGCAGGCGCAACAGCGCAAGGCGGACATGCACAAGCTCGCCGATGCATTCGAAGGCGCGGTCAGTGAAATCGTCGAGATGGTATCGTCGGCTGCGGCAGAGCTTGAAGCTTCTGCCAGCACGCTGACGGCGACTGCCGAACGGGCGCAAGAGCTCGCAACTGCCGTTGCGGCAGCGTCCGAAGAAGCCTCCGCCAATGTCCAGTCGGTGGCCTCTGCGAGCGAGGAGATGACCTCGTCCGTCAACGAGATCAGCCGTCAGGTCCAGGAATCGTCGAGGGTCGCCAACGAGGCGGTGGATCAGGCACAGAAAACCAATGACCGCGTCGGTGAATTATCGAAGGCCGCTGCCCGCATCGGCGACGTGGTCGAGTTGATCAATACCATCGCGGGACAAACCAATTTGCTGGCGCTGAATGCCACGATCGAGGCGGCGCGGGCTGGCGAGGCCGGCCGCGGCTTTGCGGTGGTGGCGTCCGAGGTGAAGGCGCTCGCTGAGCAGACCGCGAAGGCGACCGGTGAGATCAGCCAGCAGATCAGCGGAATCCAGGCTGCCACGCAGGACTCAGTAAGTGCGATCAAGGAGATCGGCGGCACCATCGGCCGGATGTCGGAGATCTCCTCGACCATTGCTGCGGCGGTGGAAGAGCAGGGTACGGCAACGCAGGAGATATCCCGCAACATCCAGCAGGCCGCGCAAGGCACGACGGAGGTGAGTTCGAACATAACCGACGTGCAACGCGGCGCCAGCGAGACCGGATCCGCCTCCGCACAGGTTCATTCGGCGGCGCAGTCGCTGTCCGGCGAAAGCAACCGCCTCAAGCGTGAAGTCAGCAAGTTCCTCGATTCAGTAAGGGCTGCCTGACGAGCCGCCACGGCTGCCGATTCCTTAGGCGGCAGGCGTCACCGCAGGCGAGGTGCCACGGAAGTGAAGGCCGGCACCTTCGCAGGCGTTGGCTTTTTTGCCGCGGTTCGGGTAAATCAGCCCAAATGATTGGCCTTTTGGCCCGCTAATCCCCGCCCTTCGCTGGACCGAGGAATGCCCGGTTTATGATTGCACTGGTCCGTATTGCGCTGAGCCGGCCCTATACCTTCGTGGTGCTCGCGCTGCTTCTTTTGATTGTCGGACCGCTCGCCGCGTTGCGCACGCCCACCGACATCTTTCCGGACATCCGGATCCCCGTGATCGGCGTGGTCTGGCAGTATACCGGGCTGCCGCCGGATCAGATGGCCGGGCGTATCACCACGCCGTTCCAGCGGGCGCTGACGACGACGGTCAACGACATCGAGCACATCGTCGCGAATTCCTACAACGGCTTCGGTATCGTCAAGATCTTCTTCCAGCCCAATGTCGATATCCGCACCGCCAATGCCCAGGTCACCGCGATTTCGCAGACACTGATCAAGCAGATGCCGCCGGGTGCGACACCGCCGCTGATCCTTAACTACAGCGCGGCCACGGTTCCGATCATCCAGGTCGCGCTATCGGGCGAGGGTCTCACCGAACAAAACCTCGCCGACATCGGCATCAACCAGCTGCGCACGCCGCTGGTCACCGTGCCCGGCGCCGCGATCCCTTATCCGTTCGGCGGCAAGCAGCGCCAGGTTCAGATCGATCTCAATCCGTCGGCGCTGCAGTCGCGCGGTCTCTCCGGTCAGGATGTGGCCAACGCACTCGCCGCGCAAAATCTGATCACCCCGGTCGGGACCCAGAAGATCGGCAGTTTCGAATATACCATCCAGCTCAACAACTCGCCGCTCCAAATGCAGGACCTCGGTAATCTGCCGATCAAGGTCGTCAACGGCGCCATGGTCTATGTCCGCGACGTCGCCAGCGTGCGCGACGGCAATCCGCCGCAGACCAATATCGTTCACGTCGACGGCAACCGTTCGGTTCTGATGATGGTGCTGAAGGCCGGATCGACCTCGACGCTGGATATCATCGCCGGCATCAAGCAGAAGGTGATCGACGTCAAGGACGCGCTGCCCGACGCGCTCAAGATCGGCTTCATCGGCGATCAGTCGCTGTTCGTCCGTGGCGCGATCACCGGGGTTGCCTATGAAGGCATCATCGCGGCTTTGCTGACCAGCGTGATGATCCTGCTGTTTCTCGGCAGCTGGCGCTCGACCATCATCATCGCCGTCTCGATTCCGCTCTCGGTGCTTGGCGCGATCGTGATGCTGTCCGCGATCGGCGAAACCCTCAATATCATGACGCTCGGCGGTCTTGCGCTCGCGGTCGGCATCCTGGTCGATGACGCTACCGTCACGATCGAGAACATCAACTGGCATCTGGAACACGGCAAGGACGTCGAAACATCGATCATGGACGGCGCCAACCAGATCGTGACCCCGGCTTTCGTCTCGCTGCTCTGCATCTGCATCGTGTTCGTGCCGATGTTCTTCCTGCAGGGTGTTGCGCGCTTTCTGTTCGTGCCGATGGCCGAAGCGGTGATGTTCGCGATGATCTGGTCGTTCCTGCTGTCGCGCACGCTGGTGCCGACCATGGCGAAATATCTGCTGCAGCCGCATCTGCATCATGCCGAAGGAGAGGGACCGCCGCCGTCGCGCAACCCGCTGGTACGGTTTCAGCGCGGCTTCGAGGCGCGGTTCGAGCGCGTGCGTGGCGGTTACCGCGATCTGCTGTCGATGGCGATGCTGCGACGGCCGGTGTTCGTGATCGGCTTCCTCGGCTTCGTCGGGCTTTCATTCCTGCTGGTGCCGTTCCTGGGGCGGAATTTCTTTCCCAGCGTCGATGCCGGATCGATCCTGATGCATGTGCGCACCCAAGTCGGCACCCGCGTCGAGGAAAGCGCCAATCAATTCGCCGATGTGCAGAAGGCGATCCGCAAGGTTATTCCGCCCGATGAAATCGAAACGCTCGCCGATAACATCGGCATGCCGATCAGCGGCATCAACATGACCTACAACAACACCGGCGTGATCGGTCCGCAGGATGGCGATATCCAGATCAAGCTGAAAGAGGGTCATCGGCCGACCGACGAATACGTTCAGGCCCTGCGTGAGCAACTGCCGCGTGCCTTTCCCGGCATGACTTTCGCGTTTCTGCCCGCCGACATCGTCAGCCAGATTCTGAATTTCGGCGCGCCGGCGCCGATCGACCTCCAGGTTCGCGGCGCGGATGTCACCGCGAATTTTGTCTACGCCAATAAACTGCTGAGCCGGATTCGCCGCATCCCCGGCATTGCCGATGCCCGGATCCAGCAGTCGCCGAACAATCCGAGCTTCAATATCGATGTCGACCGCACCCGGGCGCAATATGTCGGGCTGACCGAGCGCGATGTGACCAACAGCCTGGTGGTCAATCTGGCGGGCAGCGCGCAGGTCGCGCCGACCTACTACCTCAATCCCGACAATGGCGTGTCGTACTCGATCGTCATGCAGACGCCGCAGTACCAGATCGACTCGCTGAGCGCGCTGGAAACATTGCCGATCACCGCGGGCAGTACGGCCGCGCCGCCGATCCTCGGCGGCATCGCCAACATCACACGATCGACGTCGAGCGCGGTGGTCTCCCAATACGATATCCAGCCGATGGTGCAGATTTACGCGACGCCGCAGGGCCGCGATCTCGGCGCGGTCGCCGCCGACGTCAAGACGGCGATCGCGGACACCGCGAAGGACGTGCCGAAGGGCAGTTCGGTGGTTCTGCTCGGCCAGGTGCAGACCATGAACAGCGCGTTTTCCGGGTTGCTGTTCGGGTTGCTGGCCGCGGTGGTGCTGATCTACCTCCTGATCGTGGTGAACTTCCAGTCGTGGTCCGATCCGTTTGTGATCATTACGGCCTTGCCGGCGGCGCTGGCCGGGATCGTATGGATGCTGTTCACGACGCAGACCACGCTTTCGGTGCCGGCGCTGACCGGCGCGATCATGTGCATGGGGGTTGCCACCGCCAACAGCGTGCTGGTGATCAGCTTTGCGCGCGAGCGCTATGAGGAACTGGGCGATCCGGTTGCTGCCGCGATCGAAGCCGGATTCGTGCGCTTCCGGCCGGTGCTGATGACGGCGCTGGCGATGATCATCGGCATGGCGCCGATGGCGCTCGGTCTTGGCGAGGGCGGCGAGCAGAACGCGCCGCTCGGACGCGCCGTGATCGGCGGGCTGGTCTTCGCAACCATCGCTACATTGATGTTTGTTCCCGTGGTTTTTAGTATGGTACACAAGAAGCAAGGCGCCAAAGCAGCCGCCCTATCGGAGACGTCGCATGCCCGCTGAACACAGCTCACCGGTCTCTCGCCGGAAGTTGGGCATTTTCGGGTTTGTGGCCGTCGTCGCCGCGCTGCTGGTGGTGGTCACCGGCATCCGCGCCCGTGAAGATTCCAGCGCGAAGCTGCGCGAATGGACCGACAACCAGGCTGTCCCGACGGTCGCCGTGGTGCTGCCCGACGCCAAGGTTCTCAACGCCACCCTGGATCTGCCGGGCCGGCTGGAGGCCTATTATCGCGCGCCGATCTTTGCGCGCGTCAGCGGCTACCTGAGAAGCTGGAGCGCCGATATCGGCGCGCAGGTCAAGGCGGGGCAGGTGATTGCCGAAATCGAGGCGCCGGACCTCGACCAGCAATTGCTGCAGGCACGCGCCGATCTCGCTAGCCAGCAGGCCAGCGCGAAATTGTCCGAAGCCACGCTGACCCGCCGGAAATCGCTGATCGCCTCGAATTTCGTCTCGATGCAGGAGATCGACGAGCGCACCGCCGACCTCTCCAACAAGATGGCCGCGGTCAATTCCGGCCAGGCCAATGTCGAACGGCTGGAGGCGTTGGCCGGCTACAAGAAGATCACCGTGCCGTTCGACGGCGTGGTCACCGCCCGCGATACCGATGTCGGCGCCTTGATCAATGCCGGCGGCGGCGCCGGGCCGGCGATGTTCGTGGTTTCCGACATCAAGAAGCTGCGGGTCTACGTCAACATTCCGCAGAGCTATGTGCCCGCGATCAAGATCGGCGCCAAGGCGGTGATCTCGATGCCGGAATATCCGAACCGGACCTTCGCCGCGACGGTCGAGGCCTCCTCGCAATCGGTCGATGTCGGCTCCGGCACCACGCGGATGCAGCTTGCGCTCGATAACGCCAAAGGCGAGTTGATGCCGGGTGGCTATGCCAATGTGCGCATGAGCCTGCAGCGCGACGCGGTGCCGCTGCACATTCCCGCCAGCGCGCTGATTTTCAACCAGAACGGCTTGCGGGTGGCGACCGTCGGTTCCGACGACAAGGTGCTGTTCAAGACCGTGACCATCGCCCGCGACCTCGGCAAGGACATTGAGCTGGCGTCCGGCATCGCTCCAGAGGATCGCATCATCGTCGCGCCCCCCGACGGCATCGCCGATGGCGATCAGGTCCGCGTCGCCGGCGCCAAGGGCGGCGCCAAGCCCGCGACGGTGTCAGAGAAGCAGGACGTGAAGGGGTAGGGCGGGCTCTAATCTCGTCACGCGAACAGCGGAAGCGAGAGACTGGAGCGAAGGCCACAATTTCTGCTGTCATCGTCCGGCTTGACCGGACGATCCAGTACGCCGTGGCGGACGTATTCAAGCTCAGGCGCCTGCGATTACTAGATACCCGCCTTCGCGGGTATGACGGGCTACAGGCGTCGCCACTCCAACACGCCGTCATCCGCAGCGACGATATCGCCGGTTGAGCCCACCGGCGTGCGGTCCATGTTGAGAAGGTGCGCCAGCGTCGCGCCATCGTGTGCGGGCACCCGCGCCAGCGCGCGGGCATTATCCGATGTTCGCAGCATCACCACGCCGTGCTCGACGTCGCCGCCCCGGCCATAGATCACGGTAAAACTCTCAACCGCGCCCTTGCCGTCAGCTTCGGTCACGAACTCAGGCACCGCGCCGCGATGCCGGTCCGCCTCGACCTGCACGCTGGTATCCTGCGCCAGCGCATGTTGCGGCACCTGACGTGACAGCACCAGCGCATGATGCTTGGTGACAAAACCGCCCTGGCCATAGAGCAGGCCGAGCTTTGCGCCATTGCGAAGCTTGCGCACCATCGCGCAGGCCGCGTGCGTCATGTAGGTGTTGAGCGGCGCGCCGAAAAACGTCAGGCCGCCGGTGACGGTCGGCTGCACGTCGGCGCCGAGCCCCAGCGTTCGCCGCGCCATTTTCGGCACGCAGGGAAAGCAGCTGTAGAGCTCGATCGCATCGAACGCCTTGCCGTCGCCGCCGGCGAGTTCCATGACCGCCTTGAGCACGGCGTTCTGCGGGTGACTCTCAAAAAACTGGTCGCGGATCAGATAGTCCCGCGGCTCCTCCGCCGATGCGCCACCCCAGACGTGAACCAGGCGATCCTCGGCAATGCCGGCGGCCCGCGCTTTGGCGAGACTGGTCATCAGGATTGCGCCGCCCATGTTGACGGTCGGGTTGGCCACCATCAGCTTGTTGTAGGGCCAGGCGATCAGCCGGTTGTCCGGCGTCGGCGTCGTGATCTCGTCGGATGTAAAGCGCCGCTTCAACCAGGCATTGGGATTTTGCGAGGCGACGCTGGAATAGGTCGACCACAGGGCGCCTGATTCCGCCATCGCCTCGCGCGGGGTCTGGCCCCAATGCGCCGAGGTCGCCGCTTCATAAAACGGATACACCGTGATCGGCCTGAAGACGCCAAGCTTCACGGCCATCGGCTTCTGGAACGCGGCTCCACGTTTGGGCTCTTCCACGTCATGCGCGAACGGTGTCCATGGCAAGGTGACGCCGGCGCGTTCGGCCTTGGTCGCGGTCGACTGTGCTTCGGCGCCGCAGACCGCGGCGACGCTGCATTCGCCGCGCGCGATGCGCTGCGCCGCCTCATGCAGATAGCGGATCGGGCTTTCGCCGCCGACCGGACCGTAATAGGCGTGCTTTGGCGTGATGCCGAGGCGGCCGGCGAGCAGCTTTTCCGGATCGCGGTAGCGCCAGCTCAGGAAATTGACGATGTCGAGCGAGTCGATCTCGCCAAGCAATTTGCCGCCGCTGTCCGCTTCGGCGCGCTTGAGTGCTGCTTCCAGCAGCGCGAGCGGCTCGAGCCCATCGGCGATCTCTTTCGGACGATCGGTGATTTCGCCGACGCCGACGATGACGGGGATGCGGTCTTCGGAGATGGGGGAGGTTGGGTTCGTCATTTTTTTGTTTTCACTTTCTCAACATTCTCAAACCTCATCCTGAGGAGCGGCCGCTTGGCCGCGTCTCGAAGGATGGACGCAACGCACGGATTCGCGGCCATCCTTCGAGACGCGCGCAAGGCGCGCTCCTCAGGATGAGGTCGCAGGCATACTCACAATGCTCTCACCATGAGGCTCCAACTACTCCGCCACCAGCGCGTTCATGTGCTCCACCGCTTCAATAAAATCTTCCTTGAACTCCTGCACCACGGCGCCTGCGGATTTCACGCTGTCGATCAGGCCGACGCCTTGGCCCACAAAATAACTGACGAGGTCGCGCGCCTGCGCATTGCCTGAGGCGGCCGAGCGATCGATGGAGTTGAAGGCGTCGCGGCTGATGATGCTCTGCAATGGCATCGGCAGCGCGCCGGGGCTGTCGGGGCCGCGGTCCCAGGCATCGGTCCAGACCGAACGCAACTGCCGCGCCGGTTTCCCGGTGCGGCCCTTGGAACGGATGGCGTCGCGCGACGACGCTGCGATCATCTTTTCGCGAAAAATTTCGGTGGTTTCGGATTCGACCGTCGCCAGCCACACCGAACCGGTCCAGACGCCGGCGGCGCCCATCGCCATGCACGCCGCCATCTGACGCCCGGTCATGATGCCACCCGCGGCCAGCACCGGCACGTCGCGGATCGGTTTTATGGCCTTGATCACCTCCGGCACCAGCACCATGGTGGAAACCTCGCCGCAATGGCCGCCGGCTTCGGTGCCTTGCACCACCAGAATATCGACGCCGGCTGCGACCTGGCGCAGCGCATGCTCCTTGGCGCCGACCAGCGCCGCCACCGGCACGCCGTGTTTCCTGCCCATCTCGATCATCGCCTTGGGCGGCACGCCCAGCGCATTGGCGATCAGGCGGATCGGATGGCGGAACGAGACTTCGAGAACTTCCAGGGCGCGTTGCGCGTCGAACGGCTGCGGCTGGTTGTCCGCGACATTGGTCGTCGTCAGTTCGATGCCGTATTTCTTGAGGAGGTTACGGGTGAAGTCACGATGCTGGGGTGAAATACGCGCTTCCAGGCTTTTCCAGGTGACGTCCTTTTCGCCTGCCGTCGAAATATTTTCCGGGATCAGTACGTCCAGCCCATAGGGCTTGCCGTCGACGTGGTCGTCGATCCATTTCAGTTCCTGCTCGATCGATTCAGGCGAATGCGAGGTGGCGCCAAGCACGCCGAAACCTCCGGCGCGGCTGACCGCGGCCACCACGTCGCGGCAGTGGCTGAAGGCCAGCAGGGGGAATTCAATTCCGAGCATGTCGCAGATCGGCGATTTCATGGTGCTCACTCCCTGCGGCCGCGTTTTGAGGCTGCTTGTTATCGTTTCAAGTTGCGACTTCTCCGATGACGCTAGCGCATCATTGGTGTGCATGCCAAGCGGGGCGACAAAGATGACCTCATCCTGAGGAGCGGCCTTCAGGCCGCGTCTCGAAGGATGGGCCACACGCGAGCCATGGTTCGAGACGGCGCAATTTCGCCTCCTCACCATGAGGGACTGCGTATTCCACGTCGCAAAATATCCGGGGCCGGCGGGTCCGTTTTGCCCCTTGCGCTTTCACGCGGCGGATAGAATGCTGGTCCGCAACTCAAGAAGAATCCCAAGGGAGCGCGAATAGATGTCCGCCTTGCCATCCGTTGCCGGCAAAAGCCGCGCCGCAGGCAGAGAGACCTACGATGTCGTCGTGGTCGGTGCAGGTTTTGCCGGAATGTACATGCTGCACCGGCTGCGCGGGCTGGGATTGTCGGTCCGGGTCTACGAGCAGGGCGGCGATGTCGGGGGAACCTGGTACTGGAACCGTTATCCCGGGGCACGCTGCGATGTCGAAAGCATGCAGTATTCCTATTCGTTCTCGGACGAATTGCAGCAGGAGTGGGACTGGAGCGAGCGCTATGCGCCGCAGCCCGAAATTCTGAAATACGCCAATCACGTCGCCGACCGTTTTGATCTCCGCAGCGGCATCCAGCTCGACACCCGCGTCGATCGGGCGGTCTTCGATGAAAACGCCAACCAGTGGTCCGTGACCACATCCGACGGCAGCACCGTAACGACAAAATATGTCGTTCTCGCCACCGGCTGCCTGTCGAACGCGCGGATGCCCGATATCAAGGGCCTCGCCGACTTCAAGGGCAAGGTCTATCACACCGGGCACTGGCCGCATGAACGGATCGATTTCACCGGCCGGCGCGTCGGTGTGATCGGCACCGGGTCATCGGCGATACAATCGGTGCCCATCATCGCCGAGCAGGCCAGCCATCTCACGGTGTTTCAGCGCACCGCGAATTTTTCCATACCCGCGCGCAACGCGTCGCTATCGGCGGAGGAGCGGCAATCCTGGCGCGCGGACTATCCGGAAATCCGGCGCAAGGCCCGCGAAGAGACGCGCAACGGCATCTATACCGAGGTGCCCGACAGGGGCGCGCTCGACGACGGCGACAACGAGCGCCGCGCCAAATACGAAGCGCGCTGGAGCCGCGGCGGCCTTACCTTCATGTCGGTCTATAACAACCTGGCGCTTGACAAGGCGGCCAACGACACCGCCGCCAACTTCGTCCGCGACAAGATCGCGGAGATCGTCAAGGACCCGCAAACCGCAAAACTGCTGCAGCCCAACAATCACCCGATCGGCTCAAAGCGCATCTGCATCGATTCCGATTATTTCGCGGCATTCAACCGTGCGAACGTGACGCTGGTCGATATCAAATCCAATCCGATCGAAGAGATATTGCCTGACGCCGTGCGCGCCGGCGGAAAAGATTACGAGGTCGATGCATTGGTGTTGGCCACCGGCTTCGACGCCATGACGGGTTCAGTTGCAAAAATCGATATTCGCGGCCGCAAGGGACAAACGCTCAACCAGAAATGGGCGGAAGGTCCAAAAACCTATCTCGGCTTGATGAGCGCGGGCTTCCCCAATCTGTTCATCATCACCGGCCCCGGCAGCCCCTCGGTGCTGAGCAACATGATCGTCTCGATCGAGCAGCACGTCGACTGGATCGCCGACTGCATCGCCTGGATGCGCGACCGCGATCTCGATAGCATGGAAGCGAAAAAGGAAGCCGAGGATAATTGGGTTGATCACGTCAACGAGGTCGCCCAGGGCACGCTCTACCCGCAGGCCAATTCCTGGGTACATGGGCGCCAACTCCCGGGCAAACCGCAGATCTTCATGCCCTATATCGGCGGCGTCGCGATCTACCGCCAGACCTGCAACGACGTCGCGGCCAAGGGCTATGAAGGATTTACGATGACGGGCGCGGAGCGGCCGCAGAAAATGGCGGCGTCGTCATGAGAGCCTGAGTCCAATCTCGTCATGCCCGGCCATAGCAGTATGCCTTGCGCAGACTGCGTAAACTTGTCTGCGATGCCGGGCATCCACGTCTTACTTACTTATTTGACGCCGAAAAGACGTGGATGGCCGGGACAAGCCCGGCCATGACGGAGCAGAGCGGGGAGGGAGCTGCCATGGGTACCTACGAAAAAGGCGCCGTTCGCATCCACTTTGAGGAGGCCGGTTCCGGCTTCCCGTTGCTGCTCATCGCTGGCGGCGGATTGAACTCGAGCATATCGGGCATTACCGGCAGCTATCCGCCCTTCAACGCCATGGCGGAACTCAAGAGTGAGTACCGCTGCGTTGCCTTCGACCTGCGCAACGCTAATCCCGGCCAGTCCTCTGGTCCGCTCGAGGTTGACCGTCCCTGGGATTCCCACACCGATGACCAGCTCGCGCTGATGGATCATCTGGGCATCGACAAGTTCATGGTGCTGGGCTTCTGCATCGGCGGCCCTTTCATCTGGAATCTGCTGAAGCGCGCACCGAATCGCATCGTCGCCGCCGTGCTGGCGCAGCCCAGCGGGTCGCGTCCGGAGATGCGCGACCTGTTCTACGAAAACAATATGAAAGGCTGGGGTCCGGAGCTGACCAAACGCCGGCCCGACATCACCATGGAGGCGGTCGAAAAATTCCTGACCAGGATGTACCGCACCGACCCCGACTTCGTATTTACGGTGACGCGCGATTTCGTGCGCAATTGCCAGACGCCGGTCCTGATCCTGCCGGATGATATCCCGGCCCATCCCTATGCGGTGGCCATGGAGGCTGCGATGCTCGCGCCGAAGGCCGAAGTGAGCATGTTTCCGTGGAAGGAGCCCAAGGAGCGGATCCCGCTGGCAGTGCGCCAGATACGTTCCTTCCTCCGCGCGCATCGGCCGGCGTCGGCCTAGCCGCTCCCCGCAAATGACGAACCTACGCTCCAGCTGCGCCCTGGGCCGGCGGGAACACCACTCGGTCGTCGGTCCGGCAGTAGCGGTCGGCGAACATGCGGCCGATCGGATGATATCTTTCCATGTGCACGCGCATGGCGTCGCCGTCCCACAATTCGTCGCGGATATGGAAATGGATGCCTTCGCCCATGATGAGCTGCCGTTCGGCCTTCACATCGATGGTTTTCCACACCTTGCACTCCATCGCCCATGGCGCGTCGGCAAGCCGCGGCACCGCGATCTTTGTCGAGGGCGCCAGTTTCAGGCCAAGATAGCCGGGCTCGCCGATGTCGGGCGGAAAGTCGCCGCTGGAATCATGCATCGCATGCGCTAGCGGCTCGTCTGTTATGTTGACCACGAACTCTTGATGATGCTGGATGTTGATCAGCGTGTCCTTGACGCGGCCGTCAGGCCGCCGGCTGACGGCGAACATGCAGAGCGGCGGATCCTCGCAAAACACGTTGAAGAAGCTGAAGGGCGCGGCGTTGACCACGCCGGTGGGTCCAACCGTCGTTACCCAGGCGATCGGCCGCGGCAGGACGAATCCTGCCAGCAGCTTGTAGCGGTCGCGAGGCGTGAGATCGTCAGCGGCGTATTCCATACGGGGATTCCTTGTCAACAACGCGTAGGGCGGATGAGCGATGGCGTAATCCGCCGATCGGGCCGACGAAACGGCGGGTTACGGCTTCCGCCTGACCCGCCCTACGGCCTTTGGACTATGGCATGCTCAGCTCGTGGCGGCCAACGACCATCCAGTGCACTTCGTCGGGGCCGTCGGCGAAGCGGAGATGGCGCACGTCGGTGTACATCTCGGCGAGCGGAGTCCATTGCGAAATGCCGGTCGCTCCATGCATCTGGATCGCCTGATCGATGATCTTGCAGGCGCGCTCGGGCACCATGGCCTTGACCATGCTGACCCAGATGCGCGCCTCCTTGTTGCCGAGCACGTCCATCGCCTTGGCGGCTTTCAGCACCATCAACCGCATCGCCTCGATCTCGCAGCGGGCCTGCGCGATGATCTGGAGATTGCCGCCGAGATGCGCGATCTTGCTGCCGAAGGCTTGGCGCGTCAGGCCGCGTGCGACCATCAGATCGAGCGCCTTTTCCGCTTTTCCGATCGTCCGCATGCAGTGATGGATACGGCCGGGCCCGAGGCGGACCTGCGAGATCTCGAAGCCGCGGCCTTCGCCGAGCAGAATGTTGTCCTTGGGCACCCTGACATTGTTGAAGCGCAGGTGCATATGGCCACGCGGCGCATGGTCGTGCCCGAACACGTGCATCGGCCCGATGATCTCGACGCCCGGCGTGTCCTTGGGCACCAGGATCTGCGACTGCTGTTTGCTCGGCGGCGCGTCCGGATTGGTTTTCACCATCACGATCATGATCTTGCAGCGGGGATCGCCGAGGCCGGAGATGTAATATTTCTCGCCGTTGATCACCCATTCGTCGCCGACGAGTTTTGCCGTGGTCGAGATATTCTTGGCATCCGACGACGCGACATTGGGTTCGGTCATGGCGTAGGCGGAGCGGATTTCACCGTTCAAGAGCGACTTGAGCCACTTCGCCTTCTGCGCGGGCGTGCCGACGCGCTCGAGCACTTCCATGTTGCCGGTATCCGGCGCCGAACAGTTCATGGTTTCCGAGGCCAGCGGGTTTTTGCCGAGCTCGGCCGCGATATAGGCATAGTCGAGGTTCTTCAGGCCGGCGCCGGTCTCGTCATCGGGCAGGAAGAAATTCCACAGGCCGACCTCCTTGGCCTTTGCCTTGGCTTTCCCCAGCACCTCGAGCTGGCCCGGCGTAAAGCTCCAGCGATCGGTCTTGTTCTCGCCAAGCCGATAAAATTCAACCGACATCGGCTCGACCGTTTCCCGGATGAATTTCCGCACGTGGTCATAAAGCGGCCGGACCTGTTCCGACATCCGCAAATCGTTGAGTTCATCTTCCGGGTTCAGGCTGTAGGACGTCATTCGGGGCACGTAGGCGTGTTTCATGTCGTATCCTCCCAATCGCGCAATTCGTTTCTTCTCGCGTGGCAGTCTAGACGTCCGATCAACCTTTACAAGCAGACGGGCAGGCGGGTTCTTCCAATGCCTGTCCGTCGGCTTTTGCCGCCCTGCGAAATTTCGAAATCGCCGTAGTGCCGCGGTGGATCAAAAAAAACGGTCGTGTGATAGGACGGCGCCTTGCTCATCGGCGATGCCGCCGAAATCCGAGGGCTAGCGAAGCAATCCAGTGCCACCAGGACCAACACCTCGTCTCAGGCTGCGGTTCGTTTGGTCGGGCGCGAGCGCGGCGCTTTCTTCGGTGGCGGAAGCAGCAGGTCGGCCGGAATATTAAAACGGGCACGCAACCTCTGCACCATGGCCATGCTCAGTCCCTTCTTTCCCTGCAGGACTTCACTGACGCGGCTCGGCGTTCCCAGGACCGGCACCATGTCCGCACGGGTGAGACTATGTTGATCCATGAGGTGGCGGATGAGACCCGCTGTGCTTGGTGGCCGACGCGGCCACTTGCCTTCCTCATAGGCCGCGACCAGACGCGCTTGCGCTTGCAGCCGGGCAATGTCGGCTGGCTCATCCGACTCCCAGAGTCGTTCAACAAGGGCGCGGGCGCGCGCGAGTTCCGAATCGCTATCGATCAAAATCAGGGTTGCATCCATCACACGGTCTCCGCGTCTATTCTGTCGTATTCGCTGTGGGTGCCGAAGAAGCGAGGCTCCTGCCCGATATTGCAGGGCCGCAACCAGGCGATAGTCATTGCCCTCGATGTTAGCGCCATCAGACGTTTTTTTGAATCGTTCGAAATTTGAATCGTTCGAAATGTTGATTAGAACTGGAAGATCTCCAGATCGTACCATTTGGTCTTGCTCTCACTCTCGCTCCTGCCGTTTGGTGCAACTCCGCAAAGGCGCGGTGGAATCGGTTGGGGGACTAAGTGGAATTGGCAATACAGCGTTCGGGGCGCCACTCATTGGGGGGCGCCGCGGTTATCGTCGCGCTCTTCGCCGCAACGACAAATGCACAAGCCCCCGCACCTGGCGCGACCAAGCCAAGCGCGTTGCCGCCGATCTCGATTGAAGAGCCTCAGGCTCGCCGACAACGGCAGTCGATGCCGACGACCAGGCCGGCTCGTGGTGCGCGCGCGACGGTTCGCCGTGCCGCGTCACGGTCTCGGCCGCCGGCTGCCGCGCCTCAGCCTGCGGTTCAGCCGGTGAATCCGACGTCAACGATGGCAGCGCAGCCCGCCTAGGCCGGTCGGCAGGTTGCGCGCGGCGGGCAGGTCGGCGTGCTCGGCAGCGTCGACTACATGAGCGCACCGTTCAGCACCCAGAGCTTCACGCAGCAGTTCATCGAAAACCGCCAGGCCACAACCATACAAGACGTGCTGCTTTACGACCCGTCGATCTCCGCAGCACAGGGCGGGTCGCGTGCGGCCGTGGATTATGTGAGATTTAGGGGTTTCCCGAATTACGCTGGCACGGAGCAGAGCGCCGTCAACGGTCTTGCCGGTGTTTCCGGCTACCTGGTTCCTTCGCCGGAATTCCTGCAGCGTCTTGAATTGATCAAGGGCGCGGTAATCCGGGTCGAATGCCTTGACATATAACCGAATTGTCCGCGCTATGTACCAAACCTCGCGACAAGCGAAGGCTCGATCTACGTGCCGCGTCCCGGTCAAACGCCGCCCGCGCCGGAGTGGAAAAGGCTGCCTGCCGTCGCACCGCTCCTTCCGGATGAGGACCGGCAAGGCGCGGCCAATGGTGACGCGGAGGGTTAACGACGGCGCGATGGCAACACCAAGCGCAAACCGGGCTGCCAGAGGGAGTGCCAAGATGAGCGAGGGCTTGCACGCGAATGCGCTGAAGTCGGTGACCATTGCGGCCGCACTTGTTGTCGCAACCGCATCGTTCGCGGAAAGCCGAAAATACGATCCCGGCGCGAGCGACACCGAAATCAGGATCGGCCAGACCATGCCCTACAGCGGGCCCGTTTCTGCATTATCGGTGATCGGCAAGGTTCAGGCGGCCTATTTCAGAATGATCAACGACCGCGGCGGCATCAATGGACGGAAGATAAACCTGATCTCTTACGATGACGCGGCGTCGCCGGCCAAGACAGTCGAACAGGTTCGCAAACTCGTCGAAGGCGACGAGGTGTTGTTCATGTTTCAGCCGCTTGGGCTCGCTTCCAACATTGCAATTCAGAAATACCTCAATGATCGCAAGATCCCTCAGCTTTTCGTGGCCGGGCGCGCGACGCGGTTCGAGAACCCGACCGAATTTCCATGGACCATGGGGTTTGCCCCCAATCTGCGGACCGAGATTCGCGTCTATGTGCGCTTTATCCTGGACAACTATCCGAACGCCAGAATTGGCTTGCTCTATCAGAACGACGATGGGGGCAAGGACTATCTCACCGGTTTGAAGGAAGGGCTTGGCGCAAGAGCGGCTGGGTTGCTGGTCAGCGAGGCTTCATACGAGCCTGTGGATCCAACGGTCGACTCGCAGGTTGTGCGGCTGAAGGCGGCCGGTGTCGATCTCCTGGTGAATATGGCGTCGCCGAAATTCGCTGCCCAGGTGATCAGGAAGGCGGCAGAACTCGACTGGAAGCCCGTTCATCTTCTCGGTGTCGGCTCGTCCTCAATCGACGCCGTTCTGGCGGCCGCAGGTCTCAACAATTCCAAGGGACTTATTTCGGCGAGTTCGTTCAAGGAAGCCAGTGATCCGACCTGGATCGATGACGAAGGTATGAAAAAATGGGTCGCGTTCATGAACGCTTACTATCCCGAAGGTGATCGCAAGAGCATCTTCACAACCTTTGGCTACAGCGCGGCCGAGTTGATGGTGCATGTGCTGCGTCAATGCGGGGACGATATCTCGCGCGAAAATGTGATGCAGCAGGCGGCAAACGTGAAAAACCTCAAACTGGACCTGCTATTACCGGGTTTGTCGATCAACACCAGCCGGTCCGACTATCGCGTCGTCAAGGAGTTCCGGATGATGCGCTTTAACGGCGAGCGATGGGAGCCGTTCGGACCGATCGTGGCGGACTAGGGTCTGTTTGGATTCATCTTGAATTTATTACGGCGGCGGTGAGATTGATCATTGCTTCGAAGCTGATGTCAGTTTTGTCGGCACGCATGGCGATCCGCTTGAATTCCTTGAGCTTGCAGAAGA
>Ga0193726_1000766_pt1 | contig 29944 bp, 34 predicted proteins | sample H2c1metaG_FD_144928 | JGI IMG/M metagenome (GOLD analysis project Ga0193726, IMG submission 144928) | Soil microbial communities from a riparian zone of the East river system, Colorado, United States - H2c1 | ecosystem: Environmental > Terrestrial > Soil > Riparian zone | place: USA: East River... | reverse complement strand
TTGTTTTCGCGATTTTGTGTCTGGGCTCCGCGGTGTACCGCCCCATAGCGCGTCGAAGACGCGCGTGAACGCGCTTACGAGCGTGTCGAAGACGCGCGTGAACGCGCTTATGAGGCGCTGCGCTGCGGAAAAGCGGGTACCGGTTTTCCGAAAAGATCATGCTCAAACAAAAAGATAGAGCGGGATGACGATTCGAAGAAAAGTCATCCCGCTCTAAGTCAGGCCGCGAAAAGTCACTTCGCTTTCGTGCTGCCGGTTGCAGGCTTGGCCCGGATGCGCATATGGCCACCGTCGGTCTTTTCGACGTCGAAGGCGCCTGTCTTCCGGACGAGATCGCTGAGCTTGCTGTGGCCGTAAGAGCGAGTGTCAAAATCCGAGAACAGGTTTGAGATGTGCTGGCCGACCGGCCCCAGCATCACCCAGCCATCCTCGCTCTCGATTTGCGAAATCGCCTTTTCCAGGATCGGAATTGCGGCGCTCGGCGGCTGCAACGATTTTGATTTCGACGTCGTATTGGCGCCGGAAGTTACAGCCTCCGGCAACAGGTTTTCGGTGTAGATGAAGCGGCGGCATGCCTGCCGGAAACTCTCCGGCGTTTTCTGTGCACCGAAACCGTAGACGTCGGCGCCCTGTTCGCGCAGGCGCGAGGCCAGCCGCGTGAAGTCGCTGTCGGACGACACCAGGCAAAAACCGTCGAACCGTCCGCTATGCAGAAGGTCCATGGCGTCGATGACCAGGGCAATGTCGGAGGCGTTCTTGCCCTTGGTGTAGGCGAACTGCTGATAGGGATCGATGGCATGCTTTTGCAGGATATCGGACCATGACTTGAGCTGCGGGCCGGAAAAATCGCCGTAAATCCGGCGAACGCTGGCCTCGCCGAACTTCGCCACCTCCTCGAACAATCCGCCGGCGATCTGTGGCGAGGTGTTGTCGGCGTCGATCAGCACGGCAAAACGGGGCAGGCGCTGCTGTTCAGCTTTCATCACGGCACCTTCGGTTTGGGTGGGCGGTGGATGGATATTGGAGGAATTCTGCTGATTCCGGAAAAAATGCGCCGGAATCCACGACGGTCGAACGTTCTCGATGGCCAGCGCTATCGAAAACTCTGTTATCTTTCAGTAGCTTGTGAGAAGGAGCCCGGGCTTCTACCACATGCAGCCGCCCCGTGATTTGATCCTGCAGAAGGCGAGGACGCGGCTGCGCCCCTCGTTTGTTGACGATTTCAACGCTACCTTAGTCCACCGATTCGACGAGGTACCGAACGCCATGACCATCCGCCTGCATCGCGGCGATCTGCCCGATCTGTCCCGCTACACCGATTCGGTGGCGATCGATACTGAGACCATGGGGCTGCATCCGCATCGCGACCGGCTCTGCGTGGTGCAGATGTCGAACGGCGACGGCAGCGCCGACGTGGTGCAGATCCCCAAGGATCATGGCAAGGATCCTGCCGACGCGCCCAATCTGAAGGCGCTGCTGACCAATCCGAAAATCACCAAAATCTTTCATTTCGCGCGGTTCGATCTGGCCGCCCTCTACAACGCCTTCGGCGTGATGCCGCAGCCGGTCTACTGCACCAAGATCGCCTCGCGGCTGTGCCGCACCTACACCGATCGCCATGGCCTGAAGGATCTGGTGCGCGAGGTGCTCAACATCGACCTGTCGAAGCAGCAGCAATCGAGCGACTGGGGCGCACAGGCCCTGAGCGAGGCGCAACTGGCCTATGCGGCGTCCGACGTGCTGCATCTGCATGGCTTGCGCGAACGGCTGGATACCATGCTCGCGCGCGAGGGCCGCATGGAGCTGGCGCAAGCCTGTTTCGAGTTTCTGCCGACGCGGGCAAAGCTTGATCTGCAGGGTTGGGATACCGAGGACATTTTCGCCCATTCTTAAGATCGAGACCATTTGAAGCACCTTCCCGGTCCGCTCAGGCGTTGCCAAGCGAAAGCCGGCCCCGGACCTGATCCGGCGTGGGGACCGGTTCGCGCCAGGAAAACGCGTCAAACCAAGAATTTAGAGCCCGTTTCGATTCTATCGAAACGGAAAAGGCGACAGGCCCCGTTTCGGTCACACTCGTAAGCCGAGTGTCCGGGCTGCATTGTCCGGCGATGCCGGGTAGAATGGCGAGCGACGCCAGCGCTTTGGAGCAGCGGTGAATTCGGTTCGGAGCCCAGCGTATCAGGCCGGAATGGACGCGCGCTTCGCCATGGCGGCGCGCCACAGCCGGATAGTGCGGGTGCTGCGCATCGCGGTTCCCGGCGCCGTGATCCTGGCGATGACCGCCATCGTCTTTGTATCGGTCTTCAATCCGTTCCGGATGCTTCTGCCCAAGCTGCCGCTCGACATGGGAAACCTCGTCGTCTCCGGCACCAAGATCACGATGGAATCGCCGCATTTGTCCGGCTATTCGACCGATCAGCGGCCCTACGAACTGTGGGCGAAGACCGCGACCCAGGATCTGACCGATCCGGATCACGTCGATCTGAGGTCGTTACGGGCCAAGGTGTTGATGGAGGATAAAACCACCGTCACGCTCGATGCTCACGACGGCCTGTTCGATAGCAAGCAGCAGTTGCTGGACCTGCACAAGGAGATCTTCCTGCAATCCTCGACCGGCTACGAAGCCCGCCTGACCCAGGCGTTTGGCGATATCGCCAAGGGCACGGTGACCTCGGAAGAACATGTCGATGTCAAATTGCTGAACGGAACGCTGACCGCCGACAAGCTCAGGATTACCGGGGGCGGAGAGGTGGTCAGATTCGAAGGCAACGTCGTGATGAATCTGGTCATGGACAGCCCGACCCCCGCCGCCGACTCCGGCCAGCCCGCCACCGCATCCGCATCCCCGGACCCTGCCCCGTCGGTCAAGACGCGTTCCAAGTCCGGCAACCCGAAATGACCTTGATGATGATGTCTTCTCCGCGCAGCACTCCGACCAGGCGGTCAGCGCAGGGCGTCTGGATGGCGGCGTTTGCATTCGCGGTGATCGCCGCCGGTGAAGTTCGTGCGCAGAGTACGATGCAGGGCGTGCCCAATGCCATGCAGGGCTTTTCGCAAAATCGCGACCAGCCGATTCAGATCGAAGCCGCCACGCTCGAGATGCGCGACAAAAAAAAGGAAGCGCCGTTCGGCGGCAATGTGAAGGTGGTGCAGGGTGACACCACCATGACGTCCAAGACCCTCGTGGTGTTCTACGATGCGACCACGCCCCCTGCCGGGGCGCCGGCTCCCAATCCGAAGACGGCCGCGAAATCGGCTCCAATCCAGGCAGCCGCCCCCGGTCCCGGCGGCAGTTCGTCGATCCGCCGGCTCGAGGCCAAAGGCAGCGTGGTTGTGACCCAGAAGGATCAGGTCGTGACCGGCGACACCGCTGTGTTCGACACCAGGGCAAATCTGATCACCATGCTTGGCGGCGTCGTGCTGACCCAGTGCAAGAACGTGCTGCGCGGCGATCGTCTGTTGGTGGACATGACCACCGGCGTATCGCGGGTCGAATCGGAGAGCGGAAAAGTGCAGGGCCTGTTCATCCAGTCGGGACCGGGCTGCGGGCCGGCGTCGTCGGGCTCGGGCAGTCCCCTGCCCGCCTTGGGTGCCCCAAATAAACCTAAATAATATCAATCACTTGTTCGCTATTAGCAGGCGCCGAGGTTGAAGCTCGCGGCCCCAGCCCGTATCTACCCGGCAGCGCAGAACGCGATCAGCGAAAGCGGAGACCGGTTTTGCGTCCGCTCGTCCTTTAAACTATTGAAAGTGCGTATGATTGTTCGCCAAGCCACACACACTTTGGCGGATCATGCGCGATCGGCCCTCACATCGAGGGTGTTTCGCTGGGCAATGGCTACCCATTCATTCATGTTGCGCGAGCGAATCGAATTCGCCGCGTCGGGTCGCGAAATCACCGTGAAAGGCTGAGCGAAGCGGGGGATGGTGGATTTACTCGGCATGTTCCGTCGACGCCCGGCGAAACGCAATCCGCCCGGATTTGCGCGCACGCGTCCGGACATCACCTCGCTCGAGGATGCCATGGATATGCTGGAGAACCCGGTGCGCGACGCGCCCCGGATCGCTCGCGATGGCGTGCGTGATCCCGCACAGCCGAGGCCGGAAACACGCCAAGAAACACGCCAAGCGGAAAAACCGCGCCCGCGCGCCCGGACCAATGGCGCGGCAGCTCCGCGGCAAACCCCGCGGGCGGGCTATCTGGCTGTGCATAACGTGGAAAAGAGTTTCGGAACCCGCCAGGTGGTACGCGGCGTCAGCATCTATGTCCGCCGCGGCGAGGCGGTGGGTTTGCTGGGCCCGAACGGCGCCGGAAAGACCACGGTATTTTACATGATCACCGGCCTGATCAAGGCGGATCGCGGCGCCATCGAACTCGATGGCCACGACGTCACCAGCCTGCCGATGTATCAGCGCGCCCGACTCGGGATCGGCTATCTGCCGCAGGAAGCTTCGATCTTCCGTGGTCTCACGGTAGAGCAGAATATCCGCGCCGTGCTGGAGGTCGTCGAGCCCAACAAGAAAAAACGCGAGGCCGAGCTCAATTCGCTGCTCGACGAGTTCAACATCACGCGACTGCGCAAAACGCCGTCGATCGCGCTGTCGGGCGGCGAGCGGCGCCGGGTCGAGATCGCGCGGGCGCTTGCGACCCGCCCCAATTACATGCTGCTCGACGAACCATTCGCCGGTATCGATCCGATCGCGGTGGGTGACATTCAGGACCTGGTCCGCCACCTTACAAATCGCGGCATCGGCGTGCTGATTACCGACCATAATGTGCGGGAAACGCTGGGACTGACCGATCGCGCCTATATCGTTTATGCCGGCGAGATCTTGACCGAAGGCTCTCCGGACGAGATTGTGAACAACCCGGATGTACGCCGTCTTTACCTTGGCGAGGAATTCCGCCTTTAGCGCATGAGCCGCCAAAGTGTGAGCGGTTTGGCGCTAAGGTCATGCGTTCATTCAATAATTTATAGCGAGATCGGACGCAAAACCGCTCACACTTTGGTTGATCGCGCTATAGTCCATTTTTCCAATTCGTCAAGCCGTGTACATCGGCTTTGGACTAGTTTAAGCAAGAATCGGACCAACTTTCTCAAATCGGTTCTTGCTTCGATGGCTCTGACGCAGAGACTAGAGTTCCGCCAGTCGCAGTCGCTGGTGATGACGCCGCAGCTGATGCAGGCGATTAAACTGCTGCAGCTGTCGAATCTCGACCTTTCGGCCTTTGTCGAAGAGGAACTGGAGCGAAATCCGCTGCTCGAACGCGCCAATGACGGCACCGAGCCGCCGGTCGCGGGCGAGCCGGCGCCGGAGCGGGCCGAATTTTCCGACCGCGACGATACGGGTTCCGCCTATGGCGACGATGCATCCGCCGAGCGTTCCGAACTGGCCAACGGTTCCACCGGCGACGGTTTCGAGCCGGTCCAGGAAGAATGGATGAACAGCGATCTCGGCAGCCGCGCCGAGATCGAGCAGACGCTGGACACCGGCCTCGACAACGTGTTTTCCGAGGAGCCCGCCGAGGCCGCCGCGCGCACCGCGCAGGACGCGGCGCCGACCGCGTACACCGAATGGGGCGGCGGCGCCTCCAACGATGACAGCTACAACCTCGAAGCCTTCGTCGCCGCCGAGATCACGCTCGGCAGCCACCTCGCCGAGCAGCTGGCGGTGGCTTTTACAGCCCCCGCACAGCGCATGATCGGGCAATACCTGATCGATCTGGTCGACGAGGCCGGCTACCTGCCGCCGGATCTGGGGCAGGCCGCCGAGCGGCTCGGCGCGTCACAGCAGGACGTCGAAGCGGTTCTGACGGTGCTGCAGAAATTCGATCCGCCCGGTGTGTGCGCGCGAAATTTGAGCGAATGCCTGGCAATCCAGCTGCGGGAGCTCAATCGTTACGACCCTGCGATGCAGGCGCTGGTCGAGCATCTGGACCTGCTGGCGAAGCGCGATATCGCTTCCTTGCGAAAATTCTGCGGCGTCGATGATGAGGATATCACCGACATGATCGGCGAAATTCGCCGTCTCGATCCGAAGCCGGGCCTGAAATTCGGCTCGGCGCGGATGCAGACCATGGTACCGGACGTGTATGTGCGGCCCGGCCCCGATGGCGGCTGGCATGTCGAACTCAACAGCGACACCCTGCCGCGGGTGCTGGTCAATCAGATCTATTACACGGAATTGTCGAAGACGATTCGCAAGGACGGCGACAAGTCCTATTTCACCGATTGCCTGCAGAACGCGACCTGGCTGGTGCGCGCGCTGGATCAGCGCGCCCGAACCATCCTGAAAGTCGCGACCGAAATCGTGCGCCAGCAGGACGGCTTCTTCACCCACGGCGTGGCGCATCTGCGGCCGCTCAACTTGAAGGCCGTGGCGGACGCGATCCAGATGCATGAATCGACGGTGTCGCGGGTTACCGCCAATAAATACATGGCGACCAACCGCGGCAGCTTCGAATTGAAGTATTTCTTCACCGCGTCGATCGCGTCGGCCGACGGCGGCGAGGCCCATTCGGCGGAAGCCGTCCGTCATCACATCAAGCAACTGATCGATGCGGAAGACCCGGCGGTGATCTTGTCGGACGACACCATTGTGGAACGATTGCGCGAGTCGGGCATTGATATTGCCCGCCGCACCGTCGCGAAGTATCGCGAAGCGATGCGCATCCCGTCGTCGGTGCAGCGCCGCCGCGACAAACAAAGCATGCTCGGCAATGCCCTGTCGGCACCTGCCGCCTCGTCCGATCGGTCGCGCGACCCCGCGCCCGTTTGATTGCGTCCCCGTCAATTCGGGATACTGTCCCCGTTCCAGGCGAATCGAGGCATCGAATGACTCTCCGAATCTCGGGCAAAAGCATCAGTGTCGGCGACGCGCTGCGCGGGCGCGTCACCGAGCGCACCGATGAAGTCTTGCGCAAATATTTCGACGGCAATTATTCCGGCCACATCACGCTGAGCAAGGATGGTTTCGGCTTCCGCACCGACTGCGCGTTGCATCTGGATTCCGGGATCACGCTCGAGGCCGATTCCAATGCCGCCGACGCCTATAGCAGCGCCGATCAGGCACTGGCCCAGATCGAGAAGCGGCTGCGCCGCTACAAGAGCCGCCTGAAGGATCGTTCGGCGCGAAAGTCGCACGCCGAAGCGGTTGCGATGGTGGAATTGACTGCGCCCATCCTCAATGCCCCAAGCTACGTGATCGAGGCGCCCGCGGGAGACGACGAGCACGATGAGACCGGCTACAGTCCGGTGATCATCGCCGAGGCGACGACGTCGCTGAAGCGGATGTCGGTGAGCGAAGCGGTGATGGAGCTGGACCTGACCGGCGCCGCCTGCATCGTGTTCCAGCACGGCAGTAACGGGCGGGTGAACATCATTTACCGGAGGCAGGACGGCAATGTTGGCTGGGTCGATCCTCCGGTGGTTAACTCCGGGGGGTAGGATTGACGCGCCGAAGGCCCCTCCCTATGGTCCGCCGCCCTTGAGGGTAATGACCGGTAACAACTTTGCAACAGTTGGCACCGGTCTTGCGTTGGAGTAGAAGCCCACGAACCAGGGACCCGGATCTTAACCCGCCTCCCCGCCTCTTCTTCCTGACGCCCTCTGAAGCCCATTCGCAACGTGACGGTTAAATTCACCTCGGAACGCCCCATGACGATTACCGATCTGGTCGCACCCGAGGCGATACTTCCTGCGTTGAAGGTCAACAGCAAGAAGCAGGCGCTGCAGGAGCTGGCGGCGCGGGCAGCCAGCCTGACCGGGCAGAACGAGCGCTCGGTTTTCGAGGTGCTGCTGCAGCGCGAGAAGCTCGGGACCACCGCCGTCGGTTATGGCGTCGCCATCCCGCACGGCAAGCTTCCCAAGCTGGAGAAACTGTTCGGGCTGTTTGCCCGTCTCGAACGCCCGATCGATTTCGAGGCCATGGACGGCCAGCCGGTCGACCTGGTGTTCCTGCTGCTGGCGCCGGAAGGCGCCGGCGCCGATCACCTGAAGGCGCTGGCGCGAATCGCCCGGCTGTTGCGCGATCAGGACGTCGCCAAGAAGCTGCGCGCCTCGCGCGACGCGCAGGCGATCTATTCGGTGCTCGCGCTGCCGCCGGCGAGCGCCGCGTAGAACGATCCGCAGGGCATCGCCTTTGCCGGGTTTTTGCCAACCTGTACTATACTCGTCCCCATGACCAGGGCTGAAGCGATCAGGGAACTGTGCAAGCAGGCGGGCGCCATCAAGGCGCTGGGTGCGACGGCGCTCTATTTGTTTGGCTCAACCGCTCGCAACAAGGCCAGTGCCAAAAGCGACGTGGATATTTTTATCGACTATGACCCGCGCGGGCGATTCAATGCCCTGGATCTGGTGGCGGCCAAGCGATTGCTTGAGGAGAGCCTCCGTGTCGAGGTTAATCTTACCACCCGCAAGGGGCTCCATCCGCTGATACGTAAACAGGTCGAGGCCGAGGCGACTCGGGTTTTCTAGATGGCCACGCGCTCCCCTTTGCTGCGCATCCACGACATGCTCGAAAGCATCCGTGGAATCGAAAAGGCGCTCGCTGGAAAACGATGCGAGACTACGAACGCTCGTGGCTGCTGCGCTCGGCGGTCGAGCGCGGCATCGAGGTTATTTCCGAAGTCAGCCGTCATCTCGGCCGTGACCTGAAAGCACAACACAAGAATATCCGCTGGAAGGATATCGCCGGAATAGGCAACATCTTGCGGCACGACTACCAGCGCGTTGACGCCTCGATTATCTGGAAGGCGGTCAAAGACGATCTGCCGCTGCTCAAGGAGGTGCTGCTCGCGCTCAAGGCGTCCTTGAAGTAGCGCCAACGGAAGTGTCTGCAAGGTAGGATGACGGCCAAGCCTTCTGGTTAGCCGGTCGCGCCTTGCGCGCTCCGGAATGACGAGTCACAGCGCGTGCGACAAGTACCGGACCGTCCGGCGGCCATCATAGACGCTTGCCGTCCCGACCTCGACGAATCCCAACGCCGCATGGAAAGCATCCGATGCCGGGTTTGGAGGGCTGCTGTTGACTTCACAGACAACGCGCCCGTGTCCAGCTTCAGCCGCATGTTCGAACAGATCGCGATAGAGCCTGCGCGCGCAGCCACGCCCGCGCGCCGATGACGCGACCACGATCCGGTCCACATAGACAAAGCGCGGATAGCGGGCGCAGTACCACAGGAAATTCGGGCTGTCGTATCGAGCGTCCTGATCGAACGCCAATAGAAAGGCGTCAAGGTCTCCAATCCTCTGCGCCAGGAACGCTTGTTCGACCAGATGCTGCAGCTGCTCCGGCTCCAGCCAGGACAGTTCCTGGGCATGCGCGTTGTTGAGCGCGAGCATGGTTTTGGCCAGCAGTGCGTCACCCGATAATTCGGCTGGTGCAATAGACAGCAACTCTGAATCACTCATGCGGCCCATCCGACGCTCACATAACCATAGCTAGCTGGTCGATGGCCGGCGAGCGCGGTGTGGATTTCTCAATTCTTCAGCGAAAGTTTTCCAACCGCCTCAGCTGACGCGGGAGCTTTTAGGGTTACCTTGCCACCGTTGATGTGGAGCACGCTCGCCCAAGGATCGAATACCCGCACGCCAGCTTCGACAAACTCGCTGACGTCACGACTCACCACGACGAAATCCTGTAGCGCGGCGATGGCTGCGATAAACAAATCAGGTTGACCGAATGTATGGCCGCGCTTCTGACCCTCAACAACCATGCTTTTCCATCGAACAATCACGTCTTCCGTAATGGCAAGAGTACGGCCGGTAAACAGTGGCCGCAGATTTCGCTCCAGCCACAGATGAAGGTCGGTCCGGCGGGCGGCATCGCCTAATTGCTCAATGCCATATGTAATTTCTGCCAGAGTAACGTCGGTAATAAACAACGTCTCGCCAGACTGAGCAGCGATGAAATTGACAACTCTGGAATCAGGTTTGGATTTGCGCAGCTCGGAAACGACGTTCGTATCGAGCAGCCATCCCCTCACAGACTGATATTCCGCACTCTGGATTTGACAGTAAGGCGGTCGAACTTCACCTCAGCCAGGGGGGATGCGGCAAGAACCGTGACGATATCCCGGCCGGTCACCGGGCGTTGGAGCCGATCGAACTCATCGGCGCCGACGATAACAACGGCATCTTTCCCGTGAAGCGTAACTCGCTGCGGGCCACGCTGCTGCGCTTCCCGGACCACCTCGCTGAAGCGAGCCTTCGCGTCCTGAAGCCGCCATCGTCCGGCCCGGTGGCCGGCTGCCGACCCTTTCTTGGCTGTAGACATGGATTCGCCCCTCTAGTCACGGTGACTAGAATTATAGGGAATGTTATGTCCAACGGCAAGGAAAGGGTGGCCAAAAAAATACGCGGGCCTGTCCCCGGCAAAGCCGAAGACAAACTCCCGCGCATCGCGAATCCTATTTGACGTCAGTGACAGCAGCAAACGGTGCGTCAGTAACCGCAGCATCGCTTCGTCAGTGAACGCTGACGGCCTGCAGCTCGTTGCTCCATGCATTCGCGATCGCAGCTTCCCGGCTATCGGTCAGCATGATCGGCGTGCCGTCGGCGGCATGCAGGGCAAACAGCTTCAGTCCCGGCGCGATCTTCGGCGCCTGGGGAAACAGCCCCGGCACGTCCTCGGAACGGATCTGCTTCACATAGGCGATATGGCCCTCGCCCAGGGTCGCCAGCGCCTCGGTGGAGACGCCCGCATCCTCGAACACTACATTACCTTCAGTCATGGTCTCGACTCCTCTGTCAGACTAAGCGGTCGAGTCCGCTACTCGTTCCATTATTCATGTTCATTGATAGCAATTGTCTTAACGACCTTTTCCGGCTCGGGCCGGGCCAGGTCGATCGACAACAGCCCGTTTTTCAAGTCCGCGCCCAGCACCTGCATCCCCTCCGCCAGCACGAAAGTGCGCTGGAAGTGGCGCGCGGCGATGCCGCGATGGATGTATTGCCGGGCCTTGTCGTCCTGCTGGCGGCCGCGGATCACGAGCTGGTTTTCCTCAATGGTTACATCGAGTTGGTCGCGGGTAAAACCCGCCACCGCCAGCGTGATTCGCAGCCGTTCGGGCTGGCCGCTGCTGCGATCGCACCGCTCGATATTGTACGGAGGATAGCCGTCGGCGCCTTTGACGACGCGATCGAGCGCACGCTCGATTTCGTCGAATCCCAGCAGGAACGGACTGGATAACGAAGGAACACGAGACATAATTTTACAAAGCCCTCTCGAAGCGACTTTGACGTCCAGGGCCCTTGCGGCGCCCCTTTTTGGCCGGCAGGCGGATTTGCCCTCCGGTCAACAGCCAATATGGGCATGGTTTGGGGGGTGTGCAAGCGCCTGCGGGGCTTGCCGAATCCCCCGAAAAAGTCATTCCAGGCGCGTCCATCGGTCGCGCCTCCCTCAGAGATCGATCCGCTTGCGGCCGTCGGCCGAGAACAGATGCAGCTTCTCGCGTGGCGCGATCGCCCTGATTCGCTCGCCGATGGCAGGCGCGATGGCGCCGGGAATCCGCACAATGACCTCGCCCGGCGGCAATTCCCCGGGATTGGCGGCAACGCCCTGCACTTCCAGTTCCCGGGTACCGTAAATGAAGGTCTCGGCCCCGACGCGCTCGATCGCCTCCACGGTGAGGCCGAGCGCAATGCCGCCTGCGATGGTTTCGCTCGAAATCACAAAGTCCTCGGGCCGGATCCCCAGAATACCGGCGTCGCTGGCGGCGGCGCGGCTGTCGCCAGCGAACTGGGATTTGATTTCGTCCGACCGCAGCGGCATCAGGTTCATCGGCGGCGCGCCGATGAACGAGGCGACGAAGGTGGTCGCGGGCTTCTGATAGATCTCAAGCGGGTTGCCGATCTGCTCGACCTGGCCGCCATTCATCACCACCAGAATATCGGCGAGCGTCATCGCCTCGAGCTGGTCATGGGTGACGTAGATCGACGTCGTCTTCAATCGGCGCTGCAGTTTGCGGATCTCGACGCGCATGGCGATGCGCAGCTTGGCGTCGAGATTGGACAACGGCTCGTCGAACAGAAACACCTTCGGCTGCCGCACGATCGCGCGTCCCATCGCGACGCGCTGGCGCTGGCCGCCGGATAATTGCCGCGGCTTGCGATCGAGCATGGCGCCAAGCTCGAGAATGCGGGCGGCTTCCTGGACCCTGGTGTCGATCTCGGGCTCCGCCATGCGCCGGTTGCGCAGGCCATAGGCCATGTTGTTGTAGACGCTCATATGCGGATAGAGCGCGTAGTTCTGGAACACCATGGCGATGTCGCGTTCGGCCGGCTCGATCTGGTTGACGATGCGCCCGCCGATGTCGATGTCGCCGCCGGTGATGGTCTCGAGGCCTGCGACCATCCGCAGCAGCGTGGACTTGCCGCAGCCGGAGGGGCCGACCAGCACGCAGAACTGGCCGTCGCCGACCTCGAAGTTGATGCCCTTGATGGCCTCGAAGCCACCGGCGTAGGTCTTGCGGACGTCGCGGAGGGTGACATTAGCCATGAGACAGTCTCTGCTCCCTTGGCCCTTGCGGGGGAGGGTCGGGGAGGTGGGTAACCAGAAAGATGGTTTCGGTGCTCATCATTTTTATTTTTCCGTCTCCACCAGTCCGCGCACGAACAGCCGCTGCATGAACACCACCACCGCGACCGGCGGCAACATCGCCAGCACGGCGGTTGCCATCGCCAATTGCCATTCGGCCAGCTCGTCCGTTGTCGTCAGCATTTTCTTGATGCCGGTGACGATGGTCTGCATCGAGTCCTGCGTGGTGATCAGCAGCGGCCACAAATATTGATTCCAGCCATAGATGAACTGGATCACGAACAGCGCAGCGATCGTCGTCACCGACAGCGGCAGCAACGTATCCTTGAAAAACCGGAACGGTCCGGCGCCGTCGATGCGCGACGCCTCCAGCAGTTCGTCCGGCACCGTCATGAAGAATTGCCGGAACAGCAGCGTGCCGGTCGCCGATGCGATCAAGGGCAGGATCAGCCCGGCATAGGTGTCGAGCATATGCAGGTCGGACACCACCTTGTAGGTCGGATAGATCCGGACCTCGACTGGCAGCATCAGCGTGACGAAGATGATCCAGAACGCGGTCTTGCGGAATGGAAAGCGGAAATACACCACGGCATAGGCGGACAGGATCGAAATGAAGATCTTGCCGACCGCGATGCCCGTCGCGGAGATCAGCGAATTGAGCAGCATATGGCCGACCGGCTCGCGGCTGGTGCGCGATCCGCCGACAAAGATGGCGCGGTAGTAGTTGTCCAGGGTGTGGCTTCCCGGCGAAAGCGGCATGTTGCCGCCGACCACGGTGGCTGCGTCATGCGTCGAGGCGATCAGCGCGAGATAGACCGGGAAGGCGACGATGAATACGCCAAAGGTGAGGATGGCGTAGGCGATGACGTCGTTCCACGGGCGGTGTTCGACCATCAGTATTGCACCTTGCGCTCGACATAGCGGAACTGGATCGCGGTCAGCGCGATCACGATCACCATCAGCACCACCGATTGCGCGGCCGAACTGCCGAGGTCGCCGCCGAGCCGCCCGTCGGCATAGACCTTGTAGACCATGGTCGTGGTCGAGCCTGCCGGGCCGCCGCCCGTCACCGCATCGATGATGCCGAAGGTGTCGAAGAAGACGTAGACGATGTTGACGACCAGCAGAAAGAAGGTGGTCGGCGACAGCAGCGGAAACACGATGGTCCAGAAGCGCCGCATCGGCCCGGCGCCATCGATCGCACCGGCTTCGATGACGCTTTTGGGGATCGACTGCAGTCCGGCCAGAAAGAACAGGAAGTTGTAGGAGATCTGCTTCCACACCGCGGCCATCACCACCAGGGTCATGGCGTGGTTGCCGTTCAGAAGCGGATTCCAGTCGAAGCCCATCCAGCGCAGCGGCCGTGCCAAGGTGCCGAGCGAAGGATGAAACATGAAGATCCACAGCACGCCGGCCACCGCCGGCGCGACCGCGTAGGGCCAGATCATCAAGGTCTTGTAAACCGGGGCAGCCTTGAGGTTCTTGTCGGCCTGGGTCGCGAACAACAGCGCGATCGAGAGCGACAGCACCGCGACCAGCGACGAGAACACCAGCGTCGTCAGCATGGCCTTGTAGTATTCGGGCTGCGTGAATAGCGCCTGATAATTTTCCAGCCCGATGAATTCGGAACTGAGCCCGAACGCGTCCTCGCGCAGGAACGATTGCCAGACCGCCTGGATGGCCGGCCAGTAGAAGAATACCAATGTAATGATGAGCTGCGGCACCAGCAGCAGATATGGAAGCAGCTTGCTGTTGAAGAAGGCAGACTTTTCCATTCAGGGCGACTTGCTCGTTCGGAAGTCTTGTTCAGAGATCTTGTTCGAAAGTTTTGGAGATGCGTGCGATGCGAGGCAACTCCCTCTCCGAACACGGAGAGGGAGTTGTTAGGGAAGATTACTTGGCGGTCTTTTCGAACGTTCGCAGCATCGCGTTGCCACGCGTCACGGCGGCGTCGAGCGCTTCCTTGGCGGTCTTCTGACCGGCAAGTGCGGCCTCCATTTCCTCGGCCCAGATGTCTCGCATCTGCACCATGTTGCCAAAGCGCAGGCCGCGCGAGTTCTCGGTCGGCTCCTTGTTGGTGAGCTCCTTGAGCGGCGTCTGCAGGACCGGGTTCTTCTCGTAGAAGCCGTCGGCCTTGGTCTTTTCATAGGCCGCCTTGGTGATCGGCAGGTAGCCGGATTCCTGATGCAGCTTGGCCTGGCGGTTGGTGTCGGACAGGAACGCGAAGAACTTCGCGACGCCCTTGTATTCTTCCGGCTTCTTGCCGCCCATCACCCACAGCGACGCGCCGCCGATGATCGAGTTCTGCGGAGCGCCGGCGGCATCGGGATAATAGGGCATCGGCGCCGAGGTGAAATCGAACTTGGCGGTGCCTTTCGCGGTCCCGTAATAGCCCGACGAGGTCAGGAAGATCGCGCACTCGCCGGAACCGAAGCGGCTTTCGCTGGCGTTGGCGCGGCCGGAATAGTCGTAGGTCTTGTCCTTCTGCAGATCGATCAGGTTCTGCAGGTGCTTGACCTGCAGCGGTCCGTTGAAGTTCAGAACGGTATCGAAGCCATCGAGCCCGTTCGCCTTGGTGCCGATCGCCACGTTATGCCATGCCGAGAACTGCTCGATATTCGCCCATGTCGCCCAGGCATTGGAGAAGCCGCAGGTCGCGTGACCTGCCGCCTTCAGTTTCTTGGCGGCATCGAAAACCTCGGGCCAGGTTTTCGGTATCTCGGCGACGCCGGCCTTCTTCAGCTCATCCTTGTTGATCCACATCACCATCGACGACGAGTTGAAGGGAAACGACAGCATGTCGCCTTTCGACGTCGAATAGTAACCGGTGATGGCCGGAAGATAGGCCTTGGGGTCGAACGGCTCGTTCGCATCCTTCATCAATTGATAGACCGGCTTGATGGCGCCGGTGGCGCTCATCATGGTTGCGGTGCCGACCTCGAACACCTGAATGATGTGCGGCGCGTTGCCGGCGCGGAACGCGGCGATGCCGGCATTCATCGTGTCGGGATAGCTGCCCTTGAAGGACGGGACGACCTTGTAATCCGGCTGGCTGGCGTTGAATTCCTCGGCGAGCTTGTTGACGATGTCGTTGTTGCCGCCGGTCATGGCGTGCCACCACTGCAGCTCCGTCACCGCATAAGCGGGATTGGCGAGCGCGAGCGTGGACGCCAGCGTGGCTGCAATGCCGTAGTGTCGAAAATTCATCAAAAACCTCCCGGTTGGATCGTCATCATATTGATGCGCGTTAACAGCGCCGGATGACGTGCAAATGACCGTATAAGCGAGCCGATGGTACGGGGGAAGCGGAGCCCAAGGGAAGCGCTAAAATAGGCGGAGGCGTGAGGCGTTAATTTATCGAGTCGTCCCGGCGAACGCCGGGACCCATACGCCGTGTCCCGTCGTTCGGGCACTGGAGCAGTTGCTTCCCTCAACAATCACGGCCTGGGGTTATGGATCCCGGCGTGCGCCGGGACGACGCGCGGCGAGGTGGTGATCTGAACTTTTACCGCTTCCGTTCCGGACCGCAGACCACACCCTTGGCGATCAACTCGTCGATCTCGCCCGTCGAATATCCGAACTCCGCCAGCACCGAGGTCGCGTGCTCGCTGAATTTCGGCGGCACGTTGCGCAGACTTGGCTTGCTGCGCGCAAGCCGGATCGGGGAGGCGACGCCTTTGTACCAGTCCTTTTCGATGACGTCGCCGCGATGAACGGTATGGGCGCTGGTTAGCGCCTTGTCGATCGACTGCACCGGTCCGGCTGGCAATCCGGCGGCAAGCAGCCGATCGCACAGCGGCTCGGCGTCGTGCTGGCTGAACACGGCGGCGAGCTCGGCGCGCAGCGCATCGCGGTTGGCGATGCGGTCCTTGTTGCGCGCAAAGCGCGCATCGGACCCGAGTTCGGGCTTGCCGATCTCCTTGGCCAGCTTGCGGAAGGTTCCGTCATTGCCGACGCCGATGAAGATATCGGCCGTGCGGGTCGGGAAAATCGCGTAGGGCACCAGATTGGGATGCTCGTTGCCGGTAAGCTGCGGCGGCTTGCCATGCATGAAATAATTCGCCGCGTGCGGATGCATGATGGCGAGGCCGGTCTCGTACAGCGTGGTTTCGAGAAACTGTCCGGCGCCGGATCTTTGCCGCTCCGACAGCGCCATCAGAATGCCGATCGCCGCGTAAAGCCCGGTGGTGATATCCACCAGGGGAACGCCGATCCGCATCGGCCCTGATTGCGGCGAGCCGGTCGCGGCAATCATGCCGGTCATGGCCTGAATGATGGCGTCATAGCCCGGATTGCCGCCGCGCGGGCCATCGGCGCCGAAGCCGGAAATCCGGCAGTGGACGAGTCTGGGAAATTTAGCGCGCAGCACGTCGTTGCCGATGCCCCATTTGTCGAGCGTGCCCGGCTTGAAATTCTCGATCAGGACGTCGGCGCTCTCCAGCATCTTCATCAGCACGACGCGCCCGCCCTCTGAAGCGAGGTCGAGCCCGATCGAGCGCTTGTTGCGGTTGATGCCGACGAAATAGGCCGCGTCATCGCCGTGGAACGGCGGTCCCCAGTCGCGCACCTCGTCGCCGGCGGGCGGCTCGACCTTGATCACGTCAGCGCCGTGATCGGCGAGGATCTGCGTGCAATAGGGGCCGCCGAGAACGCGGGTAAGGTCGATCACGCGCAATCCGGTCATCGCGCCGGGAGCCGCTGGGGAACTCATGGAAGCAACCTTCGCTCAGATGGAATCGAATGGAATGGGAGGGGCATTCGATGCCAGAGCTAGCGAGGTTCGGGCCCGGCAGCAATGCCTTCTGGCGCACAGGCGCATGTCGGGACAGCCGTCGAGGCGCACTGGCGAACTTCCGCGCGGCGAATGGCCCGCCGATTGAAGCGGCGAGCCATCCGGTCTAGAGCGCTTTCCAATTGGGTTGAATCGGAAGGCACTCTCGATTCCTTGTTTGATCGCGTTTTCTGCGGAAAACCGGTATCCACCCGTCGGGTCGTGGCCCGAGGGCATGCTTTTCCGGAAAATGCTCCAGCCGTTACACGATCGTCAGGCGAACATCGACATTGCCGCGGGTGGCATTGGAATAGGGGCATACCTGGTGCGCCTTCTCCACCAGCGTCTCTGCCTCGGCGCGTGGAACCCCTGGCAGGGAAATGTCGAGCTGGATGTCTAGGCCAAAACCGCCGGCCGCGCGCGGCCCGATGCCGACGGTCGAGGTTACCGCCGCGTCGGCGGGCACTTTCGGGCCGCCTTGCGAAGCAACGAACTTCATCGCGCCGATGAAGCAGGCGGCATATCCGGCAGCGAACAGCTGCTCGGGATTGTTGCCGGCGCCGCCGCCTCCACCCAGTTCCTTCGGTGTGGCGAGTTTGACGTCCAGCGCACCATCAAGCGTGGCGGCGTGGCCATCCCGGCCTCCGGTGGCCTTGGCACTGGTTCGGTAAAGCACATTCACGGACATGGCGGTCTCCCTTGGTGCGGTTGCGGTGCCATTTGTATTGCATACAATTGAATTGCACACAATATGAATAATGAAGGAGTGCACGATTTAATTGTTTGCAATTGATCGCGGGGCGATCCGGGCCCAGAGTGAACCGGGAGCGCTGCGATGACGAGGTGGTAAATGGCCAGGAAACACGCGACCGACTCGCCGCTGCTGCTCGGCAATCAACTCTGCTTCGCGATCTATTCCACCGCGCATGCGTTCAACCGCGTCTACAAGCCGTTGCTGGACAAGCTCGGCCTGACCTATCCGCAATATCTGGTGATGCTGGTGCTGTGGGAGCGCGATGGCGAGCCCGTCAAGAGCATCGGCGAACGGTTGTTTCTGGATTCCGGCACGCTCACGCCGCTGCTCAAGCGGCTGGAGGCGGCCGGACTCATCAACCGCACACGCAGCACCGAAGATGAGCGCCAGGTGCTGATCGCGCTCACGCCCCAAGGCCAGGCGCTTCGGGAAAAAGCCAGAGCGGTGCCTCAGGCGATCCTCGCCGCCTCGGCATGCTCCGTCACCGAACTGTCGGCGATCAAAAACGAGCTGGTCGCTCTGCGCGACCGGCTGAATGCCGCGGTGGGTGAGTAGGGGGCGGGGTGAAGCGTCGTCGACGGCGTCAAGCATCAGAAGCGCTTCTTGGCAAACGCGCGACCGGAGTGGGATTTAAGATATTTCTCAAACGCCAGCGCCTTGTACTTGTCGGGGAAGGCGCAGTACCAGACCAATTCCCAAGGCTTGAATTTGGCGGTGTGCGTGGACTTGCCAGAATTATGTTCCGGTAGCCGTCGTTCAAATCCGCAGTTGCGCCGATATATTCTTGGTCGGGAAAATTAACGCTGCGGATGATGTAGACGTACCACATGGGCGCTCACACATAGCCCGCCTTCGCCCTTCGGGCTACGCCGGGCACCACGCTTCGCCCTTCGGGCATCACGTGGCTGCGCCACGCGTAGCCCGAAGGGCGAAGCGTGGTGGAGCCAGGCGGGATCGAACCGCCGACCTCTTGCATGCCATGCAAGCGCTCTCCCAGCTGAGCTATGGCCCCTTAACTCTATCGTTCGAGCATGATCTTTTCGGAAAACCGGTTACCACTTTTCCGGATCATGCTCCCGGGCGTCTCAACCGACGCACGGGGCAAAACCCTGAACACAGTTCAGGGCTGATCTCAAGTCTCCTCGTCGCCGGAAACGTCGCCGATGATGTCGGTCACGTCCTCGTCGCCTTCTTCCTCATCGGCGATGAAGGTGGAATCGTCATCATCGTCGTCTTCAATGGTTTCGTCGATCTCGATGTCGTCTTCCGACTCCGGAACGACAGCCTTGACCTTGCCGGTGTTTTCCTCGGCATCGGCTTCCTCGAGCGGCACCAACTCTTCAGCCTCGACCGGCTCCGGCGTAGCTTCGGCGGAAGCGGCGGCGGTTGCGGCCGCGGCGCGCGCTGCGGCGTCGGCGCGGGTCCGCGGCGGCGGAATCGGCGCGATCGGCACCACCTCGCCGGTGTACGGTGAAATCACCGGATTCTTGTTGAGGTCATAGAATTTTTTACCCGTCGTCGGGCAAATGCGTTTGGTTCCGAGATCGGATTTGGCCACGTGTGGAATCCTGGGAATTTCTGAAAAACGGTGCTTCACTTGGCTAGTTGCACCGCCGCTGTCAATAGCGCTTTCTAACAGACGGACTGCGCCCGTGACGGCGCGCTGCCCATGTGGTACGTGCCGCCCGCGCAGAGGACCACAATCTTGACCAATTCTGATCACCCGACTCCGCTTGAAGCCCGATCGAGCGGCCCCCTGGCCGGGAAGGCCCGTGTTCCCGGCGACAAGTCGATTTCGCACCGTGCCCTGATTCTGGGTGCATTGGCGGTCGGCGAAACCCGGATTTCGGGCCTGCTCGAGGGCGAGGACGTGCTGAATACCGCCAAGGCCATACAGGCGCTGGGCGCAAGCGTGGAACGAACCGGCGCGTTCGCCTGGTCGGTACGCGGGGTCGGCGTGGCAGGGTTCGCTCAGCCGGAAAATCCGCTCGATTTCGGTAATTCCGGCACCGGCTGCCGGTTAGTGATGGGGGCGGTGGCCGGATGTCCGATTACGGCGATCTTCGACGGCGACGCCTCGCTGCGCTCAAGGCCGATGCGGCGAATACTCGATCCCCTGGAATTGATGGGTGCGAAAGCCGGCGCAAGCGGCGAGGGCGGCCGCCTGCCGCTGACACTCAACGGCGCGCGCGATCCACTGCCGATCCTTTACCGCACGCCGGTGGCGTCGGCGCAAATAAAGTCGGCGGTGCTGCTGGCGGGCCTCGCTGCTCCCGGCATCACCACCGTGATCGAGACCGAGGCCAGCCGCGATCACACCGAACTGATGCTAAGGCATTTCGGCGCCCGGATCGTCTCGACGCGTGAAGGCAGCCATGGCCGCAAAATCGCGCTCACCGGGCAGCCCGAACTGCACGGCGCTGATGTCGTGGTGCCGGCCGATCCGTCATCGGCGGCGTTCCCGATCGTGGCGGCGCTGATTGTCGAAGGTTCCGACATCATTCTGTCAGACGTCATGACCAATCCGCTGCGCACGGGGCTGTTCACGACGCTGCGCGAAATGGGCGCGTCGATCGAGGAAAGCCAGGTTCGGGGCGATGCCGGCGAACCTATGGCGCAATTCCGGGTTCGTGCCTCGAAACTGCGCGGCGTCGAGGTGCCGCCGGAACGGGCGCCCTCGATGATCGACGAATATCTGGTGCTGGCGGTGGCCGCAGCCTTCGCCGAAGGCACCACCATCATGCGCGGCCTGCAGGAATTGCGCGTCAAGGAATCCGACCGGCTGGAAGCAACCGCGGCCATGCTGCGCGTCAATGGCGTCAAGGTCGAAATCTCGGGCGACGACATGATCGTCGAAGGCAAGGGTCATGTTGCCGGCGATGGTCTTGTCGCCACCCACATGGATCATCGCATCGCGATGTCGGCGCTGGTGATGGGTCTCGCCGCCGACAAGCCGGTAAAGGTCGACGATACCGCCTTTATCGCCACCAGCTTTCCGGATTTCATTCCGATGATGCGCGCGCTAGGGGCGGAGTTTTCATGAGGGAAGCGGGATGAGTGCAGCCTTCGGCCGTGAGGCGTTGCTCGACGCATTCGATCAGATCGGTCGCGCGGCGGCACAGGCAGGAACCAAGCTGCAGATTGCGGTTTATGGCGGTTCTGCGCTCATGCTTGCGAGCAATTTCCGGTTCGCCACGGAAGATGTCGATGTATCCGAACTCGACCATCCTCTGCCTGGCTGGCTGGCGGCGGTCGTGCATGAAATCGCCAAGAAAAATGAATGGCAGGACGACTGGTTCAACGACGGCATCGCATTCCACCTGAGTTCACTCGCCGACCGCGCCGCCGATCATTTGGAGTTTGGCACGTTTCCGCGAGACGGAACCTCGCCAGGACTTGCCGTTTCGGTCCCATCGGCAGAATATTTGCTTGCATTAAAACTAAAAGCGTCGCGGATCACGGACCCGCTTCGCGGCGAAACCGAGCGGCTCGATATTCTCAATCTGATGCGGGTGGTGGGAATCTCAACCATAGAGGACGCGATAGCGTTGCTTGGCAAATACTTTCCGGTAAGTGCCGCTTCCTCCGAGAAGCAGCGATTTCTATTGAAGAACATGAATCGAGCGGGAGGGATCGATGCGCCCAAATACCCTCGCTGACGCGGTTGAAAGGATCCAGGCCGGCTCGGCGCGGGACGTCGAACTCGCCGAATTCGTCGACACGTTCGATTTGGCAAGAACCGATCAGGATCGCTGTGCGTCGATCGAGCGCGAGCCGAAATTGACTGGCGACGACCGGCTTGACGCGCTTGTCGGCGCGATCGCCGAATATTTGGCTAAGCAGCGCCGGCTCGGCCGCGTTCCACCATGGACTTCCGATCCTGCGCGCCGTTTAACCAGTCCGTGGTTTACAACGGCGTCGCCGTCGGACGCCATGCGCGAATACTTGACCTTCAGCAGTCCGGCCGAATTCGCGTCGCGCAACATTTTCACCGAGGAACGGCCGCTACGACGGGCCCGCGGCCCTCAGCCCGCCAATAGCAATAGATAGACCAGCATGACCAACGTCCCCAGCTTTCCCGATTTCATCCCGACGATGCGCGCGCTAGGGGCGGAGTTTTCATGATCATTGCCATCGACGGACCCGCGGCCTCGGGAAAAGGCACACTCGGCAAGCGGCTCGCCAAGCATTACGGCTATCGTCATCTCGATACCGGCGTGATCTATCGCGCGGTCGCCAAGGCGCTGCTGGACGCGGGCGCCGACCTGACCGACGAAATGATCGCTGTCTCCGCCGCGCTGGAACTAGATCCTGAAAAGTTCGGGAATCCGGCCCTGAAGACCCAAATCGTGGGCGAGGCCGCCTCGGTGGTCTCGGCAATCCCCAAGGTGCGGGAGGTGCTGCTCAATTTTCAGCGCCAGTTCGCGGCGGATCCGCCGGGCGCGGTGCTCGATGGCCGCGACATTGGAACCGTGATCTGCCCGCATGCCGACGTGAAGATCTTCGTCGTCGCCGACCCGAGGGTCCGCGCCCGCCGCCGGACCCTGGAAGCCAAGGCCCGCGGCGAAGACGCCGACGAGGCCTTGGTATTGGCGGATATCCTCAAGCGCGACGAACGCGACAAGAATCGGGCCACCGCCCCCTTGAAGGCGGCCCCCGACGCGCACGTGCTCGATAATTCGAATCTCGACATCGAGGCCGGCGTTCGCGCCGCCATCGCGATCGTCGAGGCCGTCCGCGCGGCGCGTTAAACGCCGCACAGCGGCCCTTGGATCAGTTCTTCGACCAGTAGCGGTCGAACGGCAATTCCAACTCTGCCGTCATGACGATGGGCTGAGCGTCATTCCGGACAGCCGACGCGTGTGAGGACGAGGCGGCGCCGGGCATCGCGGCGACAGCGCTTCCAACGGTAAGAACGGCGAAAGCCGTCAGGACGATAAAGTTCTTCATGGCGATATTCCCCGTGTTCGAAAGGGGCATCCTGTGAGGGGACGCTTAAGACCGGGTTCTGACGCCGGTCTTGCGCCATGAATTCGCGCAATGCGGTCAACAAGCCGTTGAAACGCCACCCAGGAAGGCGGCATTCAGGCCTCGTCAGGCTTAAGGCCTCGTAAATCGGGCATTTCTGACTTGCCGGGAATTGCCCTGAGCGCTATATCCCTCGTTGTCCGGGCCGCCATCGACATTGTCGAGGCCGTCCGAGCGGGCCGGCAGCTGGTTTGAGCCTCTGCCGTCATTGGAGGAAAGCCCGCTCCAGGTTCTTGAAGTCGATACGCCCGTTTCAGGTCCCGGATACAATCAACGTATCGAACGTGCAGGCAAGCTGCCGGCCCGCTATCGCGATTTTTGCGAGGCGGTCGTTAGGGTTTGCGGACCTCTAACACTTCACGCCCGATACGCCCTTTAACCCAAATCGCCGGCGACACCCGCATCTGGAGAACAAATGGCTTTGACTGCTACTTCCTATAATCCTTCCCGCGACGATTTTGCCGCGATGCTCGACGAGAGCTTTGCCGGCGGCAATCTGCAGGAAAGCTCTGTCATCAAGGGCATCGTTGTTGCGATCGAGAAGGACATGGCCGTCATCGACGTCGGCCTGAAGACCGAAGGCCGCGTGGCGCTGCGTGAATTCGCAGGACCCGGCAAGGAAAGCGAACTCAAGGTTGGCGACGAGGTCGAGGTGTTTCTCGACCGTATCGAGAACGCGCTCGGCGAAGCCGTGCTGTCGCGTGACAAGGCGCGCCGCGAGGAAAGCTGGGGCAAGCTCGAGAAGGCGTTCAACAACAACGAGAAGGTGCACGGCGTCATCTTCAATCAGGTCAAGGGCGGCTTCACCGTCGATCTCGACGGCGCCGTGGCCTTCCTGCCGCGCTCGCAGGTCGATATCCGACCGATCCGCGACGTAGCCCCGCTGATGAACAATTCGCAGCCGTTCCAGATTCTCAAGATGGATCGCCGCCGCGGCAACATCGTGGTGTCGCGCCGAACGGTTCTCGAAGAGACCCGCGCCGAACAGCGCCAGGAACTGGTGCAGAATCTCGAAGAGGGTCAGGTCATCGACGGCGTGGTCAAGAACATCACCGATTACGGTGCGTTCGTCGATCTCGGCGGCATCGACGGCCTGCTGCACGTCACCGATATCGCCTGGCGCCGGGTCAATCACCCGACCGAGGTGCTCACCATCGGCCAGACCGTGAAGGTCAAGATCATCAAGATCAACCACGAGACCCACCGCATCTCGCTCGGCATGAAGCAATTGCTGGACGATCCGTGGCAGGGTATCGAGGCCAAGTATCCGCTCAATGCGCGCTTCACCGGCCGCGTCACCAACATCACCGACTACGGCGCGTTCGTCGAACTGGAACCGGGCATCGAAGGCCTGATCCACGTCTCGGAAATGTCGTGGACCAAAAAGAACATGCACCCCGGCAAGATCGTTTCGACCTCGCAGGAAGTCGAAGTGCAGGTTCTCGAAGTCGATTCGGTCAAGCGCCGGATTTCGCTCGGCCTCAAGCAGACCATGCGCAATCCCTGGGAAGTGTTCGTCGAAAAATTCCCGGTCGGATCGACGGTCGAAGGCGAGGTCAAGAACAAGACCGAGTTCGGTCTGTTCCTCGGGCTCGAGGGTGATGTCGACGGCATGGTCCATCTGTCCGATCTCGACTGGAAGCTTCCGGGCGAGCAGGTGATCGACAACTTCAAGAAGGGCGACACGGTCAAGGCCGTGGTGCTCGATGTCGATGTCGAGAAGGAGCGCATCTCGCTCGGCGTCAAGCAGCTCGAGGGCGATCCGTTCGCCGAACCGGGCGACGTCAAGAAGGGCGCGGTCGTGACCTGCGAAGTGCTCGAGGTGAAGGAAAGTGGCATCGAGGTCCGGATTGCCGGCACCGAATTCACCACTTTCATCAAGCGGTCCGAACTGGCGCGTGAGCGCTCCGATCAACGCGCCGAGCGCTTCGCCGTCGGCGAAAAGGTCGATGCGCGGGTGATCCAGTTCGACAAGAAGGCCCGCAAGGTGCAGGTCTCGATCAAGGCGCTGGAAGTTGCCGAAGAGAAGGAGGCCATCGCGCAGTACGGTTCCTCCGATTCGGGGGCGACGCTGGGCGACATTCTCGGTACCGCGCTCAAGCAGCGCACCGACAAGTAAGCTTCTCGCTTTCTTGGTCGTCATCAATCGGGCCCCGGTTTCGACCGGGGCTTTTTTGTAATCTGCGGCGCGGCGTTCTTCTTCCCCTCTCCCCTTGTGGGAGAGGGTGGCACGGACGCGCGAAGCGCGTTCGTGACGGGTGAGGGGTTACGGTCTATCGATAGAAAGAGACCCCTCATCCGGCACGGACTTCGTCCATGCCACCTTCTCCCACAAGGGGAGAAGGGAACAGGTCTTGTTTTCTTTATATTGCGTCGCAATTGATGTAATCAGGACGTGGGATATTAGGGCTGTGCAGAGAAGACCGTGCGCCCCCTTTGAAGACCTCCCTTAGGAGAATTTCGATGTCGCTTGATTCGGATGTGATCGTCGATCGCCGCAGGATACGCCGCAAGCTGACCTTCTGGCGCGTAGCTGCCGTGGTATTCGCAATCGCTGCGATCGTCGTCGTGGGCGTGGTCGCAACGCCGGGCGGCCGCAGCGCGTTCACGACGTCAGGCTCGATTGCCCGCGTCCATATCGATGGCTTGATCCGCAGCGACAACGATCGGGTCGAGGCGCTGGAGCGGCTGGAAAAATCGCGCGCCGCGGCGGTCATCGTGCACATCAATTCGCCCGGCGGCACCACGGCGGGCTCCGAGCAGCTCTATGACGCGCTGGTGCGCCTGAAGGCGAAGAAGCCGCTGGTCGTGGTCGTCGAGGGACTGGCCGCGTCGGGCGGCTACATCACCGCCATCGCGGCCGATCATATCATTGCCCAGCAGAGCTCGCTGGTCGGCTCGATCGGCGTGCTGTTTCAGTTTCCGAATTTCTCCGAGTTGCTGAAAACCGTCGGCGTCAAGGTCGAGGAAGTGAAGTCTTCGCCGTTAAAAGCAGCACCCAACGGCTTTGAGCCGACCAGTCCGGAAGCGCGCGCGGCGCTCGACGCGCTGGTGAAGGACTCCTATGCGTGGTTTCGCGGTCTTGTGAAGGAACGGCGCGGCATGGACGATGCGCTGCTCGAGAAAGTTGCGGACGGACGGGTCTTCACCGGCCGCCAGGCGGTCGATCTCAAGCTGATCGATCAACTCGGCGACGAGAAAACCGCTATTGCATGGCTGGTCGCGCAAAAAAACATCAAGAGCGATCTGCCGGTGCGCGATTTCAAGCTGTCGCCGCGGTTCGGCGACCTGACTTTCCTGCGAACGGCGGCTTCCATCACGCTCGACGCGCTCGGCCTGGGCTCGATCGCCCGTCAAGTCGAGCAGGGCGGCGTTGCGCAGGCGGTCGATCGCCTCGGTCTCGATGGCATGTTGGCGCTTTGGTCTCCCGCGGGGTCCAACTGAGCGCCATAAGTACGGTTCCCGCACGGTCCTCCCGCATTGCGAGTGTTGCCGGAATACCCAATCCGGCCCTTTGTCACGCGTTTTCGCGGCGCGCAATTTGATTTAGCGTCTTGACAGTGCACGGCATTTTCACGGAAATGCATGTCCGCGCTCCCGGGTCCCAGTCTCGATGATCAAATCCGAACTCGTTCAACGCATCGCCGAGCACAACCCGCATCTCTATCAGCGGGATGTGGAGAACATTGTGAACGCGATCCTTGATGAGATCGTCGCGGCTTTGGCGCGCGGCGACCGGGTCGAACTGCGCGGTTTCGGCGCGTTTTCGGTAAAGCACCGTCCGGCCCGCGCCGGCCGCAATCCGCGCACCGGGGCACATGTGCCGGTGGATCAGAAAAGCGTTCCGTTTTTCAAGACCGGCAAGGAAATGCGCGAACGTCTGAACCGCGAAAACGCGGGATCGGACGCCGGCGCGTAGGCGTTTTAGATCGCGCGTATTCTGATCTCCATCAACGCGAGAGCTGGTCATGCGCAAGTTTCTCACAGCCGTGGTCCTGATTCCGCTGGGCTTGCTGTTTGTCGTCTTCGCGGTCGCCAATCGTCATATGGTGACGGTGTCGCTGGACCCGTTCAATTCCGCCGACCCGTCGGTGGGGTTCACGCTGCCGCTGTTCGTGGTCATCATCGCGGTCGCGATCGCGGGCGTGGTGGCGGGCGGCTCGGCGACCTGGTTCCGGCAGCGGCACTGGCGGCGCGCCGCGCGCCAGCACGAGGCCGATGCGCGGCAGGCGAGGGCGCAACTGGCGGATCTGCGTGCCGGCACGATGACGCCCTCGCGCTACGATCCGCAGCGGCTTTCCGCGCCCTTACAGGGCGGCGGATATGGCGCCTCCGGGCGAGACAAGCAGGGCGCGACGTTGTAGAACGCGGGCGCAAGCGCATCGCTTTTTCGCTTTCCCGTCGCCACCCTGACCCGTGCCCTGAAACATGTCCCTGATCGTCAAAATCTGCGGCCTGTCCACGCCTGAGACGCTCGACGTCGCGCTGGATGCCGGCGCGGACATGGTGGGATTCGTGTTCTTTCCGCCTTCGCCGCGCCATCTGAGCCTTGAGATCGGGCGCGAACTCGGCAGGCAGGCCAAGGGCCGCGCCACAAAAGTCGCGCTCACGGTCGATGCCGACGACGCGACGCTGGCCAACATCGTCGAGGCGCTGGCGCCGGATATCCTGCAGTTGCACGGCAAGGAAACCGTGGCGCGGCTGCGCGACATCAAGCAGAGATTCGGATTGCCGGTCATGAAGGCGATCGCGGTCGAGACCGCGGCCGATCTCGCGTCGTTGCCCGGCTTCGCCGCGGTGGCCGATCGCATCCTGTTCGATGCCCGCGCGCCCAGGGAAGCCACCCGTCCAGGCGGTCTTGGCGCGGTGTTCGACTGGCATGTGCTTGAGAAGCTCGACCTCCAGCTACCGTTCATGGTCTCGGGTGGCCTCAATGCCGGGAATGTCGCCGAGGCCGTTCGCGTCACCCGCGCCGGCGGCGTCGACATTTCCTCCGGCGTGGAGCGGGCAGCCGGCGTCAAGGATCCCGAGATGATCCGCAGCTTTATTCGCGCCGCGCGCGCCACCGACGAGTTGATGGTTCGATGAAACCAAATCTGCCCAATTCCTTCCGCAGCGGTCCCGACGAGCGCGGGCATTTCGGCATTTTCGGCGGACGCTTTGTCGCCGAAACGCTGATGCCGCTGATCCTCGATCTGGAGCAGGCTTACGCCGCCGCCAAGGCCGATCCGGCATTCGGTGCGGAAATGGACGGCTACCTCAAGCACTATGTCGGCCGGCCGTCGCCGCTGTATCTCGCCGAGCGCCTCACCGAACATCTCGGCGGCGCAAAAATCTATTTCAAGCGCGAGGAGCTGAACCACACCGGTTCGCACAAGGTCAACAACGTGCTCGGCCAGATCATGGTCGCCCGTCGCATGGGCAAGAAGCGGATCATCGCCGAGACCGGTGCCGGCCAGCACGGCGTCGCCACCGCCACGCTGTGCGCGCGGTTCGGGCTCGAGTGTGTGGTCTATATGGGCGCGGTCGATGTCGAGCGGCAGCAGGCCAATGTCATCCGCATGGAGATGCTGGGCGCCAGGGTGATCCCGGTGCAATCAGGCTCGCGTACCCTGAAGGACGCGATGAACGACGCGCTGCGCGACTGGGTCACCAATGTGCATAATACGTTTTACTGCATCGGCACCGTCGCGGGCCCGCATCCCTATCCGATGATGGTGCGCGACTTCCAGTCGGTGATCGGCATCGAGACCCGCGCGCAGCTGCAGGAAGCCGAAGGCCGCCTGCCGGACTCGCTGATCGCCTGTATCGGCGGCGGCTCCAACGCGATGGGATTGTTCCATCCGTTCCTCGATGATCCCGGCATCGAGATTTTCGGTGTCGAGGCGGCCGGCCACGGACTCACGCAGTTGCACGCGGCGTCGATCGCGGGCGGCCGCCCCGGCGTGCTGCACGGCAACCGCACTTATTTGCTGATGGACGACGACGGCCAGATCCAGGACGCGCATTCGATTTCGGCCGGACTGGATTATCCCGGCATCGGGCCGGAACATTCATGGCTGCACGAAACCGGCCGGGTGAAATATCTGTCGGCGACCGACGACGAAGCGCTGGCGGCGTTCCAATTGCTGTCGCGGCTGGAAGGCATCATTCCGGCGCTGGAGCCCGCGCACGCCATCGCCAAGGTGATGGAGCTCGCACCGAAGCGGCCAAAGGATCATCTGATGGTGGTCAATCTCTCCGGCCGCGGCGACAAGGACATCCCGCAAGTGGCGGATATTTTGCGGGGGAAGAAGTGATCGCCGAACGCTGCCGCCTCCTTCACCTCTCCCCGTCGGGGAGAGGTCGGCTGCGCAGCAGCCGGGTGAGGGGACTTTCGCTTTACTCGAACCGAAGCGTGCTTTCGATCATTTCGAGGACGCCTTCAAGATTGTCATACACGTCGCTATTCGAGACGCGGACAATGTGGAAGCCGCAGGCCTCCAGTACATCGGACCGGACCTTGTCTCTTGCTAGTTCGGCTGGTTCGGCATGCGTAACCCCGTCAACTTCGACGATCAGTTTCCCGTCCAGCGTCACGAAATCCACGACATACCGATCAATCGAATGCTGGCGGCGAAATTTCCACCGCGCCAGCCGCCGATTGCGCAGTGCTTGCCAAAGCTTCGCCTCGGCGCTCGTTTGCGACGAACGAAGGTGTCGGGCTCTCGTCTTGAACTTGTCCATCCCCCTCACCCGGCTGCTGCGCAGCCGACCTCTCCCCGGCGGGGAGAGGTATAGCACAGCGAACGCCAAACCATGACCACCCGCATCGACGCACGTTTCGCAGAGTTGAAGCAGGAAGGCCGTGCG
>Ga0193726_1000765_pt1 | contig 29973 bp, 63 predicted proteins | sample H2c1metaG_FD_144928 | JGI IMG/M metagenome (GOLD analysis project Ga0193726, IMG submission 144928) | Soil microbial communities from a riparian zone of the East river system, Colorado, United States - H2c1 | ecosystem: Environmental > Terrestrial > Soil > Riparian zone | place: USA: East River... | reverse complement strand
TGGCCGAGTACGACGGCACCACAGAGACCGGATTCACGTTCGTCCTGAATGTGAACCGAGCTCTGTCGGAGTTCACGATCTACAACCGAACAGCGGACGACACCGTTTCGTCCCTGGATTTCGCGATGTCGCTGTTGTCCGGGGACACGGTAACCATCAGCACCATCGACGGGAACAAGAGCGTCACGCTCACCCGATCCGGTGTGGTCAGTTCCGTCCTGTACGCCGTTCCGATCCAGTCGAATTGGATCAAGCTCGAGCCCGGTGACAACCGTATCCGGGTCTACGCGACTGGGGCGGCGGTGCCGTTCACCATCACGTACAACGAGCTCTACGGAGGTCTGTGATGGAGATCTATATCCTGGACAGTCTCTACCGCCGAATCACGGTAGTGGACACCTGGGTGTCGTTCATCTGGACCGAGCGATATTCGGCCACTGGCGACTTCCAGCTCGTTGTCAACTCCACCCTTGCGAACCGAAACCTGTTCATCAAGGGCACGAAGCTGGCGATGAGTAGTTCCTATCGAGTGATGACGGTGGAGACTGCCCAGGATGCCCTAGACGAACAGGGTAACCGGTTGCTGACCATAACGGGTCCGTCTCTCGAGTCGGTCCTGACTCAGAGACTGGCTCGCGGCGCTCTGGACGACAGCACGTCCGATCCTCAGTGGGTGCTCACGGGCACGCCAGTGGAGATCGCCAATCAGATGTTTCACGACGTCTGCGTAGAGGGATTGCTCGACCCCGGTGACATCATTGCTGGCGTCACCGAGGCGAGCATATTCCCAGCGGACACCGTGCCTCCACCGCCGGACGAGATCGAGTACTCGGTCGATCCCCAGACCCTGTACGATGCCGAGGTCGCCCTCTGCAACCAGTATCTGCTCGGGTTCCGTCTGGTCCGCGATATTTCGTCCGGACTGCTCTACTGGGATGTCTACTCAGGGAGTAACAGAACATCACACCAGACTGCTCTTCCCGCGGTTGTGTTCAGTGAGGAATTCGACAACCTCCAGAACGTGACGGAACTCTCGTCCGTTGCCACGTACAAGAACGTAGCGTACGTGATCACGCCCGTCGGATGCGCCATCGTCTATGCCGACAACGTCGACCCCGCCATCGCAGGGTTCGACCGCAGGGTTCTCATCGTTACCAATACGGACATAACGGATACCGATCCACCAACCGCGTTGGCTCAGATGATGGCTCTCGGCACCCAGCAACTGGCGCTCAACCGTCAGACTGCTGCGTTCGATGGCGCGATCAGTCAGACCAGCAAGTACGTGTACGGAATCGACTACAACCTCGGTGATCTTATCGAGTACCGGAACAGCGACGGCGTCTCTAACACGATGCAGGTGACGGAACAGATCTTCTCCTCGGACAACACCGGAGTGAAGTCATATCCGACGCTCATCATCAACGAGTTCGTCACACCTGGTTCCTGGGACGCAGAACCGCCTGGCGTCTCTTGGACAGACCTGGCTGACGACGACTACTGGGACGACAGACCCTGATATTCACCGTAAAGGAGGTTCGCAATGGCTATCGGTGATGACGCCGCGGCCGCAGGTTTCCCCCTCGTTCCCGGTTCAGGTGACGCAGGCCGAGTCAAGCTCGGAGCACAGGAGATCAACCGAACTCGGGACGAGGTCGCTCAGACCAAGAACCTCATCCCGGTGGGGAAGGCCGCATATCGGACAGCTTCGGGCGTCACCTCGGGAACGGCGGATCCGACCGGCGGTAACGACGGAGACATCTACTTCAAGATCGTCAGTTAGGTGCGACCGTGACCGACTACACGCATCCGTCCGGTGGCGGAACGATGCTGATCCGGGACACCGGGTCTACTGTCGAGTTCTTTTTCCAGGCTGGTGACTCGAGTGACTGGGTCAACGGTCTGGCATTCAACTGGACGGCCAACGGGTCGACGACCGGTAACTCGATCGACTACCCAACGGGGCGGCCGAATTACCACGTCGGGTCGGTCACGGTCAGCACTTCGCAAACCGTCACATTCCGACTGCTCTCAGATACCAACATTTCTGGTATCGGGGGCCCGACATCGTTCGGCGTCTCTCTCAATCGAGCGTCGAAGCCGTCTGCTCCTACAACCCCGTCCATATCTGCCATCAAGTCGACGTCAGTCGTTGCCACGTTCTCGGACGGGTCCAACGGCGGAGATGCGATCGACTCGCGGGAGATCACATATGGTCTGAGTTCCGCAGGCGGCACGACGAACATCAGCTCGGACCGCTCCACAACCATCACAGGCCTTACCCCTGGCAAGGTGTATTACTTCTGGGCCAGATGTCACAACTCCGAGGGTTACGGCCCTTGGTCCGGAAGAGCCAGTGCAACAACGCTCAACGTACCCGCGGCTCCGAGTACGCCGACCTTGTCGGGTGTGTCCGCCACAACCGTTACGGCAACGTTCACGCCGAATGCGACCGGTGGATCCACCATCACGGCATACCAGGTCGGCTACGGTACCGATCCGACAACTCCGGCGACAACCATATCCGCTTCGTCTCCACAGACGGTCACGGGTCTGGTCCCCGGAACCAAGTACTACTTCTGGGCGAGGGCACAGAACTCCGTGGGTTGGAGTGCGTGGTCGGCAGTAAGCAGTATTTCGACCATCGCAGGTGCCTACATCCTGGTGGGTACGAGTTGGAAGATCGCGACCCCTTACGTCAGGGTCAGTGGCGTTTGGAAGGTCGCAGAACCGTGGGTAAAGAACGCGGGGGTGTGGAAGCGAACAAACTAGAAATTCTCTCCATTGAGAGATTAGGGGAGGAAACTAATGTCAGCCGTATGGCTAAGGGCAGTCCTGATTGTCGTCTGCTCGATTCTGGGTTCCGGGGGGCTCTGGACTTACCTTCAGAGCAGGAGCACGCGGGGAAACGCCACCACTCGTCTTCTGATGGGTGTCGCATACGACAAGATCACCACGCTGGGTTTGACGTACATCACTCGAGGCTCCATCACGATGGACGAGTACGTGGACTTCCGGAAGTACTTCTTCGAGCCGTACGCGGCCCTGGGAGGCAACGGCGTCGCCAAGCGGATCATGGACTCGATCGACACTCTGCCGATTCGTCCGCACAACGAGAACCCCAGCATCTTCACGAACAGTCAGGGAAGGGTCACCACGAATGTCCAACTCCTCACCAATTCCGGCGGGGGCGGCAGTAACTACAGTACGCCGGTCGCTCCTCAGTGACGCCAGCTACTCGACCCTGAAGCACCTGGCTGCCGTAGGTCTGCCCGCGCTCTCCACGTTGTACGCAGCGTTGGCACAGCTGTGGAACGTCGGGCACATCGCCGAGGTCGTCGGCTCCATAGCCGCGGTCAACGTGTTCCTGGGCGCCTTCATGGTGCTGTCCCAGACCTCGTACGACGCGAGCACCGTCAAGTACGACGGCAACCTGCTCGTCTCGACCGACCCGTCGGACGGCACCAAGTCCCTCACACTCAGCGTGGAGACGCCTGAGGCGATGTCGGCCCTGACCTCGTCGAAGGACGCAACGTTCCGGGTCGTCCCCGTCAAGTAGTACAAGCCATCCGAAACCAGTCAAAATGGGAGTAAAAACATGGCCTTCAGCATCGAAGCCATCGAGCATGCGTTCGGTTTCCACAAGGCGACCATCGAGGGCGAGAACGCCACGCTGCCGAAGCACGCCAGTCTGCGCGCGGAGTTCAAGCAGTTCGCACAGATGCTCGAGAACCTGCTTCCCGACGGTCGCGCCAAGAGCGTGGCGTTCACCCAGCTGGAGAACGCATCCATGTGGGCGCACAAGGCCGTCGCTGAGCTGGCTCCCCTGGTGGACGAGGTGAACGCGGACCTCAATCCGGTCGTGACCGTCGAGCCGACTCCGTCCGACGACGTCCCCGAGCAGACCACGCCCGAGGACCCCTCGGCGCCTGTCTCCGGCGTGCAGAGCGTCATCGTCACGGACGCTCCTCCGGCCGCGTAGTACGCCTTTGTAGGGGTCTCACGTAGGATTTACAAGCCCTATAGTGAGACCCCTACAAAGGAGAACCACAATGCAACTCCCATGGAACACGACTCCCGAAACCGACCTGCTCGACCAGGCGATCGAGCGTCTGTACACACTCATGGCAGAAGAAGAGCCCGACACCGAGAAGTACTCCGTGATCGTGGACCAGCTGGCCAAGCTCCACAAGCTCAAGGAGGACGAAAAGTCCACCAAGACGCGTGTGAGCCCGGACACGCTGGCCATGATCCTCGGAAACCTCGCCGGTATCGGATTCATCATCTGGCACGAGAAGGCAGGCATCATCACCTCAAAAGCCCTCGGCTTCGTGATCAAGTCCATCCGGTAGCATTCCCTATCCCAACAGGATCAAGAACTTAGGACCCCACACGGGTTTTAAGTTTTGCCTTTCGCAGAATTGACACGGGCTGTGATGAGACTCTGCGAAAGGAACCATCATGCTCAAGAAGCTTGTCGGTAACACGACCTTCTTCGTCAGTTCCGCTCTCTACCTGTCCTACGCCTACGAAGAAGGAAAGCGACGACTCGAAAAGCTCGGCGAGACCGAAACGGTCTACAACGAGTACCAGTACGTCGCCGTCCGCTTCGCCCGCGGAGACTACAGGAAAGAGAACGGATTCGACCAAGCAATCAACGACTTCAAGTTCTACCGCATCATCAAGCCTCGCGACTAGTCTCTAGATTGAAGCCCCTAACACGGGCTTCAGTTTCAGTCAAAATGGGAGTGATTCCGCATCTTTCACACGGGCTATAATGAGACCCTACGAAAGGTACTGGAATGACAGCCCTCTTCATCGTCCTCACCGCCATCGCCGCTTACGCGTTGGGCGCACTTACCACCCACTACAAGCACGTCGACTCCAAGAAGAAGCTGAACGAGACCCACGAGGTCGAGCTCAGGAAGAACTGGAACGACGGCTGGGACCTGGGTAACAAGAGCGCCCTCGCCGACTCCATGGCCGTGTGGGAAGCGTACAAGAAGATGTTCCCCAAGACTGACAAGTAGCTCACCGCCTAAGACCCCCACGGGTTTTAGGTTTCGTAGGTTTAACACTTGTTATAACGAGACCCCTACGAAAGGTATTAAGATGCAGCACACATATTCGTGGCTCGGTTCACCCCTCCACCTCGTTCTCGAGGAGAAGATCGCTGACGGCTACAACCGTACGCACCTGGCCTTCATCGAGGCACAATCATTTTTCAAGGCAAAGTACGGCGTCCCGTGGACCCCCGAATTGCCCTTGGAGATGAACGTGACCTCCGAAGACCTGGAAGCGTACGACCAGTTCGGACAGCTCCTCAACCTCCTCATCAAGATCAACGGTGGATCGCTGGACATCCCCGAAGAGCAGTGCACATCGAACGTACTCGTTCGACTGTAATTTCAAGCCCTAAGACCCCTACACGGGTTTTAGGTTTCGTAGGTTTTACACTTGTTATAACGAGACCCTACGAAAGGAACCGCCATGCTCGGAAAACGAGAACTCCGCATCAAGCTGTCCAAGCCCGACAAAAACGACAACGACCAGTCCACGCCACTGGACGACGTACTCAACCCCGACACTGTCGCCCTCATAGAGGACGCCGGTAAGCGGGTCGTGAAGTACATCGCCCTGACCGTGGGTGCCCTCGTCATCGCAGTCAAGGCCGCCGACACCATGAGCCAAGTCATCGTCAAGAAGACCAAAAGCGCCGACCAGAAGTAACTCAAAAACCACGACTCCCTAACAAGGAGTTTAGGTTTTCAATTTCTAAAAAATTCCCGGGGGAGAATTTCCGGGTCTTCTTTCGCAGGATTTACACGTCTTATAATGAGACCCCTACGAAAGGATCCACCATGTCCGAGACCGAGAAGACCACCTCCGGTTTCTTCACCCGCATGCTGAACAACGCCCGCCCCGACCAGGACGGCGCCGAACCCACCGAGTTCGAGAAGTACCAGAAGGCCCAGAAGCGCAAGCGCCTGGCCTCCCGGACACTCGCCCTCGTTGGCATCGCCGCCACCATCGTCGTCGCCGCGAAGTACATCAGCGTTCCGGTTCCCGAAGAGACCGCAGACTCCGCTCACCCCGACACTGAGACCCCCACCGACTGACCTCGCTCCTAGAGCCCTAACAAGGGTTCTAGGTTTCTTCAAAATGGGAGTGAATCATGAAGACGTTCTACAACAACCTGAAGACCCAGACCCAGGAGAACCCGCTGTACGCGATCGCGGTGGCCTGCACCGTGGTCATCGCCTACCGTCACGTCAGCGTTCTCGCGAGAGTCATGCTGAAGAAGAAATAGATTTCCAATCAGACCGTCGTCTCCCCAAGAAGTAACCATTTACCCAGAAAGGACACACCATGCTCAGTAAGCTCCTCGCGTCACTCGGAGTACTCGTCGCCATAGTCACCCTGTCGGCGTGCGGTAGCTCGCACACTACCTCGACGCAACTGGCTGCGACCAAGGCCAACGTCAGTGTCGACCTGAACGGAACCTGGCACCAGTCCAACGTCGGCATCCGAGGCATCACGATGGTTGCCCACATCGCCGACGGGTCCATCGAGATCGACATGAAGCTGAACGACGAGTCCGGGATCTACTGGGTCGGAGACTTCGCCCCGCCGCCCGCTGTCTCCAACTCGAGCGAGGTCACCTCCGACGGTGACGTGGAGACGATGTCCTTGGACATTCTCGCCTCCCAGGACCTGACCAAGACCTTCACGTACAACAACGGAGAGCTCAGCTTCCCGTTCTCGATCATGGGCGAGTCGACGGTCGTCCAGCTCTCGAAGTAAGGATATTCGCAGGAATCACATCGCCTATGATGAGACCCCTACGAAAGGATTCCCATGGACCAGAACGAGACCACCGATCTCACCACCACCGAATGCGTCATGCTGTTCGCCGTGATGACCCCCATCTTCGCCTTCGCGACATATGGCATCATCACGGCCATGCAGAACGGCGCGGAACTGGTGCGTGAGATCAAGCAGTCCCGCAAGGAAAAGAAGAACCAGAAGTAACCACTCATACCTACGACCCCACAAGGGTTTTAGGTTTCGCCCTCTGAAGAAAGGAGATCCAAGTGGATTTCAGTATTTTTGCCGAACGTGTCGGAAAGAAGATCGCCGACAACTCGCCGGTCATCCTCACAGCCATAGGCGTCACCGGAGCCGTGGGCGCCGTGGTTCTGACGGGGAAGGCCTCGTTCAAGGCTGCCGAGATCCTCGCCGAGGAGAGGGTGAGGATCGAGAACGGTCTGGTCACGTCCAGGGATTTGGGCGTCGAGACCGATCTTCTCATGGACAACCGTGCCAAGTTCGACCTCGTCTGGAAGGAGTACATTCCCGCTGCAGTCATCGGAACGCTCGCAGTTGCCGCCATGGTTGGAGCAAACCATATCGGCATGAAGCGGGCAGCGGCGATGGCTTCCGCATATTCCTTGCTTCAGCAGGGCTATCACGAGTACAAGGAGAAAGTACTCGAGACGGTCGGCAAGAACAAGGAAGAGCAGGTCCGGGTCAAGGTCGCCCAGGAGAAGATCGAGCGTACTCCGTTCCCCAAGGACCGTGAGGCGTACTTCCTCGCTCCAGGCAACGATCTCTGGTTCGACGCCAGAACCGGCCGGTGGTTTCGAAGCGACATGGAGACGGTGCGGGCTGCCGTCAACGATCTCAACGAGATCATCCTGCGCGTCGGTCACGCGTCCGTCTCTGATTTCTACGAGATGATCGGACTCGACACGACGAGCGACTCGGACGAACTCGGCTGGACCACGGACGGCATGCTCGACGTCGGGTACACCGCGGTGGTCACCAAGCACGGTCCGGCCATGTCGATGGAGTTCAACTCGATCCCGGTCCGGGAGTTCTACAGGTTCGGATAGCACGTGAACCAACCCAAGCTATACTGCACGGACTGCCCAGATCGCGAATCCTGTGACGCGGGCTATCCGTGCGACTTCGTCAGATCAATCAACGATATCCTCGAAAGCGAGAACTTCATGTCCAACATCAAGCACACCGTTTCCAGCGTCGCCGCCGATGCCATCAAGGCCGCGAACGAGAAGGCCGAGCGGGTCCAGCACGAGGCCGCCGAGGACGAGACTGCGGAGGCGATCGACGAGGCCACCGAGCTCCTCGGCAAGGCGTCCAAGAAGCTGAAGTCCGTCAGCCACGACGCGGACGACAGCGACGACAAGTCCGACGACGCCAAGGCCACTCACTTCGTCGTCCGGATCCCCAAGTTCTCGACCATCGTCAAGAACAAGAAGCACGTCTTCATCGGCCTGGGTGGCGTCGCCGTCATCGCGGCCGCGGCGTTCCTCAAGTTCAACCAGAAGCAGGTCGAGATCCGGCTCGAGGACGTCTCGGACGAGGGTTCCGACTCCGAGGTCTGATCCACACCAACCGCCCAGTTCTAACGAAAGAACCGCATGATATCCAAGGACATCACCTACACGAACTTCGACAACGAGACGGTCACCAAGACGTTTTGGTTCAACTACAGCCTGTACGAGATCGCGGCCATGCAGATGCGGACCGAAAAGGTCACGAAGATGCTGGACGAGATCTCCGAGGCCAAGACCGGCGCCGACATCGTCGACCTGTTCGAGTTTCTCGTCGGGGGATCCCACGGTCTCCGCGACGGAGACGACTTCGACAAGTCGGAGCAGATTTCCACCCGATTCCTGCGCTCCCCGGCGCTCTCGGTGATGTTCGAGGAGTTCATCCTGAACTCGGGCCGGTTCGCCGAGTTCGTGACGGCCCTGTTCCCGCCGGAGATGTTCGAGAAGATCAACGAGGCGTCCGAGAAGGCCGACGGCGCGATCGGTGACAGGTTGCACTCGGACGCCGAACTCCTGGCGATGTCCGACGAGGAGTTCGCCGCCATCGCGGGTCTGAAGATGAAGCGCATGTCGGCGCGTCACAAGGCCCTCGCCTATCGTCGGAAGATCGGCGCGATTCCGGCGACCGTCACCGCGTAACACCAGCGATATTTGGGCGCCAGCACACACGAGGCTTCGTAGAGGTCTCACTCAAAAACTCCTCATGTGTGCTCGGTTATAAAAGACAATCAAGATTCCGCACCCCCGTGCAATGGAACCGTCGCCCATCTCGCTGTACACGATATTCGTGGGGAAGACGAAGTACCGTGTACACAGAACTACCGTCTGTTGTATGTATCGCGATCGGAGACGACATGAGCATCGACCTGGTCTTTCACAACGAACAGAGTTTGTTCGAAGGTACTCCGGAAGAGATCGCTGAATGGCTGGTCTACACCGCTGGCGACTGGGTGATGCAGAAAGACGTCTATCTCGTGGTCGGGAACACTGGCGCAACGATGAGTCCGGACGACTATCTGCGAGCTTTCGACCAGGGCGAACTCCTGTAAACGCACAAATAACAGGGCTTATGATGAGACCCTATGAAAGGAAATCCCATGAACCCCAAGGCCCTGAAGCTCATCGCCAAGCTCGCCGTCATGGCTGTAAGCTCACTCTTGATCGGAACCATCGTCAAGGGAGAGAAGGAAGCCCAGCAGCGAATCAACGACCACTTCGACCCCAAGTCCACCCAGGAAAACTAAACATCAACCTCAAAACTAAAACTCGCAAACACGGGTTTTAGCTTTCACATTTCTAAGGGTGAGCATGACAGACCTTCCGAGCAACAGCCGCCGACCGAGGAATGAGCCGGTCGACGAGGAGCCGACAGGTGACGAGAAGATCATCAAGAAGGTCGTCACCGGTGGTAGGGCAACCCAGCGGAAGCCCACGATCATCTCTCGGCTGAAGGAGATGTTCGGCGGAGCCGACGGGAAGGGTGTTCTGGAGTACGTCATCGTCGACGTCGCCGCCCCTGCCTTGCGTGATCTGGTCGCTGATGCCCTGAGCGAGGGAATACAGCGTATGATCTTCGGCAATCGCGACGATGACGACCGTCGTGGTTCCTCGAGGAACCGTGGACACGGCGGCTACAGCGGGGGACGGGGCGGCGAGCGTCCGTACGTTTCCCACACTCCGTACCACAACGCAAGCCGCCGCGATGACAGCTACCGCGGCGGATCCGACCGCACTCCGCGCCGCGGACACGATATTGTCGAGATCGTCCTGGACAACCGACAGGACGCCGAGGATGCGCTCTTTGAGCTCCGCAACGCGCTCGACCGGTACAGGAACGTCTCCATCGGCGATCTGTATGGCATCGTCGACATCGACCGGACGCCCGCGGACGAGTCCTACGGCTGGTTCAACCTGAGGTACGCCTCTGTCCGCAAGGTCAGGGACGGGTACCTTCTCGACCTGCCCAAGCCCGAACCGCTCAACGGGTAGGAGGTGAACGAACATGTCAACCGCACAACAGGATCGAGAGCTCCTGAAAACAGCCTACCAGCGTGATGGTAAGCCCTCCCGTAAATGGGTCATGAAGGTCAACCGGATGCCCGACGCTCAGGTCTTCGTGATACTGAAGCGTCTCAAGAGTCAGGGAGCTGTCTGAGTGCGAACCATTCTTATTCTCGCGGCCGGTGTCGCCGTGGGATACAACCTGCAGAACAACAAGGACGAGTCGATCGAGTACCTGGTCGGAAAGGCCGTCGAGAACGCCCAGGACGCCTTCAAGAAGGTCCGGAGTCTGTTCTCGGCGGCTCGTCCGTCCGCCTAGAAAGGGTCATATTCATGAAGATCGCCACCGCCCTCGGCGTGGGGCTCTACTTCGGATACAAGATCGGAAAGTTCGTCGGAACGTTCAAGGCGAATCTTCCCGACCCCGAAGAGTTCGAGAGGCGTGTGAATCGCCTCAACGACATCTTCAAGGACAAGACCCAGCAGAACGCCCAGCCGGTCACCATCCAGGGCGAAACCATCTAACAAGAGAGGTATATTTCGGATGTTCACCAATCTCAAGCAGAAGGTCACATCGAAGGTCGGTCTCCAGATCCTGGAGGCCCAGCGTCATTCCCCCGTCATCCTGTTCTCCGTCGGCGCCGTCGGCATGCTGGCCACGGTCGTGATGGCCAGCCGTGCGACGCTCAAGATGGACGAGGTCATCCGGGAGAGCGAGGAGAAGAAGGCCGCGATCGAGCAGGCTCTTCTTCTCTCTTCGGAAGAGAGGTACACCGGTGAGAAGTACACCGAGGAGGATGCCAAGAAGGACGGCATGACCACTCGGGTTCGGCTCGCCATCAAGATCGCCAAGCTCTACGCTCCGTCCATCGCGATCGGCCTGCTCTCCGTCGGCGCCATGACCGGCTCGCACGTCATCCTCAACCGTCGCTACGTCGGTGCGTCCGCTGCGTTCGCCGGGGCCAACAAGGCCTTCCAGGAGTACCGCGGTCGCGTCGTCGAGGAGCTCGGCAAGGAGAAGGACCAGGAGTTCCGCTACGGCGTGGTCGAGCGTGAGGTGGCCGTCGACGACGAGACCGGCACGCACGCGGTGACCATCAAGGAGCGCGACCCGAAGAGCCACGGCTCGATGTACGCCCGGCTGTTCGACGAGGAGACCAGCAAGAACTGGGAGCCGGAGCCCGGCTACAACTCCATGCGCATCAAGGCTCAGATGGACTGGGCCAACTACGTCCTCAACGGCAAGGGCTTCCTGTTCCTCAACGAGGTCTACGAGATGCTCGGTATGGACCCGAGCCCCGAGGGACAGATGGTCGGATGGGTCAAGCGCGAGGACGGCGGCGGCGACGGTCACGTCGACTTCTGCCTGATGGACGACCCGAAGGACGGTATGGAGTTCATCTGCGGCAACGACTCCTCGGTCTGGCTCGACTTCAACGTCGACGGCGATATCCTGTGGATCCTCAAGCAGCGCAAGGTCGAGAAGGCCGCGGCCCGGAAGCACAGCCAGGCCCAGCGTGCCTCTCAGGGCCGGGGTCCGGAGAGCCGTCGCAGTCGGCAGATCCGGGAGGGCTAGACCATGAAGTACCTTCTGACATCCGCAGGCAGCCTCGCGGTGGGGTATTTCGCGGCCCAGCTGATCCTCAAGCGCAAGTACGAAAACGATGTCACTCAGGCGGTCGCTGAGGTCCAGGAGCACTACCGCGAGTTCTACAAGCAGAAGCTCGTCGAGGCCGGGGTCACGGAGCCCGAGGAGTCCGAGAAGGTCGCTCCGGCGTTCAAGGGCCAGTATGTCCCCGAACAGGACGACGATGAGGAGTTCAGTGTCGACCGGTTGGTGAGGGGAGATTTCAGCCCCCCGCCGCCGGTCGACTACAACGCCCAGTACCGCAAGGGCACGGTTGCCAACCCGAAGCCCGACCTCGCGTCACCGCTCGACTACGTGTACGACCCCGAGGACCCGCACGTCATCTCGCAGAACGCGTACAACGCGGGAATGCCGGAGTGGGAGGAGGCTCAGATGCTCGTCTACTACGTCCCGGACGACATCGTGGCCGACAGCCTGACCGGTGAGGTTCTCTCGGAGGACACTCTCGAGAGGTACATCCGACGGCTCAACCTCGAACAGTTCGGGGAGAAGTCGCTGGACGAGGACACCGTGTTCGTCCGTGCACCTCGGGTCAAGACGGACTTCGAGGTCGTCCGGAGCCAGGAGAGCTACCAGGAGGCCACGGGTAAGGACCTCCCCCTGGCGGGCGGTGGCGGTGAGTGAGCGCCAGGCCGCTTGACGAGCTGTTCTTTGAATGGCTATACGCTCAAGTCGCCGACGCCGATGTGACCGACCCGTCCCGAACTTACTGGAAGCTGTTCAAACAGCTGTACACCACTGAGTTCTTCTGGATCATCCCGCGGGATGACGACCGGATCATGGACGGACAGGAATTGCGAAACGAGTTCACCCGACGTCGGCGCATTAACCGTGTGCCGTTGGACTGGTTGGACTTGGGTTGCTCCGTGCTTGAGCTGATGGTGGGTCTCGCCCGACGGATCGCATTCGAGGATCTGGACGAGGGTGAGACCCACTACTGGTTCTGGCAACTTCTGCGGAATCTGGGGCTCGACGACTACACCGACGACGTCGATATTCCTTCGGAGGACATTGACGAAGTACTGAAGCAGCTTATTTTCAGGACGTATCATCCCAGCGGTCGAGGCGGGTTCTTTCCTCTCAAGGACCCGTGCGATGACCAACGAGATGTTGATCTCTGGTATCAGATGGGTGCATATTTGCTCGAATCTACCCGGCATCACTAGTAACCGAGAACGAGAGGGGGGTAGATGGATTTCTTCAGAATCAGCACCAAAGAGGCTCGCGGTGGTGTTATCGAGGTATTCGCCGACTTGATCGTCGGACGATTCAACGACTTCATGGTCCGTGGGCAAACTTTCTATGCGATATGGGATGAGGAGAACAAGACCTGGACCACGGACGAGTATGCCGTCGTCAGGATTGTCGATGCAGAGTTGTTCAAGTTCGCGGCCAAGCTCGAAGCCGACGGGCAGATCGTCAAGGTCAAGACTCTGGGTAACTTCGATTCCAATCGCTGGACTCAGTTCAAGAAGTACATGAAGAGCATCGGTGACAACTCCAAGCAATTGGACGAGAAACTCACGTTCCAGAACAGCGTGATGAAGAAATCCGATCACGTCAGTAAGTGCCTGCCATATTCTCTCGTTCCGGGAGAATACAAGGCTTGGGACGAACTCCTCAGCACCCTGTACGACCCGTCGGAGAGGGCGAAGATCGAGTGGGCGATCGGCGCTATCATCTCCGGGGACTCCAAGAAGATCGAGAAGTTCCTGGTCCTGTACGGTGCTCCTGGATCAGGTAAGGGCACCGTACTCCGGATCATCGAGATGCTGTTCGAGGGCTACACGACGACCTTCGAAGCGTCATCTCTTGTCGGTAACAATAGCAACTTCGCTACCGAGCCGTTCAAGGACAACCCGCTAGTCGGCATTCAGCACGACGGTGACTTGTCTCGTATCGAGGACAACAGCAAGCTGAACTCGATTGTCGGCCATGACCCGATGCGGCTCAACGAGAAGTTCAAGCCCACGTACACTACCAAGCTCAACACTTTCCTGTTCATGGGCACCAACAAGCCGGTCAAGATCACCGATGCCAAGTCGGGAATCATCCGGCGTCTGATCGACGTCAATGTCAGTAATCGAAGGATCACTCCCGACCGTTACTACGCGCTCATTTCCAAGGTCGAGTTCGAACTGGGTGCGATCGCGTGCCACTGTCTCGAAGTCTACAAGTCCATGGGGAAGAACGCGTACAGCAACTACGAGCCGACCTCGATGATGTTCAAGACGAACGTATTCCTGAACTTCATTGAGCAGAATTTCGACTTCTTCAAGTTGCAGGACGGCTCGACGCTGCAGCAGGGGTGGAAGCTCTACAACGAGTACAACGAGTACGCTAAGAACGCGCATTCGATGCCTCTGTTCCGGTTCAAGGACGAGTTCGGAAACTACTTCGACGAGTTCCACGACCGGATCGTTGTTAACGGAGTCCAGACACGGAGCTACTTCAAGGGCTTCAATGTCCAGCCGTATCGGCTCCCGTCGCCGGAAGACCCGAAGAGCTTCTCGCTGGTGATCGAAGAAACCGTGTCACTGTTCGACGCGCTATATTCGACATGTCCCGCACAGTACGGGACCAGCGAGGAGACGCCCAAGAAGTACTGGACCGAGGACGAACGTCTCATCCAGGGCACGATGCAGAAGCCCAAGTCGTCCCAAGTAGTCAGTACGGTCCTTGCCGATATCGATACGTCCCAGCTGCATTTCGTCAAACCTCCCCTGGATCACATCGTCATCGACTTCGACCTCACAGGCGAAGACGGCAAGAAGTCACTAGAGTTGAACATGGAGGCTGCGAGTCTGTGGCCTGCGACATATGCCGAACTCTCCAAGTCGGGGGAAGGCATTCACCTTCACTACGACTACACTGGGGGCGACCCTGGAGATTTGGCAGCCGAATACGCTGATGGCATCGAGATCAAGACCTTCCCGGGGAACGGTTCACTCCGACGGAAGCTCACTCGGTGCAACAACATCGAAGTGGCCCAGATCAACAGCGGACTGCCATTCAGGGAGAAAAAGAAAGTGATCGAAAAGAGCACGCTCAAGAACGAGGAGATGCTTCGGGGTCTGCTCAGTCGGGCCCTTAACTATCAGATCCACGTCAGCACCAAGCCGTCGATCGACTTCATCGAGCATATCCTGAACGAAGCCTACATGAACGGGATCGTCTACGACGTCACCGACATGCGGCCCCAGCTCATCGTGTTCGCCAACGGCAGTTCGAACAAGGCGATCGAGTGCCTGCGAGCTGTCCAGCGGATGAAGTTCAAGACGGACGAGTCGGTCAAGGAGCACGTCTCGGAGACCGCGGACCTCCCGCTCGTGATCTACGACGTCGAGGTGTTCCCGAACCTGTTCATCATCTGCTGGATGTACGAGACCGGCGAGAGTGTCAACGACGTCGTGCGGATGATCAACCCGTCGGCCCTGGACGTCGAGAGGTTCATCAGCACCTACAAGCTGGTCGGCTTCAACAACAGGAACTACGACAACCATATCCTGTGGGCCGCCAGCATGGGCGCCAACAACCAGCAGCTGTACGAGCTCTCGCAGCGGATCATCTCGAACGACAAGTCCGCCAAGTTCGGGAAGGCCTATGATCTTTCCTATGCGGACATTTACGAGTACAGCTCGATCAAGAAGGGGCTCAAGAAGTTCCAGATCGATCTCGGTTTGCATCACCGAGAGATGAACCTGCCGTGGGACAAGGATGTCGAGCGGAAGGACTGGCTCGATGTCGCGGACTACTGCGCGAACGATGTCATCACGACCCTGGCCGTATTCAAGGATCGTAAGCAGGACCTGGTCGCTCGTCAGATCCTGGCCGACCTCAGCGGTCTCTCGCCCAACGACACCACTCGGATGCATGCCGAGAGGATCATCTTCGGCAAGAACACTCGGCCGCAGAGCGAGTTCGTCTACACGGATCTGTCCGAGATGTTCCCGGGCTACGTGTTCGACCAGTACAGCAAGACGGACAAGAGCACCTACCGGGACGAGACGGTCGGCGAGGGTGGGTACGTCTACGCCGAGCCGGGGATGTACGAAAACGTCGCCATCCTGGACGTCGCTTCGATGCACCCGACCTCGATCGGGATGCTCAACCTGTTCGGCCCGTTCACCGCGGAGTTCATGACGCTGAAGGCTGCCCGTCTGGCCATAAAGCACAAGGACTACGAGGCTGCGCGGACGATGTTCGACGGCCGTCTGGCCGCATATCTGGAGGACGAGGCTGAGGCCGACGCGCTCGCCGACGCGCTGAAGCTGATCATCAACTCGGTCTACGGTCTCACCATGGCCGCGTTCCCGACCGCCTTCCGGTGGGACAAGAACGTCGACAACATCGTTGCCAAGCGGGGCGCGTTGTTCATGGTCGACCTGAAGCACTTCGTTCAGGAGCTCGGTTTCCAGGTCGTCCACATCAAGACCGACTCGATCAAGATCCCGAACGCCACTCCCGAGGTCATCCAGGCCGTCAAGGACTTCGGCCTGCAGTACGGGTACGAATTCGAGCACGAGGCCACCTACAAGAAGATGTGTCTCGTGAACGACGCCGTGTTCATCGCCTACGTCGGGTGGAACGCCAAGAACAAGCCGTCACACTGGAAGGCCGTGGGTGCTCAATTCCAGCACGCGTACGTCTTCAAGTCTCTGTTCACGAACGAGCCGATCACGTTCGACGACTACTGCGAAACCAAGCAGGTGCAGTCACCGGCTCATATCGTGCTCGACTTCGACGCGGTCCGCAAGCCGATGTACGCCTACGAGGGCACGCACTTCGTGGGTCGCACGGGAAGCTTCGTGCCGGTCCTGGAAAGCTGTGGCGGCGGGCTCATGCACCGGATCACACCGGACGGAAAGGCCAGCGCGGTCGTCGGCACCAAGGGATATTTCTGGGTCGAGGCCGAGATGATGCGCCATCGAATCGATGAGGCGATCAGGACCGGCGAGGTCGAGATGGAACAGGACTCGATCGATATCTCGTACTTCGAGAAGCTGTGCGAGAAGGCGGTCGAGAACATCAGCAAGTTCGGCGACCTCCACGACCTGGTGGACATCGGCTGATGGAGGAGGGCGAAATGGACTACAGCAAGACAACCCCGACTCAGCTCTCCCGAAACGGACAGGTCATCGGAGTGGGTCAACTGAGCGTCTTCGGCGATATGGTCGAACTGACGCTCAACTCGGACGGGGCCAGCTTGTTCCTCGAGCAATTCCCGCGGGGAACTTTCGACTTCGTCGATCTCGATATCTGACAGGAGGACCGTTGAGGATCATCAAGCTCGGAAACTTCGGCGTGATGTGGAAGCCCGTATTTCGACTCGAGATGTGGACCTCGTACCCGCGGGGTGTCTGGTTCAGCTCGAACCGGAGGTCGATCGGCATCGGTCCGATCCTGTTCTGGCACAAGAAGTAGTGGTCCACAACCACGGCTCTGAGGAAGGCGCAGGACTGGGACGCCCGGAACTGCGCCTTCCTGACGGGTCGCTAAGAGGAGCGTGCCTCATGGACGAGATTCAGCGACAAGAGCAGGCGTACGCTGTATATCTCAGGATGACCTACAGTCTCAACCCGGTTTCGTTCGAGATCTTCAAGGAGATTTGGGCGACTTCTGACGACGAGTGGAAAGAGTACTTCACCGACGGGCTCCGCGGATGAAAGGAACCTGCATGGACAAGGCCGAAGAGAAATGGTTCGAGAGGGCCTACGACAAGTACGTCGATGAGGTCTACAACGACGACGGCGTCGAGATGACCCGCGAAGAGTTCAGGGCGATGTGGGACGAAGTCAAGGACGGCTTCGAGTTCGAGAAAGACAGCGGAAACCTCGCTGATATTCTCAAGCACTCCACGTCTCTCGGGACCGACTATGCCAATAAGATGAACATCGGCGACCTGCTCGCGATCCGAAACGCTAGACGAGCGTGGGAGTCATATTTCGCCACGCTCAAGGAGCGCCCGAATCGTGCATCTGCACAGAAGGCCTTCTACGAGGCTTATGACTCTATTCGGGTAATCGGGAAGTCTCGATGACGATCGACCGAGCTAAGTTGATGAACGATCTTCAGGATTTCCTGGAGGGTGACACTGCTACGGCGAACGCTGCGGCAGCCAGGATCGATGCTCGGGTCAAGGCAGTCGATCAACCCGTCAAGAAGTTCCCACTCGAGGACCCAAACTACACACCCAAGTATCCACCGGTAAACGGAATCGTTCCGGCCATTGTTTCCCGGTGGGGTAAAAACTCACAACTGCGATGGTTCAAACGGTTCTCAAAGATCACCGACAAGGGATTCACTCTCAGCCACGACAACGACTTCAGTGTATTCTGGTGCGATTCCGAATACCACGTCGGACCGTGTTGCGGAAGTTGCATCGGTGAGTTCGAGGACGGGTTCGGTGTGATGATGGACGGATATTGCTGTTGCCAAGACAGGAGCAAGTGAGCGTGGAAAACGAAGAGGCAACCAACGAGATAACCAAGAAGCACATCACCTCCGTGGGAACCGCGGTAGTGCTGGTCACTTCTGCCCTGCTCATACACTGGCTCCTCCCGAGGGAGATGTTCCAGTGGTTCGTTTTCGCCGTGCTCGGGATTCCCGCCTGCGTTCGGCTCGCCTACTACGCCTACCCGAAGGACTACGAGTGATGGCTGAGGAACATCGACCGGAGTCGACCGAGGCGTTTAAGATCGCGCTCAAGCAGTTGGACGAAGACTACGCCCGTTCCAAGGGAAAGATCTTCGGAGGGCTGAGCCGGTATTACGACGACAACGGGTTCGACCAGGAGACCCGACCGCTCTACAAGGAGTGGATGCAGTACCTGGATTCGATCTCGGATGTGCAGCTCTATAACGCCGCACAGAACGGATTCACCTCCGGGTACGTCGAGAAGGACCAGATCAAGAAGAACCCCTTCGGAAAGGACCGCCTGTAATGGGTATCGAGAACGTCGAAGAGCTGAAGCCCGACCCCGAGGACGACAACGAGGAGACCACCGAGTACCGCGGTGACGACTTCTCGATCAGCCCGGACGAATTCCTGTTCGGGGCGGAGGACGAGTACTGATGCTCAAGAAGCATGAGGAGCGTCTACACCAGATCCACCAGAACCAGATGCGTGCCGTCGGGTTGGTCTACGGCGAGGCCGCTCGCGAGCATGACGACAACTCGCTGAAGAAGTCTCCCGAGGACCGGAAGGAAACCGAGTACTACGCGGGGTGGAACGCGTTCCTGGGTCGCATCGACAACTTCGAGGACTTCAAGACCGCCATGGACGGATTCACCTACGGTTACGCCAAGAAGGACCAGCCGAATGACTGAGCAGGAAGCTCATCCTTACCAGCTCACCGAAGAAGACCTCGAACTCGCGCGTGTCACGTCGAACTGGCGAAGCCGTTACCACTGCGACGGCAAGACCCAGTTGGGTGGTCTCACTCCGACCCAGCGGCGCCGGGTCAAGAAGAGGCTGAACCGGAACAAGAAGGACCGGCCGAGTGATTAAGCAGATCGTGATCATCAACCCAGGTGACACGATCATCGTCCATGGGAACGAGTTCGTACTCATGGGGCTGGAGACCGGTACCGATATTCCGCCTCGGGTCATGTTCGTGTCGCCGATGGAGATCCCTGGGCAACGCACCGTCACACTGGACGCGATCTTGCTCAGGGTCCGTCAGGCACTCGGACGAGTCGGTCTGTCACGAGCCATTTCGACCAGAGTCATCGAAGAGATCAGCGAATCCGGCATCATGTTCAAGGATGGAGAGACCTCATGACCTACACCAACCACGGGCACCACATATCCGGCACGGTCCTCAACGAAAACAACAGGCCGGAGCACGTCGCTCGCTGCGGCGGACCGAACCTGTGCAAGAAGTGCACAGCCGATGCCGCCGAGGCCATGGATTCGATCCACAAGGGGCCGCTGCTGCCCGCGAACGAGAACTACCAGACCAAGGCGATCCGGCTGGTCACCGAGTACGTCGTCACGCATCTGGACAAGACGGACCCGGTCGTCCCCTTCGAGGTCTACGTCGTCTGGTTCAGCAAGACGCTGCGGAACTGGAAGGCGCTCGTCAGCACCACGCTCTCCGACGGCATGTACTACGAGGTCACGTACAACGGAGAGGCCGAGGAGACGTACGTGGACGCGTACAAGAAGTTCCAGAACATCGTCATCCGGGACAAGCTGACCCCGGCCGAGATGAAGCTCGTGGGCCGTCCGCGGGAGTTCGACGAAAACCCCGAGACCGACTAGGGGTATGACGCGACCATGAGTGAAGCCCCAATCCAGGTCCGTGTCAAGACGTCGCTCGCGAACATCAAGCGAGCGCTGGGCGATATCGAGGCCCTGAAGGCATTCGGTCGCATGCGGGACATATCGGACAAGATGCACGACCGGTACTACACGGCGGAAGTCACGCGTATCGGTCAGCATATCCCGATCATCACACACGAGTACACGCCTGCCCAACGGCGTCGTATCCGCAAGCGTCTCAACAAGATTTTGGGACAAGTCAGCGAGCCGATGGTCGAGATTCGACCGAAGCCGCAAGGAGGATTACATGTCTGAGGAACTCCCCGTCAAGGTGAACATCCTCCACAACGCCAAGGTCATCGGCGTCTCACTCGTGGACGACGACACTCTGCCGCAGGTGAAGATCGAGGCCAAGGTGTCGGAGCCCGGTCTCTCCGCGATCGGTGAGGTACCGCTGACGGACGGCGTGGGTGGGAAGACCGTCGGAACGGGAACGGTCACCGACGGCGTCTTCACAGGCAACGTCACGGACCCCGACACGATCAAGAAGCTCTCCAAGCCGATCAAGGCCGGGCAGTTCTCGATCGCCACCACACCCAGCCCCACTGGTGGCTACACGGCCCTGTACCAGCCTCCTACGGACACGCAGATCCCGACCGAGCACATGACCAGCAACACCATGTTCAAGGTCTACGCGGCCTTGCGCAAGGCGGGGTTGAGCCAGTCTCGGTCGGTCTCGGTCGTCAACGAGCTGGCGAGCCACGGAGTGGGGTTCGTCGAGCTGTGAGAAGCCACTCGGTAGCCCTGAGGGGTGCAAACGGAACGACGATCGGGACTGCTCGGGTGGCTCAGCAGAGCCCGTTCAGCCCGGTCCATCTCTCGTGCTGGATCAACGACACGAGCGCATGCGACGTCTTCGGGTCACCCGATCTCATATCCGTCTCGGTCGTGCCCTACGGGATCGATCGCCTCTCGCTGGACCCGATCGAGATGAGGGTGTTCCAGGTTCTCCGCGCCGCGGGACTGGACGAGGAACAGACGGTCCGGGCGATCACTCGGCTCACGAGTGCGGGTGTCCGGTTCAGGGACGACCGGTAATCCGCACAAAAAACCAGGGTTATATGAAGATGAGTATCGCCCCAATCCAGGGACGGTACTCTCTTTATTTCTTTCACTAGAAGAGGACCAGTGTCCGATAACAAACTGCAGTTCCCGATCAACTACTACAAGAAGTCCGACGGTGAGAAGGTCGAGATCGGATTCGCTGAATTCAACCAGGACACCGGAGACGTGGAGACAGTCGTCGACACTCTGGAAGTCGCCGATTGGTTCTCGGAGGTGGAGGGACCTATGGTTCTCGAGCTCAGGCGCCTCCCCTTCAAGGACGACATCCACCAGGTGGACTTCGAGGTCGTCGCAACTTTCCCGCCGGAGGAAAACGACGCCTCGCCGGTCGTGAACGAGATACAGAAAGGCGTGAAGGAAATTGAGTCCTGAACCAACCCTGAAGGAGTCCGGACCCGACGGGAGCATCACTCTCGAAGGCGTTCGGATCACCTACCGGAACCTCGAGGGTCGTCCCGGACGGTTCGACCCGGAGGGCGGCAAGCGAGACTTCGCGATCGTGCTCACGGACGACATGGCCGAGCGGCTGCATCAGAGCGGCTGGAACGTCAAGTCCAAGCCGCCGCGTGAGGAGGGAGACTCGTCGTACCACACCTTGAAGATCAAGGCCAACTACGGCGGTCGCTCCAACCCGCTCGTCGTCCTGAACACCTCGAAGAACCGAACGGCTCTGCCCGAGGACCTGCTGAGCATGGTCGACGGAGCGGACATCGATTTCTGTGACGTGACGGTCAACCCGTACCGCTACCAGGGCGGCCCCAAGACCGCGTACCTCAAGACGATGATCGTCGTTCTGAACGAGGACCAGCTGATCCAGAAGTACGACCATCTCCCCTGGGTCGGCGCCAACGGCGAGCTCAATGCCTCGTACGACGCCCCGGTCAAGGCTCTCGAGAGCGGTTACCAGCCGCCGGAATACGACTACGACGGCGAAGTTGTCTCGGACGATGAGGTCCTGGAAGGCGAGCGTCTCGCATTGGAGAAGAGCTGGAAGTCCGGGGAGATCGGCCAGTAATGGATGCCATCTGGTGGATCGTCGTCGCTCTACTGATCGCGTTCATATTCGAGCAGGCTCGGATTGAGCTCGAGAAGCGTCAGGCTCGTAAGCGACTCGAGAGGGCTCTGACGCGATGAAGGACCTTCAGAACTTCCTGACGGCTGCGTCCATAGTTATCGCAGCCGTCTTGCTCACCATTATCGTCGGGAACCTGATCAAGTGAAAGATCTGGGCTGCTTCTCGATCGTACTCGCGTGTATCCTCATCGGAACCATCGTCGGGCTGCTGACCAAGTAACCTGAGAGAAGAGAACGAATTCTGTGTGGGATGTCATATCCCAGGTGATCGTCGGGGCTGTCATGGCAATTGTACTGGCAGCCCCGACCTTCATTGCTGATTATCAAGAACATAAAAGGAACACCCATGGTAACCGCAATCATCGGCGCTATGGTCGTCGGAGCTCTCATCGCGATATTTAGCATTTGTCTAGGGTACGCACTGGGCGTCGACCGGAAGATCTCTGACGTCGTCACCGAAGCTGTCAACAGCACCAAGAAAGAGCACTAGAATGTTCGTCATTTGGATACTCGGAATTTCCCTGCTCTTCCTGAGTATCGCGCTCATTGTCGATTTCAACACGCGTGACGAGAACGGCTACCCGAGGGAGAAGAACCGTGTTCGCAGTAGTGGTGGCCGTAGTTCTGTGGATCGTGATAGGGGTCCTGGTAGTGGCCGCCTTGGTGGCCCTGTTCGGAGTGCTCATCGGCGTCTGTGGTTTGGTGCTCGTCTTGTGGCAGCGGTTCAGGGCTCGTCGTTCTTGAACTTCGCCACCCTGATTATCAAATAATTCCGACATCCATAACTCAAGGGGAGACATGCCGCAGCCGTACTGGTTCATCATCGAGATGACCGGCTTCTCGATCACAGTCATATCCGTGCTCTACTTCATACTCGGCACGATCGAGAAGCGACATCTCTGTACTGTGGACCAGTTCGCCGAAGAGGTGGACGAGCTCGAGATGGACGAGACTCAGCTCATTCCGATCCCCGTGGCGCCCGCCGAGGTGTGGGAGTCGCTGAGTGAGGAAGACCGCTACTACTTCTCGTCCGGCCGCTGGGCCAAGGCTCGATAAATGGAACCGCAGCCCCAGAGGTACGAGCGCATACAGTTCGAGGTCGAGGCGATCCGGATAACCGAAGCGAACATCATCGAGATGTCGTCCTGGTGTCGAGGAGAGCTCAAGATAGAGGTTGGATTCGACCCGTACATAGTTCTGTCGGTCGAACAGAACGGTCAGCATTCCAGGAAGAACCGAGCCAATGTCGGTGACTGGATAACCAAGAACGGCCGGATCAACAAGGTCTACACCGACAAGCAGTTCAACGCCACTCTGTCCCCCGTCAGAGAAACACCAGTGGTGGCCCTCGAGGAATGGATCGACTGGGCCATGCGAGAGCAGGACAACGCAACGTACTACCAGACCGGCAAGAGCATGCTCGCGGTAAGGGACGATGCGGTCAAAGAAATCATCAAGCTCTTCGGAAAGCAGGAGTAATGCCCGAGTTGGAAATCGAAAACTGGATCAACCGAAACTGCAACATCGAGGCGGTGAAGGTGAAGCCCGACAACGTCGAGGCGATCGCGAAGTGGACCGGCGGTGAGCTCATCGGTGTCGGGATCGACCGGTTCATCAAGATCCAAACGGTCCAGATCTCCAAGAGACCGGGCTCCCGTCCGCTCCCGACGAAGGCCACCGCTGGCGACTGGGTCCTGAAGGACAAGCAGGGCTTCAAGGTCTACCGCGACGGAGCGTTCACGAAGACTTTCACGCAGGTCGTCCCGGCCACGGTCAAGCGTGACGCTGTGTTCGATCTCGTGAGACAGGCAATGATCGAGCAGGACGCCCTGACCTACCACGGTGACAGCATGAACTCGGACGAGGCCGCCAACCGCATCACCGACAAGATCGTCGCACTCTTCTAGAACTGGAGAACACGTCATGGACGGAACCACCAGCTGGACACGCAGGAGTCTCACGGTCGAGGGGATCCAGGTAACGCCCCAGAACTTCGACAAGGTCGCCGAGTGGTGCGGCGGAACGAAGGAGAAGTACGAGAACGAGCGCTACGGGCGTAGTCGCTACATCGTTATCGAGCTGGTGAAGCCGATGGGATCGCTGACGACCGTCACGGCCGGTGTCGGCGACTGGGTCGTGACCGACGGCTCGGGCTTCAAGGTCTACCGCGATGAGGCCATGAAGAAGTGCTTCGAGGAGTACCACCGCGAGGCGTTGCTCAAGGACGACAAGCTCCGTGAGATCCGGCGGCTGGTTCTGTCCGCCACCATGGCCCAGCACAACGGCGACCTGGGACACCCGCAGTCGGCCGAGGCCGCGGACTTCCTGGACGAGGTCTCGCTGAAGATCCTGGACATCGTCTGATGATGGATGGAGTGCAGAAGGCCCTGCGGGTTTCAGAGATCGTCAAGGAAACCCTCGCCAAGCAGCGCGATGGGTACGACGCCACAACCGACCGGCTCTCTGACGATGCGGCTCTCGCGATCATCCGGTACTACCGCAAGGGGGAGGCGGCCAACTGGGAAGACGGATTCGAGCAGTGGGATGACTCGACCTGGGACGAGAAGCGATCGGAGGCAAGGCGGTTGCAGTACGAGAAGAAGAGCGCTATCTACGGAGCGGTCGAAGCCGCGCTCTCCGTCTGCACGGACACGGTCGAGGAGATCAAGGCTGAGGCGCGGCGTACCACCGACGAGATCCTGGGGCTGCTGTGATGGCCCGATATCTCGTGTATGACTCGAAGTACGGTCGAGCGTGGGATCCGTTGTTCGAGGGCGACCAGCTCGAGGCATTCAAGTACCTCAAGGGCAGCATTCGGATGGGGATGCTCAGCGTCGGAGACACACTCACCGACACCATGTACGTCGGCGACTGGTGGTTCAGGAAGATTCGCCGGGACATGATCATCGACGTGATCGGTCGGGCCGTCGACGCTGAAGCGAACCACACCGATCCGGCTCCGTCCAACGAAGACCTCGCGGACGAGATCCTGGGGCTGCTGTGACGTTCATAATCTCGCAAAGGCTCATAGGCGAGCCGGTCGAGTTGTTCCGGGGAGACGAGATCGAGGTCTATGTCTACCTGCGCAAGTGGAACTTCCCCGAGGCGTCCATGATCTGGGTGATCGACTCCGAGACGGCACTCTTGACGAGCACGCTCGTGTGGTTCCAGACCAGGCGTCGGAAGATGATCGAGGGACTCGTCAAGAAGGCGGCCTTGTTCGAGCCTGACTGCAGTTGTTATCCGATCGAGGGTGAGGCGCTGGAGAAATTCACCCAGGAGATCACCGAAGAGATCCTGAACGTCATCTGACATCGCGAGGAGACATAGAGATGAGCAACACCGAGTTCGACGACACCTTCACAGCCAAGTTCTACAAGATGGACCGGGCGACCGACGACATCGTTCCGAACGGCCGCCACCTGTTGGACGGCATGAACGTCCTGATCGAGAACCCCGCGGAGAAGTTCGACCTCAACTGGGCCAACGTCGTCCCCAAGTTCGCGTACGGGATCGGCGACGAGAACCTGCACTGGGTGGAGAGGGCCAACCGCTGGTGCGTCGTCTCGGACGTCGAGTTCGTCGGTGACCATGTGACCTTCATCGGCACCTACGAGGACGGTACGCGGGCGCCCAGGAACTACCACGTGTCCACTGCGTGGTTCGTCAAGAAGGACACCCTGCCGGAGGCGGTCTTCGAGGCCGAGACGAACCGGCTGATAGCTCAGTGACACCGATCGACAGGGAATGGCGCCGCGAGGACGAGATACAGGTTCTCGCGGCGTCGGCCATGAAGCGCCAAGAGGAAACGTACGAACGTGGTCTTGACTGGGATGCGGAGAAGGAAGCCGCTGTTCTCGCGTCACAGATCACAAACTTGCTGTTCGGGGAAGAGCAGTAAGACACCACCGTCCACATATTTCCGAAAGGGACAGGACACATGAACGACGTCAGTTACCAGAAGTGGCTCGAATTCTTCAAGTCCTTGGACACGGAGGATCGAATGCAGGTCATGTCGCTCAGCAGGCCCGAGGCGACGGCCGAGATTCGAGACATCCAGATCGCCGTCCCCAAGATCGGCGACATCTACGGCAACCTCGTCCAGTCGAACTACAAGATGGACCCCGAGACCGATGAGTACCTCGCCAGCTCGAAGCAGTTGATGGACGGCATGGTCGTGTTGATCGCGGATGAGCTGGCTCGCGTCGACTTGGCCAGGACCGTCGTCAGCGACCACATGACGAATCGTGCTCTCACGTTTAACCGTTGGTGCACGGTGTCGAACGTCCACCCTCTGAACGAGAGCGTGACGCTCTTTGTGGGGGCGTACGAGGACGGGACGAAGAGGAACCGGGTCGCCCCGAACGACAGCGCGTGGCTGGTCAAGATCAACAGCCTGCCGGAACTCCAGGACCCGACGCAGCACCCGAAGTACGAGGCGATCCGTGAGTTGGTCAAGGAGGCCATGACCCAGCACGGTAAGTCTTCGGAAAACCCGTTCCTCTGGAACACCCATGCCGAGGCATCCCTGCTCGCCGAGAAGATCATCGAGGTTCTGTGATGGAAATCTACACTGGATCCGGCGTCCGGGTCTTCGAGGGCAGTGAGGCTGAGGCCTACGTGTGGCTTCAGCGGTACCCGCAGTACCTGATCCCCGAGTGGTTCATTCCGATCAACGGGAGCCTCACGGGGCGTCGGGACTCGGTGATCCTGTTCTACCAGGAGAAGAACCGGGTGGTCGTCGAGATGGATGGCGACGATGAGTACGAGGAGCTTCTCCGTCGCGTCCTGGGGAATCTCGTGCGTGACGTGAAGACGAGGCCGCTCGGGGAAGGCGTCATGGAGTACGACCACGTCGAGGCCGCCATAACGTTGATTCGGGAAGCGAGAGGCGTCTGATGGACATCCGTGAGTACGAGGAAGTCCGAGCCGAAGTCAGGCGTATCGCGACCGAGATGCTCAGCTCGGACTGGGACATGATCGCACCCGAGCGCCAGGGCGACAAGATCGACGAGTACGTCGTCAAGATCATGCTCCTGGAGACCGGCGGCAAGACTCTCGGTCACATCGAGGACAAGCCGATCCCGAGCGCTCCTAGCAGGAACAGGCTCAGCCGGGTTCAGGAGCTGATCCAGGACGCCATGGACCGGGTGCTCAGGGTCAACGGTCTCGACAGGGATCCGCGTCCCCATCCGAAGGAACTCGAGATCGCCCAGTTCATCTCGACCCAGATCGACTCGCTGTACGCGAACGAGGACAGGTCGGTCGACAGCCAGACCTACGAGAACAACCTCCGTAAGACTCTGGACACTCTGGTGTACTGGGTGAAGACCGTCCCGGCCACTCCTGATTCTGGAAACGGTCCGGAGTTCGAGCACGTCAACAACGCCGTCAAGTCCATCCTCAACGTGTTCGAGTAGGAGAACAATCATGAAGCTCGGTTTCGTAGTCAAGACCCTGGCACTGGTCGGTGGCGCCACGATCGTGGGTGTCGTCTCCTTCGCCGCGGGCGGTGTGGCCGGGACAGTGCTCGGCGTGAAGCTGTACGACAGTGACACCCTGAACTCGAGGCAGAAGCGTATCAAGCTCTCGTTCGAGAACCTCGAGGAGGCGTTCGCGAACAAGAGCGAGACGACCGGACCGTGGACGCGCTGGGCGGAGACGGAGCTCGCGGGTAGGGTCAAGGACGCCGAGCAGGATGCCGAGAAGGCCTCGGAGATGGTGTTCTCGGAGGGCGTGAAGGAGCGTCTGATGCAGGGCTTCGTCGTGAACGCGGACACGCCGCTCGAGGAGATCGTCGAGCAACACAAGATCTGGATCGATGAGGCCCGAGAGCTGACCGGCAAGGCCATCCTCGACTTCTACGCTCTCGAGGACAGCAGCTGCGTCGAGCACAAGGACATCAAGGTGGTGCGGCTCGGCCAGGACAGCAAGGGCTGGACAATCCTGCTGCAGGATCGGGTACGCGACGAGAGCTACTACCAGGTGAGCCACGACAACAAGACCAGTAGCACGCAGGTGGTCAACCTGGGCAAGAACCGGCCGTAGTTGCATTTCCCCCGAAGGGGGTTTGGGGTGGCGAGGGGCAAGGGACCATACGTGGCCTTTGCCCCTCGCTCTGTTTGAAAGGAAAAACATGAGCAATAACCCCGATCATCACAACTACCACATCCGTCGGCAAGTCCGCGAAGCGATTCTCGAGAAGCTGAACGAGGGCGTCACATTTGATTCTCAGGAATCCTTGGCGGAGATTCTGACGGACGTGGTGATGCCGGTCATCGAAGAAATCATCGAGACGATGTACTGAAGGTGAACCGATGGGCATGGTACCGCCGTCCAGGATGAAGACTCGGCAGAAGCTCCGCACCAAGCACTACAGACGCTGTTACTGGTTGCTCCACCAAGCCAGAACAGACAACGGACTCGAAACGAACCAAGCCGAACTCACCTTGTTCCTGGACGAACTCACCGTTCAGGACTTCTACGTCCTGCTCAACCTCCTACAGACCGATAAGAAGGAGACAATAGATGGATGTGTTCTTCGAATTGGTGAGGGTCGATCCACCAGTTGAGAACCACGCTCCTCGTCCGCCTTCGACGAGAATCAAGAAGTTGTGGGACGAGTGGTACGTCTTCAAGATGACGGGTTTCAACTACTCGTACAACTGCCGACACCGCACACGTCAGCAAGCCAGGAATTGCGCCAAGAAAGGTGGCTGTTAATGCTCGAGATCAAGAAGTTCACCGTCATCCCCGAGACCGTCGAAGCGGTCTATGTCACGCACGAGAACATCGCCGAGGTGTCCAGCTGGGTGGGCACGGTGCTGCTCGAGATGTCGCCGGGCCGGTTCCAGATCCAGATGAGCGATGAGGACGACTACGCCATCGTCGGTGAGTGGGTCGTCAAGAGTCCGTGGGAGGGCTTCGCCAGCTACGAGGACATCGACGGTGGTCTGAACCCGAAACGGTTCGCCCCGCTGCCCGAGTAGTAACACCGCTCCATATCTAGGCTTAGGATCCACCGTTTTAAATCCAAACCCACACGCACCACCGAGCAGAAGAGGAACGCTGACATGTCTCAGACTCCCGTGATCACAGAAGACCACAACGGCAACTCGAGCAACGCCCCGATCTACGAGCGCCTCATGGCCGAGTTCAAGTCCCGCGGCCAGCACGTGGACCAGATCATGCAGCGGCCGATCCAGGTCGAGATGAACCCGTGGCCGGTCTACAACGAGCACGCCAAGGCCCTGGTCGAGAAGATTGTCGCCGAGCGTGAGCAGGAGTGGCGGACCTGGGGAACGCCGCAGGAGGACCTCTACGACTTCGCTGGTAAGTGGGTGGGCAAGGACGTCGTGAGGCCCGCAGACGAGCGCACAGGGGCCTTGCTGGCCTCCGGTCTTCCCGAGCTCAAGAGTGCCTCGACTTGGATCGGCTCCGAGGATCTGGCTAAGCTCGAGGACGACAGTTGGGTCAAGGTGTCCCGGCGTATGAGCGACAAGG